>Ga0247840_10007006_pt1 | contig 15883 bp, 15 predicted proteins | sample LaCruzMarch2015__FD_192404 | JGI IMG/M metagenome (GOLD analysis project Ga0247840, IMG submission 192404) | Freshwater microbial communities from meromictic Lake La Cruz, Castile-La Mancha, Spain - LaCruzMarch2015_17m | ecosystem: Environmental > Aquatic > Freshwater > Lake | place: Spain... | reverse complement strand
CTGCCTCGCAACCTGAGGTGTGCGTGACAGTATACTGATTCGCAGACGAAAGTTTACGAACAACTTTTTTTCGAGCGGCTCCAACTTTCTGCTTTATATGACAAAGTTTTTTCGGCGGGAATTGCTGCCACGACCTCGTTGGACGCTCCGGCACCGAGGCAAGCGCCCACGAAGACGTTGGTGTCGACCACAATGCGCTCTATGCTACTCACGCAACTGAGGATATCACACCGGTCGCGCGCCCTCCCCTGGGGTCGCCGGGTCCATGCACGGCCGTCGCAGGCTCACAAGCTGAACCCCCCGTCGAACCTAGACTTGGCGACATGGACAGGCCAGCGCCGCATCGCGTCTGGGTCAATCTCGAAACAGTCCGCTACGACCCGGGGTCGGCGCCTCGGCGCGCCCCCGCCTTGGCGCCCCTTGATACAGAAATAGTAATTCGGCTTCGATCATCGTTCCGGCCGCCGCGGGTCGGAGTCCAAGGCTTCAGCCTTGGATATGTAAGACCAAGGCTGAAGCCTTGGACTCCAGAAGGTGGCCGCCGGCCGGAACGATGATCGAGGCCAATAATTCTGTCTCAGGGACCCCCGAAAAAAGGGCCAAAAAAGGTTGCTTGCGGCCTGCGTGGGCACCGGCGAGCGGGCGCGACTACGCCTGATCGACGGCGACGCGGACGCGGATCGACCGGAGTGGGCGGGAGGCTGCGGATAGCTTGACCGCCGAGGCCCAGGAGTTGGGCCTGGGGTATTAGATGGCCAACTTCGCGGTCGTCTACGATGCCTGCCTGTTCTATCCGGCGCCGCTGCGCGATCTCATGGTCCGGCTAGCCCAGACCCGGCGGTTTCGGGCGCGCTGGACCGAGCGTATCCATCGAGAATGGACCGAGGCGCTGTTGCGCGCCCGGCCTGAGTTGGACCGGCAACGGCTCGGGTTCCACTGTGCCTCAGACCCGAGACCCTGAAAAGGCGTTGCATGTAACGGTCTTGTTGGCTATACTGTTTGGTGTGACGAGACAACCGGAGATTTGCGGTGGCAACGATTCCCGTGAACGCCCGTGTTCAAAAGCATCGCGATGCCTTGCGTAGGGCGGGACTTCGCCCGGTGCAAATCTGGGTGCCTGATACGCGACGGCCGGACTTTGCGCAAGAATGCCGCCGCCAGTCTCTGATTGCCGCTCAGGCGGATCTGGCCGACGCGGATATGCAGCGATTCATGGATGAAGCCGTGGCGGATGTGGCTGGCTGGACGGCATGATGCGGGGGGACTTTGTGACCATCGCCATGCAAGGCGATTGCGGCAAGCCAAGACCCGCGTTGGTGATTCAGGCGGATCAATTTGGCGAGCACGCCACCGTCACCGTACTGCCGGCAACCAGCACGCTGGTTGCCGCGCCGCTGTTTCGGATCACGGTTCAGCCGAGCGCTGAGAACGGCTTGCAGCAGCCGTCACAAGTGATGGTCGATAAGGCGATGACCGTGAAGCGCGACAAGGTCGGGCAAGCCTTCGGGCGCATCGATGGGGATACTATGATAGAGGTTGAGCGTTGTTTGGCCGTTTTCTTTGGCATTGCAAAATGATGGGCAACGGCGATGGCGGCCTTGATCATTATTACGGCCACCTCGAGAGTGACATCCGTCGCGGCCTGGAGGCCGCTCCTACGCCGTAGGACACTGCCGTCGACTGGGCCACGCCAAGACAGGCGCTTGGCTATTTTTTCGGCTTCGCCTTCTTGGCCGTGCCGCCCTTGCGAAACGAGGGGATGCGAAACCCCGGACGCTTGATGCGGCTGAGGAGCTGGGCGGTGCTGAGCGTCTGCGGGTGTTTGGCGCCTAAGAGTTGCCGGAAGAGGTCATGGGCCGCCCGGGCCTGGTTATAGGCCTCGGTGGTCTTGCCGAGCTTCAATAGATAGCCCGCGGTGTTGTGCAGGCACTTGGCCGTGGCGGGGTGGCGCACGCCGAACAGTTCGTGCTGGATGGCCAGCCCCTACTGGGCCAGGTCCAGGGCGCGTTGGTGGTCGCCGCAGGCGCCGGCATAGGTGGCCATGGTGTTGACGCTGATGGCGGTGTCGGGGTGCCGGTCGCCGAACAGGTCACGGTGGATGAGCAGGGCCTGCTGGGCCAGTTCCAGTGCCCGCCGCGGGTCGCCCAGCGCATTGGTGTAATAGGCGACGCTCAGGAGCGACGCGGCGGTATCGGGATGGCGCTCGCCGTAGAGGTCACGGTGGATGGCGAGCGCCTGGCTTGCCATGTCGAGTGCGTGTTGCTGGTTGCCCAGCGTATAGGTGTAGGTGGCGATGTTGTTGAGGGACGCGGCGGTGTCGCGATGCCGCTCGCCATGGAGGCCGCGGCGGATGGCGAGCGATTGCTCGGTCGATTCCAGGGCGCGCAACGGGTCGCCGAGGGTGGCGGCATAGTTGGCGACATTGCCGAGTGACCTGGCCGTATCCGGATGGTCATCACCAAAGAGCCCGCGGCGGATGGCGAGCGCCTGCTCGGCCGTTGCCAGTGCGTGCTTGGAGTCACCGAGCGCGTCCAGCGCAAAGGCCAGGTCGTGGTGAAGGCAGGCGAAGAGGGCCTGATCGTCACACCCATGCTGCTTGTATTCGGCCAGTCCCTGTTCGAGCAGCCGCCGGATCTCCCGCGGCTGGCCGCGCTGCAAGGGCACATAGATCCGCAGCCAGGTGAGCCGGGCGGCAAGTCGTGGGGCGCATTCGACTGCATGGTCATGCCATTCGCGCAACTGGTCCAGTTCGGCCTCGAAGTCCGGCAACTTTTGCGGGTCATCGAGCCGGGTGCTGAACCAGGCCGTGACCCGCGCGCACTGTTGCGCCGCCCAGTCGGGCCGCTCGGCGATGGGGGCCTGGGCGCGGCGGAGCTGCGCTATCCGCCCGTGCATGGCATAACGGGTGCTGTCCGGCACCGGCCGGATGATGCGCAGTGCGCTGCCGAGATCGAGCGCGGCGCTGAGTTCGGCGCCATCCTGCGCGCCGAGCATGGCGGCCAGCAGGTCGCGACCCATGGGTGCCGGACCGCCCCAGGCGAGTGCGTCCAAGACGGCCGGCAGGAGCGGCTGCTCCGCGTAGACCCCGGTGCCGATCCGCAGGATTGAATCCAGGGCGGCGTCGCTGCGCCCCGGCGCTGCCTGCCCGCGGTCCTGGCGCAGCCGTTCGAGATAGTCCTGAAAGCGCGGCGCGCCATGCGCCAGTTGGCCGCCGGCCAGTTCCAGGGCGAGCGGCAGACCGTCCAGGGTGCGGACGATCGCGCGGGCGGCGTCCAGTTCCGCTTCGCCCTCCGGCGCGCGCCCGGCGGTTTCGATCAACAGCCGCAGGGCGGCGTCGGGGTCCAGTGGGGCGATGAGGACCGCCGTGTAGTCCGGTTGCCCGGTGCTGCTGGTGATCAGAATGTGTGTGGTGGCGGCCGGCTCGGGCAGATAGTCGCGCAGCGCCGCCGGGTCCTGTACCTGGTCGAAGACGAGCAGGCAGTCCGCGACGCTGCGCAGCCGGTGGCGGGCGATATCGAGCACGTAGCGGCGTTCGGACTCGGGCGCGATCCAGCGGGCCTTGACCGCCAGATCCGCTAGCTGGGCGTCCAGGTCCCAGTCGGCGGACAGCCAGATGACGCCATTGGGGTACTGATCCCGATAGCGATAGGCATACTCCACGGCGACTTGGGGCATGCCCAGGCCGCCTTGGTCGTGGCCGCCCGCCGCCTGGGTGATGCAGGTGCGGCGCCCGGACTGGAGTTGTTGCCGCACCTCTTGCAGTGCCGCCTCCCGGCCGCGGAATTGATCGGCCAGTTGGCGGTAAGGGACGGCAAAGACCGGCCGGCGCGGATCATAGTCGGCGACGGCCCCGGCCGGCGTATCATGGGCTGGATCGGTCGGGTTGCTGCTGCGCTCTACCGTCATTCTTCAACTCCCAGCGGATTGGCCGTTATATCGATGCGGCACCGCAGGCGTGCGCCGCTTGAGTCTGTTGTGCCTGAATCGCCGTCAGTGCAATCGTGAAGACGATGTCATCCACGCGTGCGCCGCGCGAGAGATCATTGACCGGCTTGCGCAGGCCTTGCAGCATCGGGCCGACCGACACGACGTTGGCGCTGCGCTGCACCGCCTTGTAGGTGGTGTTGCCGGTGTTCAAGTCGGGAAAGACAAAGACGGTTGCCTGCCCGGCGACCGGGCTGTCGGGCGCCTTCTGCCTGCCCACCGCGGCCGTTGAGGCCGCGTCGTATTGCAACGGGCCATCGAGGACCAGCTCCGGGTAACGCACTTGGGCGATGGCGGTGGCCTGCCGCACCTTGTTCACGTCGTCGCCGCTGCCCGAGACACCGGTGCTGTAGCTGATCATCGCCACCTTCGGCGTGATGCTGAAGGCGGCGGCGCTGTCCGCGCTCTGCTTGGCGATCTCGGCCAGTTGGTCTGCGGTGGGGTCCGGATTGATGGCACAGTCGCCGTAAACCAGTACCTGGTCCGGCATGAGCATGAAAAAGACCGATGAGACGATCGAGGAGCCGGGGGCGGTCTTGATCAACTGCATGGCGGGCCGCACCGTATTGGCCGTGGTATGCACGGCGCCGGAGACCAGGCCGTCCACATCGCCGACCGCGAGCATCATCGTACCCACGACCACTACGTCCTCGAGCTGCTCGAGGGCCTGCGTCGGCGTCAGGCCCTTGGCCTTGCGCAACGCCACCATAGCGGCGACATAGTTGCCGCGGATGGCGTCGGGATCGAGGATTTCCAGACCGGCAGGCAGGGTGAGGCCCTGGGAGGCCGCGACGATTTCAATCGCCTCGCGCTTGCCCAGGAGCACACAGTGGGCAATGCCCTTTTCTTCACAGATTACCGCGGCGCGCAGGGTGCGGGGCTCTTCCCCTTCCGGCAGGACGATACGCTTTTGCGCGGCCCGCGCCTTCTGGATGAGTTGATAGCGGAAGGCCGGGGGGGAGAGTTTGGTGTTCTCCCGCAGGTGAAAGGCGGCGGAAATCGTCGCGGCGTCCAGGTGCTCGGCCACGCAATCGAGCACGGCGTTCATGCGCGCGATGTCGTCCTTGGGCACCGTTGTCGGGATGTGGCTGACGCGGCGCGCCGTCCCATAGCTGTCGTCATCGGAGCACAGGATCGGCAGGCCGTGCGTCAAGGCCGGGGCCGCCAATTCCATGACCTGCGGGGCAATGACGCTCGCGTGGGTAAGCAAGAGGCCGGCCAGTTCAATACCGCGAGCGGCCGCCAGGGCGCAGGCCAGAATCACGTCGTCCCGGTCACCGGAGGTGATCACCAGCACGCCCGGGCGCAGTCGCGGGATCACTTCGGCGACCGAACGCGCCGCGGTCACGACCTCGGTGACCCGGCGGGTGTCGAGTTCGCCCCGCAAGACCACCTCGGCGTTCAGGTGCTGCGCTACGTCCAGGGTGCGCGGCGCGCGCAGGCTGGGGTGTTCCGGAACCACACCCCAGATGCGCAGTTGGCCCAGCGTGTTGCGGGCCGACGCCTGATCGAAACCCGCGGGGGCCTTGTTGAAGATCACCCCGGCCACGCGGCAATCCTCGTTCGCGAATTGACTCGCAGCCAGGCGCGACTCGGTGACGGCATGGGGCAGCGAGGCGTCGGCGACCAGCACGACCTCGGCCTTGAGGCTGAGCGCCAGATCGACATTGAGTTGGGATGCAAAGGGGTGCTGCGCGTCGGCGTGCAATCCCTCCACGACGAGGACGCCGACCCCCGTGCCCGCGCTCATGCACAGCGCCACCACGTCCTCCAGCAATTGGCCGGTCTGGTTGGCGGCGATCCGTTCTGCCGCGTCCGCCAGCGTGAGCGCCGCGGGAACCGGGATCTGAAAGATCTCCCGGGCGAAGTAATCCGAGTTGTCTTCCTCTTCTTGGGCGATCGGTTTGACGAATCCGACCGCCACGCCGAGGCGTTGCAGTGCGCGCACGATGCCCAGCGCCGCCGACGTCAGCCCCACACCCTGCCGTACCGGCGTCACGAGGAAGGTCTGGGTGAAGCTGGAGTTCATGGGCTGTTCTCGCTTGGCAAAGGGATCCTGCAGGCACTGCGCAAGCCACAAGTGACCCTAAGGCCCGTTGCTCTTGAGGGGGTTGCTGATGACCAGCAGCACGCGACGAAGGGATTGCGTAGGGTCCGCTGCGCGGACCGCAGACGCCGCAGTTGGCTGATTGGGCGCATGATGATCCAGGCCCTCGCGGGGTGCCAGGACCGCCCTGACAAGACCGACTTCCCACCGCTGGCGGGAAGCCGGCGCGGCTTAAGTGGACCGCTTTATTTACGCATGATCTTTTGATACATACGATCGAGGCGCTCGGTATTGGCGTCGCAGCAGGACTGGGCGGCCTTGGCGGCGTCCAGGGCCTGCGTGGCCATGTCGCGGGCGGTCTGGTCGGCGCAGCCGCTGATGAGGGTCGCCCCGATCAGGGCGGCGGCCGACAGGGAAACGAGCTTGAGGGTTTTTGTCATCGGTAAAGTCTCCGTTGGTTGAGCCTGGTGTCCAGGCTCTTTTTTTATAGCACAGGTCCGCTGTCATGGTACTACGCGCGGCCGCCCTGAGCGCCTTGATCTTTGGACCTTGAACCGGTGATGATCCGGGGCAGGCAAGATATAGGGGTAGCGAAAAACATCGCGTCGTCGTCTCGCGCCGACGCCGCTAGGCCACGACCTGAGCGAGCGTCGCGGCGGGCACCGGCGCGACCGGGACCGGCCCGCCGACGATCTGTTATGATCAAGTGGCGGGCGTGGCGCGTGCTGCTGTTCAAACAGCGCATGGACACCGGCTCGCCCCGGGCGCCCGGCGACCTGAGGCCGGTACCCGCCCCGCATAACCTAATCCACCGCAGGATCCACCGAAAGGCTCGCCAAACGCGACCGCGGCTTCGTTGTTACGCGCACTGGTTGCGTCGGTGCTGACCGTGACCTCGGTGCAGGAACCGCAGCCTCCGGCATACCGGCGCTATCGGTGGTTGCAGGTGGGAGACTCCCGCGGTGTGTAAAACCACAAACATCGCAGGCTTTCAACGGGTGCTTGGGTGCGCCACAAGCCGGACACAAGTTGGATGCCATGTTGACCACAACAAACTGATGAGTGAAGTAAAAGAGGAACTTCCGTGTCGCTTGCCGTCGTTGCCCCGGGTTGGCACCAGCGCTGCGGGCGCGGACCGACTCGCGCTGAGCAGTCCGCGCCCACCTTCAGGTGTCCTTGGAGGGCTCCAGCGTCGCAAGGCCGATCCCGCCCGGGGGCGCCGCCGCGGCGCCTGGCGCGGGAAGTCCCGGGCGATCTCCAGACGCCCGCGGTCCTCCCGGAAATAACGATCATGGGGTGTGCCGAGTTCATCCATGGCGGTGCAGGCTAATGCGTTGCGCGGCGCAGAGCAAGCGCGGGTCACGATGACCCGGACCGAATACCGGCCAGCCACACCCGCGCCGACGACGTACACTACTGTTGAAGCAGCGCTCGGGGGCACCCGGCCGCCACGCGCGACCCGGCAGCATGGCCGGGGCGGGCACCAATCCAATCCATCAGACGCGCAACGCGCAGGAACCCCATGAGCGGCACCTCCACCCTGTCCGGAGCGCCGGAGTGCGCCCCGACCGACTGGCCCCGGATCGGCGACTATCTGATCGCCCGCCTCAAAGAGGCGGGGGTCGATCACCTCTTCGGCGTCCCCGGCGACTATGTACTGCGCTTCTACGACCGGCTCTGCCGCTCCGAAATCCGCCATATCGGCACCACCCGGGAGGATACGGCCGCCTTCGCCGCGGACGGCTATGCCCGCTGTCGGGGGCTCGGGGCCCTGGCCGTCACCTACGGGGTGGGCGCGCTCAATGTGGTGAACGCGGTGGCCGGGGCCAATGCGGAGTGCTCTCCGGTGGTGGTGGTCAGCGGCGCCCCGGGGGTCGCCGAGCAGCGCGACGACCCGCAGTTGCATCATCGCTTCGGTCCCTTCCGCTTTCAGCGCGAGATCTTCGAGCGCATCACCGTTGCCTGCGCCGTGCTGGACGACCCCTACACGGCGCTGCGCGAGATCGACCGCACCCTGGACGCGGCGCGCCGCTACAGCCGACCGGTCTATATCGAGCTGCCCCGCGACCGCGTCGACACCCCGGCCTTCCCGATCCCCCGGGAGACGCCCTGCTGGGGCCCCGCCGCCGACCAGGCGGAAGGCGCCAGCGACCCCGAGGTCCTGGCCGAGGCGGTGGAGGAGACCCTGACCCTGCTGGGCCGCGCCCAGGCCCCGGCCATCCTCGCCGGGGTGGAGGTCCATCGCCGCGGGCTCCAGGACCTGCTGGCGGACTTCGTGCGCCAGGCGCGGCTGCCGGTGGCCGCCACGCTGACCGGCAAGTCCGTGGTGGCGGAGCGCCAGCCCGGCTATCTGGGGGTCTACGAGGGGGCCATGGGTCCGGAGGGCGCACGTGCCGTGATCGAGCGGGCGGATTTGCTGCTGCTGCTCGGGGTCACCCCCAACGACATCGATCTGGGGATCAATACCGCCCGCCTGGACCCGGCGCGCATGGTCCGGGCGGGCCAGGAGGAGGTCTGGGTGCATCGCCACCGCTTCCCGCGGGTGCACCTGCGGGACTTTATCGCGGCGCTCGCGACGGCGGTCAAGCCCCACCCGGGGCCGCTGCCGGAGGTCCCGGGTCCGCTGACCGCCCCCGATTTTCCGCGGCCTGGGGCGCCCATGACCATGGCCAGGCTGATGGCCCGACTCAACGACTTCCTCACCCCCGACATGCAGGTGGTGGCCGACTCCGGGGACTGTCTGTTCGCCGCGGTGGATCTGCGGGTGCACGAGCGCAGCGAGTTCCTCGCCTCGGCCTATTACACGACCATGGGGTTCGGGGTCCCGGCCGCGCTGGGCGCCCAGGTGGCCCGCCCGAGTCGCCGGCCACTGGTGCTGGTGGGCGATGGCGCCTTCCAGATGACCGGCACCGAACTCTCGACCGCCGCCCGGCTGGGTCTGGACCCCATCGTGATCCTCTGCAACAACCGCGGCTACACCACGGAACGCTTCATCCTGGAGGGCCCGTTCAACGACATCGCCGACTGGCGCTTTCACCGTCTGGGCGAGCTGTTCGGCCCCTTGCGCGGCTTCCTGGCCCCCACCGAGGAGGCGTTCGAGGAGGCCCTGGGGGTGGCGCTCGCCTTCCGCGACGGTCCCTCGCTGATCGAGGTAGGCCTGCGCCCGGACGATTGCTCCGCGGCACTCAACCGGCTCGGGGAGCAATTGCGGGCGGTGGTGCAGGACGGCTGATCCGGGCGGCCGATGGGCGCTCGCCCCCGGCGTCAGGAGCGACATCGCCCCCCGCCGGGAGGATCGGTGTGAAAAGCGCACGCTTACTGCGGATGCTCACCGCAAAAGTCGCGCAGCGACGCTGTGGGAGCGGCTTCAGCCGCGACGGGCCGCGCGGAGAACGCGGCGTCGGAGTCGCTGCTTCGGGACCGCAGTCGGCCGCCGCGCGATGCGGCGCGGCGCAACCGCAAACCGACCGCCGTGCGGGTCAGGCCCGCGCGTAACGGAACATGCCGATCTCCACCAGCTTGGGCAGGAGGACCTCTTCTTCGCGGTCGAGGCGCTGTCCGATCATCTCGAAGACCTGATGGGTCTCGGCCAGAAAATCGTCGCTGAAATTGAAGTCGCCGTTGTTCAGCCAGTGCTTGTGGTAGTGATCGAAAATCATCCGCAGCGGCCGCTCACCGCTGATGAATCCCCAGGCGATCGATTTGACCTTGGGGTCATCGTGGATCAAGAGGCTGGGATAGAGACCGCGATCTTCTTCGGCCAGGTGCCGCTGCACCCGCTCACCCAGATCGAGTAACAACTCATAGGCCATTCGGGCATTGGGACGAACGCGCAGTTGCTCTGGGGTGAGGAGCGAGCGCAGATCGTCGATCATCTGGCGGAGATCCGAATGCGTGCTGCGATAGCCGTCTAGGGTTTGCATGGCGGTCTTCCTCTCTTTCTTGTTGCGTCAACACCAGCGACTTGCTACAGGTTCCGGGAGGCTGATTGATGGGTACCTGTCAGCCCCGGGGGCCCACCCGGAAACGCTACACCCAAGTCTAGACCAAGCGCCGCGTTTGGTCAATAACATTATGTTTTTATTAATGTTTGTTGTATTTTCGGACGATGTTGCAGGTCGACAACGGCCCCTGCCCGTTGGTCTGCGTCGGCGGGCCTTACACCGCTTGCCAATTGTTTATGTATCGCTTTTTTCCTCTCGGAAGGAGCGCCCGCGCGTCACCTGGCGCCTGCTGCCGACGCCTGGCCGGAATGGTGCACTGCAACAAACTGATTAATTTACAACAACATTTTGTCATCCTGGTGTGGGTGCGCTGGCGCACCGAGTTACCGCGGTTTCGCGCGTAGCATTTCCTGACAGCGCGGGGACACTCGTTACCCGGCCGGGGTCATGGCTGACAAAAGGTCATGTTCACACTCATCATCACGAGACCTCTCATGAACAAAGAACAAGTCACCAGCCGTTACGAAGAAGCGAAAGGCGCCGTCAAGGAAGTCGCCGGGCGGGTCGTCGGCAATGACGACCTGGAGGCGGAAGGCATCGTCCAGAAGAACCTCGGCAAGGTCGAGGCGGGCGTGGCCGATCTCCGGGAAGACATCAAGAAGGCGATCTGAATCCGCCGGCGGTCCTCCATCAGGGACACGCAGGCCGCTGCCAGCGGGACCCGCGACGGTTGTGACCAGCGTCCCGGCCACCTTGCTTGCCGCAAGATCCTGGGTCCGCGGTGCGACCTTGATAACGCCGGCCACGCGTCCTTGCGGTAACCCGTCGCGGCCGGGGGGCCGCTCCTACGGCGTAGGAGCGGCCCCCCGGCCGCGACGTCTATCACCCTACCAAGGCTGAAGCCCCAGACTCCGACCAGGGGCGGCCGGAACGATGGTCAAGGCCCTCAACGCGACCACCCCAGTGCATTTCCGCTTATGACGAATATCAAGCTGAGTTATTTTCTCCTGATCGCCGTCATTACCGGGCTCTGGCTCGCGGCCGATCCCATCCTCTCGGTACCCTACGAGTTTTTCGCCCTGCGCGCGTCGCTGGTCAACTTCACCGGAATCATCGCGATCGGCATGATGAGCGTCGGGATCATGCTGGCACTGCGGCCGGTCAGCATCGAACCCTTCGTGGGTGGTCTCGACAAGACCTATCGGCTGCACAAATGGCTCGGCCTCACGGGTTTCACCTTTGGCGTCGTCCACTGGCTGCTGGCGAAGGGACCGAAATGGATGGAAAGCTCTTCTTTCTCATCAAGGGCCTCGGCGATTACACCAGGACCCTTTCCAAAACTTTGAAAGTCGGCGATCTCGTCAAGGTGGAAGGGCCCTACGGCTGTTTCGATTTCAGCGGCAGTAAACCGCGTCAGATCTGGGTGGCCGGCGGCATCGGGATCACGCCCTTCATCGTCCGCATGGAGGCCTTGGCGTACCGCTCGGATGATAAGTCAATCGACCTGTTCTACAGCACCAACGCGCCCGACGAGGGCTTCATCGCCAAGGTCCGGGCACACGCGCAGGCGGCACAGGTGCGATTGCATCTTCTGGTAACCGCCAAGGACGGCAGACTCGATGTGGAACACATCTGTCGGACGGTGCCGCAATGGTCAAGCGCCGATGTCTGGTTTTGCGGTCCGGTCGCCTTCAATCGGGCGATTCACCGGGACTTTAACCTCAGAGGACTGGCGGCCGGCGACTTTCATCAGGAACTGTTCGACCTGCGGTAGGCTTCATCATCGCGCCGCTCGCGAAGCATCAGGGCTTGGCCGTCGCCCCGACGGTAATGCCGAGCAGCGGTCGGCTCCGGTCCCGAAACCTTGGGCGGAGTGTGATCAAGACGCTAAACCTCATGAGGAAACAGGCAAGGTGTAGGTATGAACTCGATCTGTGGACCCGAGTTCGAGTTCGGCAGCGGCGGCGGGATTTTACCTGATTGCGGTATGACTGGATATGACCACCGTTTGAACGCCGGGCCGCGCGACCCCGGCCGATCACGCCTATAATCAGCATCTAACGGGCCTTCCGGGGGTGCAGCGATGACGGTCGATCCGCTCGGCGATAGCGCCATACTGGTTACGTTCGACGCGGCCCCGGAGGCGGCATTGCGCCCGGCCATCGTTGGTTTTTGCGCGGCGGTGCAGGCGCGGGCTTGGCCTTTCGTGCATGACCTGGTGCCGGGCGTCCAGAGTGTCTGCATCCATTATGACCCCTTGTGCCTCGCCGCGAGCGGCTGGACGGCGCCAGCCTGGTGCGCCGCGCTGGCGGCCCTGGAAGCGGCACCGGCCACGCCGTCCGCGGCCCGTGTGCAGCAGCTTCCGATCTGCTATGAGGCCGGGTTCGGCCTGGACCTGGAGCGGGTGGCGGGGCAGTTGGGTCTCTCGGTGGACGCGGTGATCGAACGGCACGCGGCGGCGCTATACCAGGTCGTGATGATCGGCTTCGCGCCCGGCTTTCCCTATCTGGCGGGTCTGCCGGAGGCGCTGCAAGTGCCGCGGCGGGCCAGCCCGCGCAGCGCGGTGCCGGCCGGCAGTGTCGCCATCGCGCAGGACCTGTGCGGCATCTATCCGGTGCAATTGCCGGGCGGCTGGCATGTAGTGGGGCGGACCCCGGTGCGCCTGTTCGACCCGTATCGCGACCCGCCCAGCATCCTGCGGGCGGGGGATCAGGTAAGATTCACGCCGGTTGATCGGCATGGCTTCGAGGCCCTGTGCACCAGTTGAAGATCCTGCGCGGCGGGCAGCTCTCCAGCATCCAGGACGCCGGCCGTCCGGGTTTTCAGGCCTTGGGCGTCACCCCCGGGGGCGCCCTGGATACGGTGGCGTTGCGCGTGGGCAACTGGCTGGTCGGCAATGCCGAGCACCAGGCAGCCATCGAGATCACCTGGGCGGGCCCGCGGATCGGCTGCACCGAGGATACCTTGATCGCGGCGACCGGTGCCGCCGCCGAGCTGTCCTGCGCGGGGGTGCCGGTGCCGGGCTGGCGGCCGGTGTGGATCAGGAAGGGCGGCGTACTGGAGATCGGCCAGGTCACCGAGGGCGCCCGTCTGTATCTGTGTGTGCAGGGCGGGATCGACACGCCCGCGGTCCTGGGCGGACTGGGTACGGACTTGCGCAATCGCTTCGGCGGGCACGCGGGGCGGGCACTGATCCGGGGCGATGTGCTGGCACTCGGGGCGCAGCAGGAGCCCTATCCGCGCTTACATGCGAGGCTTACCGACCCGCACGGGGACTTCGCCGCTCCCCCCTGGCAGGTGTCGATGTGGCGCGACAGCGGCGTGCCGAACGCCGCGCCGCTCAAGCTGCTGACCGGTCCACACCAGTCGCGGCTGGGTCCGAAGGACCTGGCGGCCCTGCATGGGGCGAGCTTTCGCGTGCTGCCGCAGTCCGACCGCCAGGCGCTGCGTCTGCAGGGGCCAGCCCTGACACTCGGGTCCTGCCGGTATCCGTCGGCCGGGGTCTGCCGCGGGGTCATGCAACTGCCGCCGGACGGCAATCCCATCCTGCTCTTGGCGGATCATCAGACGACGGGGGGCTATCCGGTGATCGGGGTGACGGCTGGCGTCGAGGGCAGGCGTCTGGCGCAACTGCGCCCCGGTGACGCGGTACGCTTCGTCCCCTGCGGGCTCGCCGAAGCACAGCAACTGCTGCGGGAGCGCGAACGGCGGTTACTCATCATCAAACACGAACTGGCATGGCGCGCCGCACAGGGTTGAGGCCGGTGCGGCGCCCAGGAGCTTCGATCGACCATGGACATCAATGCCGATCTCGGGGAGGGCGGCGGCCAGGACGCCGCGCTGATGCCACTGATTGCACGCGCCAATATCGCCTGCGGCGGTCACGCGGGCGACGCCGCCCGCATGCGCGCGACGCTGCGGCTGGCCGAACGACACGGCATCCAGATCGGGGCCCACCCCGGCTATCCCGATCGCGCACGCTTCGGGCGGACTGAGACCGGCGCTACCCCGGCGCAGATCGAGGCCGACTGCACCAGTCAACTGGAGGCGTTCCGGCGGGAGGCGGATGACTGCGGACTGGCCGTCGCTCATGTCAAGGCGCACGGCGCCCTCTATCACCGGTTGATGCAGGACCCGTCCGCCGCTGACGCCTTCCTGCGCGCCGTGCGCGCCGTGCTGGGCGGCGTTGCCGTAATGGGGCTGCCCGGCAGCGTCTTGCAGGAGCGCGCCCGCCTGGCCGGGAGCGGATTCATTGCGGAACTGTTCGCCGACCGGCGCTATGAAGACAATGGCGGCCTGACCCCGCGCACGCACCCGGACGCCGTGATCGCTACCCTCGACGAGGCACTCGCCCAGGTGCTTTCGGTGCGCAACACCGGGCGGCTGCGCTCACGGACCGGACAGATGATCCAACTGCACGCACAAACGGTGTGCGTGCATGGCGATGGCGAACAGGCGTTGACCTTGGCGCGCGCCCTTCACCGCGCGCTGCGCCCGGGCGGTGCGGGCCGCGTCGCGGGCATGAACACCCAGACCACTTTGACATAAGGCAACAGACATGACCGATTCTCCGGTCCGGCGCTCGCTGCCCGGCCAACGTTGGGCCGGGATCGACCTGCTCGACTATAAGCCCAGCGGCAGCGCACCCTTCAAGGCCATCACCCGCCAGGTCCTGGTCGGCGACGAGACGCTCGCGGCGGAACTGCGCTACTTTGAGATCGCCGCCGGCGGTCACTCCACGCTGGAGCGGCACGCGCACGCCCACGCCGTCCTGGTGCTGATCGGCCGCGGGGCCTGTCTGGTCGGCCAGGGGGTCCATTCATTGGGACCTCACGACCTGCTGCGGGTCCCGCCCTGGACCTGGCACCAACTGCGCGCCGACCCGGACGCGCCGCTGGGGTTTCTCTGCCTGGTCAACCGGGAGCGGGACCGGCCGGTCTTGCCCACCGCGCTCGACCTGGAGGGACTGCGCGCCGACCCGGTGGCGGCTGCCTTCATTCGGGTGTGATACAACAACCTTGCGATGTGCTTATCGGTCAAAGGACCAGGGGCCGGTTCGGCAGTTCATTCGCGTGGGCGCCGGTCGCCGGGAAATGGGTCCGCAGTTGCGCAGCGATGTCGCGGACGCCGTGGCAGACGCCCGTCTCGAATTCGCCCCGGAGGAAGGCGTCGCCCAGGTCCCGGCAGACCTGCGCCCAGGACTGCGGGCCGATCCTGGCGTTGATACCCCGGTCGGCAACGATCTCCACCCGTTGTTCGGCCAGCAAGAGATAGATCAGCACACCGTTGTTGTGTTCGGTATCCCACAGGCGCAAGTCGCTGAAGACCTCCAGTGCCCGCGCCCGCGCGGTGGTACCGCGCACGAGTTGCAGCAGGTCGAGGTTGGCTTCGATGGCAACGCAGATCTCGCCGCTGTGGTGCCTTTCCGAGGCGGCGATTTCGTGTTCGATCCGATCCAGCACGGGGCGGGGAAACAACTGCCGCAGGCGCCAGGGAAAATAGCAGAGGTGTTGCAAGAACCGACGCATCGTCTTCTCCTTACCAACTATCGGAGGCGCCGCCCCCGCCGCCGGAGCCGCCCCCGCCTCTGAAGCCCCCGCCGCCGCCGGATCTCCCGCCGCCGCCGGAGCCACCCCCGCCACTGAAGCCCCCGCCTCCGCTCCACCAGCCCCAATCGCTGGGGCGCTGCCGTCCCTTATCCCTCCTGCTCCCGCCCCCGCCCCTGCCCCTGCGACTGCGACGGCCGAGCAGCACGATGAGGAAGGCGGCCATCGCACCGGCGCCGGCCAGGATCAGGGAGCCAGGGCAATCGCATCAAGAATCTCTAATATTAGCCGTTCCCGATTTAGCCCGGCCTTAGGTCAGTTCTCCGCACCTGTACGCCAGGGGTGTGCCCTTTTCAGAGGCA
>Ga0247840_10007003_pt1 | contig 15888 bp, 15 predicted proteins | sample LaCruzMarch2015__FD_192404 | JGI IMG/M metagenome (GOLD analysis project Ga0247840, IMG submission 192404) | Freshwater microbial communities from meromictic Lake La Cruz, Castile-La Mancha, Spain - LaCruzMarch2015_17m | ecosystem: Environmental > Aquatic > Freshwater > Lake | place: Spain... | reverse complement strand
AGTTGTTGGTGCTGATTTACTTTTAACTGAAGGGTCAAGTAATAATCTGTCTATGTATCTTCGAACTAAGTTTGCAAGATTTTTACATAGTTTAGCTAAAACAAGCCATCATGCTACCTCAAGAACGTACCAATTCGTTCCCCTTCAAAACTTCACCTCCGCTTCCGACATTGATTGGAGTCAGACGTTAGCCGATATCGACCGCCAGCTGTATGCAAAATATGGGCTGAGCGAAGAAGAAGTGGCGTTTATTGAGGGAATGATAAAGGTGATGTAGGAATGAATTGGATTGGGCGCCATTTATCCCGATTCTTTTATCGGGAGCCCATTCATAATGAATAGGATTGGCATTTATGCCATTCAATTAAAATGATAAATAGAGAATATGGGCTTTAGCCAAATAATTATAAACCATTAAATTACAGAGATTATGCCATTTGCAAAAGTTTACATTCATTTTGTATGGTCAACAAAAAACAGAGTACCATACCTTTCAACTCCAGAACTTCGCATAGCCATGTGGAAACACATTCGAGAGAATGCAAAAAAGAAAGATATTTATATTGACTTCATTAATGGACACAAGGAACATTGTCATTGTTTGGTATCGTTGGGCGATGATCAAACAATGCGAAAAATAATGCAATTGATAAAAGGCGAATCTTCATATTGGATAAATAAACAAAATCTTTTGAAAGAAAAATTTGAATGGCAGGATGAGTATTTTGCTGTTTCAGTATCCGAATCTTTGGTAGATAAAGTCAGAAACTACATTAAAAATCAAGAGAGTCATCATGCACATAAAACATGGGAAGAGGAATATAATGAGTTCATTGAAAAATATGGATTTGAGAGATTTAAAGATAATGAAAAATGAATTGAATGAATTGAATTGGATTGGATTGGGCTTTAGCCCATTCATAATGAATAGGATTGGTATTTATGCCATTCAATTAAAATGATAAATAGAGAAAATGGGCTTTAGCCAAACAATTATAAAAAGATAGAATTTGGCTAAAGCCAATACAAGGAATTGAATTTTCATTATCCTCCAGCTAAAGCAGGAGGCAATTCATAAAGCAGCATATATGCCATTCATAAAAATGAAAAAAATCAAATATTGGCTTTAGCCCAAAAAATATCATGGAAATAAAACACAAAAATTTAATACCTGACAAAGATAACCCTTTTGCAAATTGCAAACTTGATAGGGCAAAATACGCAACTGTTCTAACCAATATAGTTGAAACCTATTCTGAGGGCTTTGTGTTTGCGTTAGATGGAAAATGGGGAACAGGAAAAACTACTTTTGTCAGAATGTGGAAAGCAAGTTTGGATAAGGATGAATTCAAAACGATATACTTTAATGCTTGGGAAAATGATTTTGAGAATGAGCCATTAGTCGCCTTAATGGGCGAAATTAAAAACTTAATCGGTGAAAAAGATGAAGCAATATTTGATGATTTGTTAAAGAAAGGCTCAGTATTTACAAAAAAGATATTACCGGTTGTAGTTAAAGGTTTAATTAAAAAACAGTTAGGAGATGAGATTGCTGAAATATTCAGTTCTGGAGCCGAGGCGGCTTCTGAATTATTTGAAGAAGATATAAATTGCTATCTGAAAAAAAAAGATAGTTTAGACGAATTTAAAATCGAACTTGAAAAATATATTTCGCAAAACAACAATGGAAAGCCGGTTGTAATAATTATTGATGAGTTAGACCGTTGTAGGCCTGACTATGCTGTAGAGGTGTTGGAAAAAGTAAAACATTTCTTTTCAGTAAAAGGAATTGTGTTTGTTTTGTCAATTGATAAAATTCAATTAGGTCATTCTATTAAAGGTTATTATGGTAATGATAATATTGATACAAATGAATATCTCAGACGATTTATTGATTTGGAATATCAGCTACAAGAGCCTAATGTTGAGGTTTTTTGCAAGTATTTGTTTGACTATTTTGAATATGATAAATTCTTTAAAGATTCAGAAAGAACAGCTAAAACCGAATTAAGAGGTCAAGGTAATGATTTTTTAAATTTGACTATTAATCTTTTTAAAGATAAAAATCATACTTTAAGGCAAATAGAAAAAAACTTTGCTTTAGGTAGAGTCGTCTTAAATTCATTTGGAATTAGCGAATCGGTTTATCCTGAAGTTCTAATTGTTCTATTATATTTGAAACAATGGGTACCAGATTTTTATTCGAAGATTCAAAGTCGCTCATTATCAATTCAAGATTTAGTAATCGAATTTGAAATGATTTTTAAGTCAAAATTGGATAAGTCATTGCAAAATGAAGATAATGCAATTTATTTTTACGTAGAATCAATGTTTTTAACATATTATGTAAAGTTTTTATCTCAAAAAATGAGAGGATATGAATTAGAATTATATAAAAGAAATGGTTCGGATATAACTCTAAATTTTGAAACAAAATACAAAGAAGAACTAATCAGAGATTTTAATGGAATAGAACGGAGTTCTGTCTTTTTTAATAGGATAAGTTTAGAATATATTTTAAATAAAATTAATTTGACAGATTCAATTAGATAAACAAAACGCTATTGTTATTTGAACAAATCTACTCAAAAACCCTACACCATTAAATTATATATGCCCGATGGCAATCCAGAAATAGTGACTTGTGGTTGTATAAAATATTGATTGAGCGAAGAAGAAGTGGCGTTTATTGAGGGAATGATAAAGGTGATGGGGTGAAAAAAGAAACGCTCCTTTCGGAGCGTCGGACCGAAGATGCTATCTTCGGCGGTGTTTTATGATGCAAATATACAACATATTATGGAAATGTCAATTGTTTTCAATTGTTTTGTGTGTCATTTAAAGCTGAAATTTAGATATTGATTTTTTTTGTAACTTTGTGCTTTTAAAAATCGGAACAATTTTTCGGATTTCAAATCAAACTGTAAATAAGTAATTTATGAAAATACAAGTAGAAAATTTAGGGGCAATAAAAAATGCCAAGATTAATCTTGACAAGCCACTTACGTTATTCTGTGGTCAAAATAATACTGGAAAAACTTACTTAGCTTATATTATCTATGCGCTTACTAAAGTGAAGGTTAGTAAAAGTCCATTGAAGTTTAATATCCCTAAATTGATTGAAAATGGATTTGTTGAATTAGATTTAAATATTAAGGAATTATTCGAGTTTAAAAATCGTTCAATAGATCAAATTAAATTAAGCCTAAATACAATATTTGGCATTTCAGAGGATGTTGCAAATCAGATATTTTCAGACTTTTCAATAACTTTCGATGTTGATATTGATAACTTTAGCAGAAAAGTAACAAATATTGAATTTAATGAAACATTAGATGTAAATGAACATCGATTAAAAATTAGCAAACAAGTAGGAAGTCTTAATTTAAAAGTTGATTTGGTTGAAGGAGTTGATTATAATGACTTATTAAATTCGGAGTTTATAGGCATAATTATTTCTTCGATTATAGCAAATAAAGTTGTATATTATCCTATAAGCAATGCAGTCATTTTTTCAGTCGAACGAAATTCGATTTTCACATTCAGTAAGGAGTTATCTTTAAACAGAAATCTTCTGATAGACCAAATGCAGAAGTTATCAAAAGGTGACAAAATTAGTCCTTTTGATATGTTAATGAGTAGTACTAATCGCTATCCGATTGCAATTAGTGATGGTCTAAGTGTTTCAAACGACTTGCAAAACATTCAAAAGAAAAATAGCGAGTTTTATAAATTTGCAACAGATATAGAAGAAGATTTGCTCAATGGAACATTGATAGTAACAAAAGAAGGAGATATGCAATTTTCTTCGAATAGAAATAAGGGAAAGAAGTTACCAATCCACATGTCTGCTTCAATTGTAAAGACATTATCAAGTTTAGTGTTCTATTTAAAACATATAGCTGAAAAAAGCGATTTAATTATTATCGATGAGCCTGAAATGAATTTGCATCCTGACAGCCAGAGAATTTTAGCTAAAGTGTTTGCAAAACTATTAAATCAAGGGTTCAGATTATTAATTAGTACTCATAGCGATTATATAATACGTGAGTTTAACAATCTGATAATGACTTCGCATGACAAACCTGAAATAAAAGAACTTTCTTCTAAATTGGGATATAACACCGATGAGTCAATTAAACCAGAACAAGTTGGTTGTTATTTTTTCCATTTCCCAAGTAAAAGTACAAAAAAAGTAAAAGTTGAGGAAATAACCGTAGATGAAACAGGGTTTGAGATACCATCGATTGATGATACTATTGAAAAGCAAAATCAAGTGGCAGAAGATTTATTTTACACCCTAAAATATGGCAAGGCAGATGAGTAAGTTGACAATTATAGATGAAATATTACATCCAGGTTTTAAACCTGAAAATCAAAACTGTCTGTTTGAAACAAATCTTGATGATAAGAAACAAAAATTCACTGTATCGTATGATATTGTAAATAACAACAAAACAAAATATCTGCTTTATCGTTTCGAACAGGATGCATTCCCTTTTTTTAATGATATTTCTGGCCTTAAAAAAACTTGTGATTTTATTCTTTTTGCAGAGAATGACGAACGGTTTTATGTGTTTGTAATTGAATTAAAAAAAAGTAATTTATCCGCTGAGAAACAATTAAGGGCATCGGAGGAATTTGTAAAGTATATTTTAAATAGTGCCAAAAGAATTGGGTACGAATTAATTTCAATTGAGGATGTAGAGATACGGAGAATTCGTGTTTGTGATAAAAAAATACATAGAAACCGAACTAAAATGACAGAGACCGATTTTGAATATATTCATAATTATTGTGAGTATAAATATTCCAAGTTTTTATTAACTCCATTAATGCAGAATTAAATCAAATGATATTTTAATCAAATACCAAAACAATAAGCTTACCAATAGATGTACTGTTGGTAAGCTTATTTTATTTTGTCGCTATAGTATATTTAAATTATTTATGCCAGATGGCAATCCCGATTCATTTAAGATAATTAATAAAATGAATTGGAAAGTGTGAGAGGGATTTAGAAAAGATTCGAAAAAACGAGGTATTATAAAAAAAACGAAACCCGCTAGCTTGAATTGCTTCAGGGGCTAACGGGAATAAGATGGTGCAAAGATAATGCATAATGTTGAAAATTCCAAACAATTTATTGAAAAATGAAATATTCTGAGTTTGAAAAAATTTTATCGAGAGCAAGGATGAGTCGATATTTGATGGCTTGCGGTGGAAATACGAAAAAAGCAATGACTTTGTATCGCTACAATCTAAAATTATCACAGGAGCTGTTAACAGTCATTAGTTGCTTTGAGGTTGCCCTTCGAAATACAATCAACACAAATTGTGAGTTACGTTTCGGTACTGACTGGCTACGTGATGGCGTTCAGCCCGGTGGAATTTTTGATAGTTTTAATTGTCGTGAAACAAAACGTAATATCATTGATGCGTTAACTAAATTGAATACAAATTACACGCATAATAAATTAGTTGCCGAACTTGGATTCGGGTTTTGGCGGTATATGTTTGCAGCGCATCAATTTACAGCAACCGGAAGAATCCTTTTGAGCGTATTTCCTTTACGACCAAGAACAACAGTACACATGCAATACAATCATACATTCTTTTTCAACCAATTAGAAAACATAAATAAGTTGCGAAACAGAGTAGCACATCACGAACCTGTCTGTTTTAGAAATTCGTCAACAACGAAAGATACTACATACGCCCGTCAACAGTATGCTCTAATACTTCAACTATTTCAATGGATGGAAATTGATGAAAATGCTCTGCTTTATGGTTTAGATCATGTTATTGAGACTTGCTATAAGATTGATAATTTGTAGATTAAAATGCATAATCAACAATCAAGTAATTACAAAAACCATGAAAACCACCAAAATAGAATGGACAGATAAAACCTGGAATCCGATAACGGGTTGTACCAAGCATTCGGCAGGTTGTGCGCATTGTTATGCCGAAGTAATGTCGCGCAGATTACATGCTATGGGTTTGGCTAAGTATGCTAATGGTTTTCAGCTTACTATGCATGTAGATGCATTGAATGAACCAAAGGCATGGAAAAAGCCGCATGTAATTTTTGTATGCTCTATGAGCGATTTGTTTCATGCCGATGTAACGTTTGAGTTTATTGATAAAATAATGGATACCATACGTGCCACTCCACAGCACCGTTACCAGTTACTTACCAAACGCGCTGAACGTATGGCTGAGTATTTTAGTACGCGCGAAGTTCCTGTAAATGCATGGTTAGGCGTAACAGTAGAATCCTCGGCTGTAAAGTACCGTATAGATTCATTACGTAAGTTGCCAGCAAGTGTATGTTTCTTGTCTTGTGAACCCCTGATAGATGCAGTTGGTGAAATGGATTTATCAAATATTGATTGGGTAATTGTAGGTGGCGAGAGCGGACCAAAAGCCCGCCCTATGAAAGAAGAATGGGCATTGCAAATACAAACACAGTGCGAAAAACAAGGTTCAACATTCTTCTTCAAGCAATGGGGTACATGGGGCAGCGATGGCATTAAACGCAATAAACACGAAAACGGCAAATTGCTGAATGGTAAAGTTTGGCAAGCTATGCCGGCGTAAAAGCTAGTCACCCGTATTACAAATTGAAAAAACATGAAAATAAATATCCGAATTATATTATTAATTTTAGCTCAAACAATTTTTATAACCATTTCGGCACAAAGATTTGGAGTTAAAGTGGATTTAACTCTTGCAAGGCTAAATGAGCCGAATAAAATACAAGATAATATAAATACGGGTTTTAGTGCTGGGGGTTTGATTGAAATTCAAATAATTAATCAACTTTACATACAACCAGAAGTATTATTAATTAAAAAAGGAACTTTTTTAAGAGACTATGATATGAATTTGGATTACAGGTTATATTATGTGGAATTACCGTTGAAATTGAAATATAATATCTTAACCCAAAAAGGATGTTTAGCTGCATTTTTTGGTCCATATATAGGTTATGGAATTTCCGGTAGAGTATATAACGATATGTTTGAAAACGACATAAAGTATTTTGATCTTTTCAAGAGTAATACTACTGGAGTTGATTAATTATGGTGTTAAAAGCGCATTATATTTGGATATGGGAGGTTGGAGTGAAGGGTGGTATAAAAATGCTTATGACGAAAAGATTGTAATTGGCGAAGGAATGAAAAGTACTGATAGGCAAACCAATTGGCTGGTTTTACGAGCTTTGAAATGAAATCAGATGAAGCAGGAGGTGTACACTTACTTCACGCAACTGTTGGTTGACAAAATGCCCAGTTTCTATATATCGGCGACGGTCTGATACGTATAGACCTTGCTATCCGCAAAGCCTCTCGACAAGAAAATGGAATTTTTATTTTTGAATATTTTATAATCTATGCAAACAAAAAATATACTACTCTTTAATCCTGTAGGGAAAAATGCGAAAGTAAGTGTTTACTTTAATGATGGCACGTTTTGGTTAACTCAAAAAGCTATGGCGGAGCTGTTTGGTGTTAATGTGCCGGCAGTGAGTAAGCATTTGAAAAATATTTTTGAAACGGGGGAGCTCGAAACGGCTTCAACTGTTTCCATTTTGGAAACAGTTCAAAAAGAGGGTAAGCGGGAAATTTCACGGTCGATGGAGTTTTACCGTCTCGAAGCCATACTTGCCGTAGGGTATCGCGTAAATTCTTCACAAGCAACCGATTTTCGGAAATGGGCCACACAAACACTCAATGAATTTATTATTAAAGGTTTTGTGATGGACGATGAAAGATTGAAACAAGGCAAAAGTTTTGGGCAGGATTATTTTGATGAGTTACTGGAACGTATCCGTGATATACGTTCAAGCGAGCGTCGCTTTTATCAGAAAATTACAGACATATATGCCCTTAGCACTGATTATGATAAAAACAGCGAACAAACAAAAATCTTTTTTTCCGCTGTACAAAATAAGTTGCATTGGGCAATAACAGGTCAAACGGCTGCCGAAATTATTTATACCGAAGCCGATGCTACTAAACTATATATGGGACTAAAGACATGGAAAGCAGCTCCCGATGGTAAAATTATGAAAAGCGATGTGGCGGTTGCTAAAAATTACTTGTCGCACCAACATGTAGCCGAACTTAACCGTATTGTTTCGGCATATCTTGACCTTGCCGAGAACAATGCACAACGCGGAATAGCCTTTAATATGCAGCAATGGGTGAAGTTTATTGATGGTTTTCTGGAGTTATCAAATTATCCAATTTTAAAAGACAAAGGCAAAGTAAGTATGCTGGAGGCTAAACTCAAAGCCGAACTGGAATATGATAAGTTTCGAGTGATACAGGATAAAAACTATGAAAGTGATTTTGATAAGGAAATTCAAAAATTATAAATGAAATAGATGCAGTTTACTAAAAATACAAACAATCAATTAAAGGCGGGGATATTAGTAATAGGTATATTAGTGGCTTATGCAGGCTTTATGTTAAAACTGCCTTTCGTTTTTCGGCATATTGATAAAGAGCTACATGCGGCGTTTTATTTGTTTGCATCAATAGTCATTTGTTGGTTGTTTGGTGTTAAGAACTTGAAAACAGCTGTTTTTGTAGGGGTTCTGTTATTTGTGTTTGGTGTGTTTGTAGAACTATCGCAACATTATTCAAATTACATTCTACACAAGCGTATTCATGGTCGGTTCGATATGGAAGATATAAAGTATAATTTATACGGAATAGCTGCATTTGTGTTTGTGTTTGGAGTGTTGAAAGCGCTCAAAATTAAAAAATTATGAACAACTCAGATTTCAATCTCTCTCGATTTGTAGAAGCGCAAAATCCGGTGCTCGAAACCGTATTACAAGAACTAAAGCAGGGACATAAGCAATCGCACTGGATGTGGTTTGTTTTTCCGCAGTTGGCAGGTTTGGGGCGTAGTGAAATAGCGCAATATTATGCAATTGCGAACAGCCATGAAGCGAAAGCGTACTTAGAACACAACAAGCTGAGAAGTAGATTGGAGGAGTGTATAGAAGCCGTATTAAGCTGTGGCGAAAGTAATCCGGTACGAATTTTTGGTGGAGTGGATGCCATGAAGTTTCAATCGTGCCTCACGCTTTTTGCATTGGTAGCGCCCGAAAATGAATTGTTTCGGAAAGCTCTGGATAAGTTTTATCAAGGGATAATGGATTATGAAACGGAAAGGCTATTTGGAGAGTAAAGAAAATGAACTTAGCGATTTTTTGTAGAAATATAATTAGATACAAACACTAAAGAATAAATATGGAAAACAATCAGAATGCCTTTATATTATTCAAAACCGAAGACGAAAAAATATCGGTGGATGTTCGTTTTGAGGAAGAAACGGTTTGGCTTACGCAGGAGCAAATAGCGCTGTTGTTTGGCAAAGGGCGAAGCACGATAACAGAACATATTAGAAATGTTTTTAAAGAGGGTGAATTAAACGAGAATGTGGTATGTCGGGATTTCCGACAAACCACTCAGCATGGTGCAATTGAAGGTAAAATGCAAGAAAATTCTGTGAAACATTACAATCTTGATGTTATCATTTCGGTAGGTTATAGGGTGAAATCTTTGCGCGGTACTCAGTTTCGTATATGGGCTACACAGCGCTTGAACGAATATATTCGCAAAGGATTTACAATGGACGATGAACGCCTCAAGAAGCTAGGCGGCGGTAGTTATTGGAAAGAGTTATTACAGCGCATTCGCGACATTCGTGCTTCCGAAAAAGTGTTTTACCGTCAGGTACTTGATATTTATGCAACAAGTATCGATTACGATTCCAAAGCAGATGTTTCGATTGAATTTTTCAAAAAAGTGCAAAACAAAATTCATTATGCAGTGCACGGGCAAACTGCGGCAGAAGTGATTTATAACCGTGCAGATGCCGAAAAGGAATTTATGGGGTTGATAACCTTTCCCGGAAATCGTCCATATATGAAAGATGTGGTAGTTGCCAAGAATTATTTAGACGAAAAAGAACTCCGTTCGTTGGGACAATTAGTATCCGGTTATTTGGATTTTGCCGAGCGACAAGCCGAACGCGAACAAGCAATGACTATGCATGATTGGGCGAAGCATTTGGATAATATACTCACGATGAGTGGTGAAAAACTATTGCAGGGAGCTGGCACTGTAAGTCATGATGAAGCAATTGACAAGGCAACCACTGAATACAAAAAATACCAGCAGAAAACATTAAGCGAGGTTGAAAAGAGCTTTTTAGAAAGTTTGAAAACAATAGAAAACAAAAATAAAAAGGACTTAAAATAAATAATTTATTGCAAGGTTATTCTTTCAATCTGTGATATTTATGATAAAAAATTGTCAAATATTTATTTGTGCCCTATTTACTTTCGCATCTCTCCACGCCCAATCTTTCGAGATCGCAACTTTTAATATCCAGAATTTCGGGCAGAGCAAAATGGCGAAAACCGAAGTGGTGGATACTTTAGCCATGATAGTGCGGCAATTTGATATTGTGGCGGTGCAGGAAATTTCAGATATAAGCAACCAAACGGCAGGGGCATTCTTGAAAGTGGTCAATGCTAGCGGAGCACGCTATAAGCTGAATTGTAGTGAGCGTACTGGCGTGCAACCCGACGACCGCAAAAGTGCCGAACAATATGCTTATTACTACGATAGCCGAACAGTAACGCTTACGGATGCTGCTCTGTATAACGATGTGAACGATGATTTTCAGCGGGAACCTTATATTGCCTCCTTTACCCGCAAGTCCGACAGTTTGACTTTTGTAGTTTGTACCATACACACAGCACCCAAACAGGCTGTAGAAGAAATTGCTGCATTGGCAAAAGTGGCAAAGTGGATACCAACCCGTTTCCGCAATGCCAAGCGCATCATTTTCTGTGGCGATTTTAATGCCTCGTGTTCGTATGCTTCGCCCGCTGCACTGAATGCGCTGGCTATCCGTAAAGCTCCTTACTACTGGGTAGTGCCCGACGATGCCGATACCAACCTTGCCAACAGTGCCTGCGCTTACGATAGGTTTGTGGTAACTGATAACCTACGGTCGTACGTAGGAGGCTGGGATGTTTATCGGGCTTTTAAAAGTAAGAAGGTGTCGGACCATTGGCCGGTGTATATTAAGTTAGAAGGTAGAAGGTAGAAAGTAGAAGGTAGAAATTAAGTGGATTACGCTAACCTAAAAGTGGCCGATGGCAAGCTATCGGTACCGGTTGTAAAATCGGGCACACTTACAGCGCAGGGTATAACCATCAGTTATCTGAGTTCGCTAAAAAATGAGCTAAACTTCTCCAGCGACGAGATGGTGGCGCTGGCACTGCTTGCTAACGGTGAGCTGTGGATTGAGCGTCAGCCGCGAGGTGCAGCAGTAGAAAGTACGATATTGATTCCTGTAGAGGATGTTGTTTCGGACGATATACTGGGCGTGTATCTGTTCAGCAAGCGTGCCGATGGCAGCAAGGTATCCAAATCGGTATTTGTTCCGCTGGTGTAAAACAGATTGTGTAGTTTAGTTTAACAAAGATGAACCACCGTAGGCTTTAGGGTTTGCGGTGGTTTTATTTTATTTTATTTTATCAATGTTTGCATAAATTCCATTCCTCGTAGTAAGCCATAGCTTCCTTTTTCAACGGCAAACTCATCGTAAACCATCACACTGTCAGGAGTTTCGTTCGGACGATAAATGATAAATGGCACCGGTTTGTTGGTATGCGTTTTGGTTGCACAGGGCGTTGGATGGTCGGGCAAAATAGCAATTGTAACAGGCTCATTCCATGTTGAAACTTCATCCCAGATTGGTTTTACAATGCGTGCATCCAAAAATTCTATTGTTTTTATTTTCAATGGCACATCGCCTTCATGACCTGCCTCATCGCTGGCTTCAATATGCAGATATACAAAATCGTCGGTTTTGAGAGCTTCGATAGCAGCTTGCGCCTTGCCTTCATAATTGGTATTCCATAGTCCTGTAATACCTTCTACCTCAATTACTTTTAATCCGGCATAAACACCAATTCCGCGAATCAGGTCCACTGCCGAAATAACCGAGCCGCTTTTCAAGTTATACAATTCGAGTAGCGTTTTCATATCGGGTTTATAACCCGGCGACCATGGCCAAATACTGTTGGCTTTGTCCTTGCCGGCAGCGGCACGTTTCAAATTCACAGGATGATTTTCGAGTAAGGCCTGCGATTTCAGAATTAATTCATTCAATAAATCTGCTGTTTCTTTCGAATCTTCACTATCAGCCTGAATCATTACATCGGCAAATGGAGTGCCGGGAACATCGTGGGGTGGAGTGCATTTCAGTTGTTTTTTTCCACCTCTTATTTTTAATAAATGGCGGTACGAAACGCCCGAAAAGAAATTAACCTGTTCGTTTCCAAGTTCTTTTTGCAAAAAAAGAATCAACTCTTCGGCTTCTTCATTACTGATATGTCCGGCTGAGTGATTCTTGATTTTTTCATCGGCAATGCAAATTAAATTGCAACGCATGGCCATTTCGCCATCCTCGATAGTCACACCCATACTTGCCGCCTCCAACGAACCGCGACCTTCGAAAACCTTGGGTACATCGTAGCCCATCACACTCATATTGGCAATTTCACTTCCGGGAGCAAAGCCTGCAGGAATTGTATCGAGTAAACCACTTCGACCTAGTGCCGCTATTTTGTCGATATTGGGTTTGTTTGCTGCTTGTAAGCAGGTTTTATTTTGTAGTGATTCTATTGGCTCATCTGCCATACCATCACCGAGAATTATTATGTATTTCATTACAAAAAGTCTTTATAGTCAGCTAAAGCATCTTCAAATTTCTTTATAGCTTCGTTCATTGTTGAATAACTCTCTCCGCCAGCAGCATTAAGGTGCCCGCCACCGTTAAACAAATCGGCTGATACTTTGTTTGCCGGAAATGTACCCTGCGAGCGTAAGGAGATTTTAATTTTATCGTAGTCTTCCCGCATAAAAACCGAAAACAAAACACCGTCAATCGAAAGTGGCATATTTACCAATCCTTCGGCATCGCCATTTTGGAAATTAAATTCCTTTAATTCACTCAACGACAACGAAATTAAGGCAGCTTTATATTCGGGGTAAATTTTCATTTTGTTGTAAAGCGCATATCCCATTAAGCGCATTCTGTCCGCCGAATAGTTATTAAAAACGCGTCGATAGATAGCATCTTTATCAACACCAAGTTTTATTAATTCGTTGATAATGGTGTAAATCTCGGGTTTGTTGGAGTTATAAGTAAATGCACCTGTATCGGTCATCATACCGGTATAAATACATTCGGCACACGCCAGATTTATTTTCGAAAAATCGCCTAATCGGCATATCAGCCTGAAAATCAATTCGCTGGTCGACGATATTTCGGGATACGAAATGGTTACTTTGGCATAGTCGCCCGGATGCAAATGGTGGTCGACTAAAATTTTTGGAGCAGCAGCATTCATAATCGCCGTTTCCATTTTTGCCATGCGGTTTGGTACATTAAAATCTAATGTAAAAATCAATTCGGCATTGGCAATTATTTCATCGCAAACCGATTTTTTCTCTTCGTAAACCAGCACCTGTTCCGATCCCGGCATCCACGATAGGAAATTTGGAAAAGCAGTTGGGACTATTACAACAGGTTCTTTTTCTATAGTCATTAAATAATGCCACAATGCCAACGACGAGCCCATAGCATCGCCATCGGGTCCGACATGAACCACAATCACAATTTTTTCAGCCTTATTCAATTCCTTTTGAGTCCTGTGAATCAGGTCTTCAGCTATTATTTTTGAAATCATAACGATGCTTTGTATTTTGTGTGCAAAAGTAATAAAAAAAAGGCAGTTTCTAATGCTGTTTTTCGTAAACGAATGCCCCATTTTCGGCAATGGAATAAAAAGCGATGGACCTCTCGGCACAAGCTTTTCGAATATTTTCGGTATACCAAGGCGAAATACTCTTGTCAACAACCACCGTTTTAGGATGAATATTCTCAAAAAGATTAGTTGCCTTTGGCTTGGTTTTGTTGCCAATTATCAATAAATCAACTTCTAAGGGTTTGGAGGTCGTTTTATTTTTCCATAATTGCTCTGTAGCAATTAATATGCGTTTATCTGAAAATGTTGCATAATTATTCTGAAAGTAATCGTTCGATTTTATCGTGTCAGGCATTTCAATTTTATTCATTTTCCAATACTGACCTGCAATTTTCGTAAGTTCTTCACTTTTGGTTGAATAGATGTAATTTTTATTTTTAGCAATAAAATTAATGTGTTGGTGTTTGGACGCAGAATATACAATTATTTTATCGGAATGCAAGGTGTTGTAAGTCGTTTGTAAGGATAAAAGCGAAACAACGAAAATACACGAAAGTCCGACTAATAAAGCAGTCGCTTTTTTTGTATAAAAATACAGAGATATAAAGGTAATAGCACCAACCATGGCCAAAACTTGCGCGAAATTGAGTGTAAGAGTTGAAACTGAAAGAGGCAAGTGATGAATTTGGACGATTGAAAAGTTAAGTGCCACTAACGACCATTTAAGTAGTAGGGCAATAAATGTGGCTATGGTAGGTATAAATGAAACTGCCAAAAGAGTGATTGCCAAATAAATAACAATAGTTGAAAGCGGTATTGCTACCAGATTTGTGAGTAAAAAATAGTTGGGAAATTGTTGAAAATAATACAGTGTAAATGGCAATGTGCCAATTTGAGCAGCTACCGAAACGCTCACTAAATCGCGTATCCAGCGTAAGATTTTATTGCGGACGGGTAGGAGGGCTGCAAAAGGTTTCTGGAAAATTACAATGCTGATTACTGCTGCATAACTAAGCTGAAAACCAATGTTATATATAAAGTTAGGTTCGATAAGCAGCATTAAAAATGCCGACATAAAAACGGTATTGTAAATCTGCGATTTGCGTTCGAGCGAAGTACCAATAGCCACAAACGAAAACATAAGCGCCGACCGAACAACCGAAGGCGACATACCGGTAATAAAGGCATAAGTCCATAGAAATAAAACAATTAGAGTGGCTCGAAGAAATAATTGAAAGCGATTTTTTTTAAGAAAACTGAGCAAAAATGCAATAACAACATATACAATGCCAACATGTAGACCACTAACCGAAAGTATATGCATAGCACCCGAAGCGCTATAACTCGCACGCAAATCGGGACTCAACTCGTCGGTGTAGCCAACAGTAAGCGCAGCAAGCACAGCAAATTCATAATCCCGAATGCCATACTTTTCGTAAATGGCGAGCAATTTCGACCGTACAATGTTGGCTTCCCTGCGAATGGAAAAAGGTGGAATTGTGTTTGTTATATACCAATCTGAGGCATTTATGTAGGCAGTTGCACGAATGTTATTTTGTTTGAGGTAGGCTGCATAATCAAATCCACCGGGGTTTTCGGCTCCGGGAGGTTTTTTAAACTCAGTTCTCAACATCAATTCGTCGCCAAGTAATATGTTTTTAGCCGATTCGCTTTTTTCGAAGTAAACCACAGCCTTTCCTGAGGCTGTTTTCCATTCGTTTTGGTCTAATACTTTATTGAGTTTTATTTCGCAGCGATAGGATTTTGGCTTTTCCACCGTAGCCGAATTTACCGTAACCAAAAAGGTTTTTCGTTCACCCAAAGGGTAAAATGCACTTTTCGTTTGAGAATAAAAGCATAGAAAATATCCTAAACAGAAAAGTGCTGTAAATAAGCCACTTCCAAATAACCAACGAAAACGGTATTGAAGTTTAGTTTTTCGAATTGCAAACGAAGTTATCATCAGTAAAACTGAAATTACAGCTATAGCAATAAGTATCGGAATCGGAAATATGATATACCGAAAAGCAATTATTCCCAACAGTAAAGCTAACAATAACCTAAAAAAAGGTGTT
>Ga0247840_10006998_pt1 | contig 15897 bp, 12 predicted proteins | sample LaCruzMarch2015__FD_192404 | JGI IMG/M metagenome (GOLD analysis project Ga0247840, IMG submission 192404) | Freshwater microbial communities from meromictic Lake La Cruz, Castile-La Mancha, Spain - LaCruzMarch2015_17m | ecosystem: Environmental > Aquatic > Freshwater > Lake | place: Spain... | reverse complement strand
TTTTATGCCACTCGAACAAGGTACAGCAATAGTGTATACTGTTGGCGGATAATGAAGTTTGAGTAATCCGGCCATATCGATGGCGGGGTCGGAAATTTTTTCGGTGGAAAATACTAAGATTTTCGCAGTTTTTTTTGAACCCCCAACCCCTAAAGGGGAGCTGAAGTTAGTATTGATTTGAATGTTTTCTTGATTATCAGTCATATAATGTAATTAAAAAATGTCAAAACTAATATTTCTTACTCCCCTTTAGGGGTTGGGGGTTTTCATTTAGGGGTTAGGGGTCATTATTTTTTCTTCATATACACTTTGAAGTAGCCGTTTTCTTCTACCCAGCCCATGTATTCGTGACCTTGTTTGCCACACCATTTTGGAATGTCCTGTTTAGTACCTTCGTCCGACGAAAGTATTTCCATTACATCGCCTGCTTTGATAGTACCAATGGCTTTTTTAGCTTCCAAAAGTGGACCGGGGCAAGCTGTTCCGCGTGCATCAACCGATTTTCCTACTACTACTGATTTTAATTCTTCTGTTGTCATAATGATTTTAATTTACCCCTAACCCCTCCCGATATAAGAATCGGGATAAATTGCGGGGAATAAGAGTGGTTAGTATATTTTATTTGAAATTATATTTTATGATATTTTTTGAGAAAACGTCTTGCACCCCTTTAGGGGCTGGGGGTCATATAAATAACTGTATCGAACTTTCGCCTGCATCGGCCACAAAAGTAGCGGCACCACCAAAGCTTAAATTAGGATAATCTATGAATTCTTCTTTTTTGAAGCCCATAAGGTTCATCGACATTTCGCAAATAACGATTTCGATGCCCAATTCGCCAGCTTCTTTGAGCATAGTATCCAACGACATAACGTTTTGTTTTTTCATCAAATAGCGAATCATCATAGGGCCCATGCCTCCCATGTTCATATTGGAGAGTTTAAGTTTGCCAGTACCATTTGGAAGCATCATGCCAAACATTTTTGATATAAAGTCTTTTCCTTGTGCCGATTTTTTGGGGTCGCGAAGTGCCGAGAGTGACCAGAATGAAAAGAAAAGTTTCACTTGAGTATCCATAGCGGCAGCTCCAATAGAAATTACGAATGCAGCTAATATTTTATCCATATCGCCCGAAACCACAGCAATGGACAATTGATCTAAGCGTGAGCTTTCGAGCCGATTTACTTTGCCTTTCAATTCGTCGATTTGAGCCTGTAACTGTTCGATAGTTACTTCGGTTGATTTTTCCATATTGAATCTTATTTATTGATTAAAGAAATTATTCTGCAAATGTATTGCGGAAATTTTTATTTAATGAATAAACCGACGTGTATGTGAATACATAATTTTGTGATATGTATCACAAAACATAAGCAGGTCAATTACAACTACCAAAAACTCTTCATTTCATGTAAAAAAAGAGAAAAACTCCCAACGATTTGATCGAAGGGAGTTTAATTGTTTTTTTTAATTCGATTGATATTATAATCAATAAACCATCATTTTTGAATTACCGATGCTCGTATTTACAATGTAGATTCCTTTGTTAAGTTTCAAAAGAAGCGTTCCATTGCTAATTATTTTATGAGCAATAACTTTACCTGCCAAATCAGTTACCCGAACAGAACCCGCATAATTAGCAATACGGATTTCGCCATTAACATAATAAGCAGCCATGTTGTTTTGAGCTTCTGGAATAACAAATCCGGTGTTTAATGCTTTCGTAAAACTAATTTCGTCAACATACAATGTATGTTCCACATTATCAGTAGCATTTTGCGAAAAGAATAATCCCTTCACCACATCTTTAGCTGTAAATTCGGCTTTTGCAGCCCAAAAATCTGCTAATGGAATAGCTATTTCAGTCCATTTATTAGCAACTAAATCAGCTGCATAGTTACCCATTTCCAATTTTCCTGACTCATTCGGACTTCCGCTGTGCGATTGAAAATGTACTTTTGGTAAAGCAGTTTTAGCCAAGTTGGCTGGCGAATTTACCCAAAGATTAATGTGCGTCATTTCCGATAAATCGTAAACTGCCCAGCTCAAACCAGCCACCAAAGCAGCCCAATCGCCGGTAGCAACCGATTTCCATTGCAATTTCAATGCATTTGTAGCTGATTTTACGGGCGAAGTTACACAAGGCAATTTATCGCCGTTTGCCATGTTTGGTCCTTCCCAATTTTCTTGAACCAATGTGCTGGGTGCATTTTTAAACGACCAGCTTTGATCGTGAAAACGGTCGTTGGCGCTATTTGTAAATAATGATGTAACCTTTTCGAGCGTAATTTCATCGATATAAAGCGTGTGTTCTACATCGTCGGCAGCATTTTGTGAGAAAAATACACCTTTGATAACATCTTTTGCTGTAAATTCTGCTTTTGCAGCCCAAATATCAGCCAATGGAACAACTATCTGCGTCCAAGTGTTAGCAGCCAAATCATCAGTAAGATAATTACTTAAGTCAACTTTTCCGGTCTCATTTGGAGTTCCACTATGTGATTGAAGATGTAACTTTGGCATAGCCGATTTTACTAAATTTACAGGTGAATTTACCCAGAATTTGAGATGCGTCATTGTAGATGCATCAAATATCTTCCAACCAACCGAAGCAGCCAATGCAGCCCAATCACCACCGGTTACCGATTTCCATTGCAATTTCAATGCGTTTGAAGCCGATTTTATGGGTGAAGTTACACAAGGTAATTTATCGCCGTTAGCCATGTTTGGTCCTTCCCAATTTTCTTGCACTAAAGTACTTGGTGCGTTTTTAAACGACCAACTCTGATCGTGGAAACGGTCGTTGGCGCTATTGTCGAAAATGGTGAGCAAAGTAGGTACAACCGGAGGAACAATTGTAGGATCGAATACAATTTTAATGTCATCCACGTATACCTTTGCAGTTGGGTTTATTGGCTCGAAAAAATCAGGGAAAAAGCCAAATTTAACAATATTTAAAATACCATTAGCATAAATGTCGAACACCATTGTTTCCCATTCATTCGTTTTCGAAGCAGGAGTCAATGCTGCAATTTCTTTGCTAACAGCACCTTCGGGTTTAATTTTAATTTGCGAAGTGGCATTTGTACGCAAATACTTAATTTCGATACGATGATATCCTTTCGGAATTTCATTTTTTAAAGTTGCATAAAAACCTGCCCAAATTTGGTTTTCGGCCTCTGCATCATATCGTGCACATTCCCATACTTTTTCACTGGTGTTAATGCCTGTCTTAAAAGGATTGTTAACTACAGCAAAATCAATACTGGCTGCCGGATTAACATGTACTTCGGTTGTGAAATTCACTGAGCCATTTTCAAAATCATCGAGAACATAAGTTGCTGGGCCATCGGCCTTTGCAATGGTGCTTACCAAAAATACCACTGCGAAAAAAGTAAATAGTCGTTTCATAATAAAATAAATTAATTAAAGGTGAATAAAAAAATTGTTTTTGTTAATGTAATCGTATAATAATTGTATAATTTTTGTTTTCGGAAGTTGTAAGTGTAACTTTGTATTGTTTACCATTCAGAATGGTTGTTGTGTTTTTAAATTTAAACGAATTTTCTCCGGCCATTGCACTAAAAGTAGTGTCTTTTACCACAGTTTCGCTTGCATTATTAATAGTAAAACGTGTATTTCCACTCGTATTTAAAAAATAATCTAACTCAAAACTACCTCTGTCAGGATGTCGCATCATATCGAATTCTTTTGTATAGGTATTCAAAATGGCATTATGAAAACCTTCAGCAAAATTCGGTTTTGATTTCATACTGGCCATTGTTAATCCTTTTTGAATATCAGCATTTTTCATCAACAAATTCCAAATTAATCCGCTTCGGTAATTTTCCATCATCACTACAATCGGTCCCTGGTCAATGGCTAAATGCTTTTTCTCCGAAGTGGATGTCTCGGGCGAATAGGCATCCGCGAAGCCATAAGTTCCATGTGCTAAACTGTATTCCGCCAAATGCATTAATATCTGCGTACTGTAGAAAGGCGTATATGGATACGAGCCCAAAGCGGCTGTAGGTGCTATCACACCATCGTCATTAAGCGGCGAACGGGCAGAATAACCCCAGGGCGGACGACCACCGTAACAAGCTGTGAGTCCCCAATCGCGTTCGCTGTATTTATAGTTTTTTGGAGCTTCGTACATACAATAATGGCGGTTTATCATGGTATGACCTACATTTTGTTCCCAATAATTGGCATAATTATCTTCCATTAAATGAGGATTTAAACCCATAAAAGAGTAATGTGCAAAAAACATGGGACCTCCATAATTCTCACCCAACGGTAAATCGTAACCGTAAAAAACGCCGGTACGGTTTACTAATCCACCGCTGCTTAGCCAGCCATTATTATACACATCGAAATTAATATTTAAAGGCTCAGGAGCTCCAAGTGCCAAAATATAACTGATTAAACCTTCGTTCCAACCTTTTATGTGCATCGTTAAACGATTTTCCTGCGAATAATACAGCCAATTGAGGGCATTGTCTGTTCCGGCATAAAAACGCCAATCGATGGTTTTCCAAAATGAGGCAACCGAATCACGAATTTCCTTTTCAACCGCTGTTGAACCGGTATAGTATTCTCCTGCAGCTAACAAACCTGCCATCATAAAAGCAGTTTCAATTAAGTCGCCTGTTTTTACCTGATCGCCAAAGGGATGCGCTGTGCCATCGGGGTTATACCAATGCGACCATGCACCTTTAAAACGTTCGGCCTTACCCAAAAAACGAACAATTTTCTGCATTTGAGTTGTCGATTGTTCGCGTGTAATCCAACTCCTTTCAGTACCAACGATAATTGCCATTACACCAAAACCACTGCCGCCTGTTGTTATCACATCGCCTCTATCGTTACCCTCTAACGCCAAACCTGTAGGTGAAGCTCCTGCCACAAAAAAATTGAAATTCTTTCGCTGCCATTCGTCCATTACTGCTTTTACTTTTTCGGGAGCGTAAGTTTCGTCGTTTTTAACCACCGGAATTGTTGGAACAACAGGTTCTTTGCATGAGAAAAGCATCACCCCTAACCCCTGAAGGGGGATTAATAAAACTATGATTTTAAATAACTTCGTAAATCTGCCCCCAACCCCTAAAGGGGAGCTGAAGTTAGTTCGAATATTTGTACTTAGTAGTTTCATTTTTCTCATTATTAATCAATACTAATATCTCTTACTCCCCTTTAGGGGTTGGGGGTACTCTCTCCTATTCCCCTTTAGGGGTTGGGGGTTGCTTTAATATCCCGGATTCTGTATTAATCTTCCTTCCGATTTATCAATTTCAGTTTGAGGAATAGGAAAAAGTTCATGTTTTCCTACTATAAAACCGGTAATGGCAGTTTTGGCCTCGTCCCAACGCACCAAATCGTAGAAACGTTCCCATTCCATAGCTAATTCAATACGTCTTTCGTGATGAATTTTTGCTCGCAGTTCATCCTTGTTTGTTGTTGTAACTTTAGGTAATAGTGCTGTATTTCCGCCACGGGCACGTTCACGAACCATTTCGAGCTTTGCAAGTGCTTCAGTACTGTTTCCCAATTCGCAGGCAGCTTCGGCATGCATTAGTAACACATCAGCATAGCGAATTAAGCGAATATTCAACCAATATGCCTGAATATCGGTGGAACGACCGTACAATGCTCTTTCGGCGAGACTTACATATACTTTTTTATTGAAAAATTTGTAACCAGCAGCATCTGCTTTTGTTTTTTTGCCTTCAATGGTTTCACCATCAGCCAATACAGTTGCAGCTTTGCGTGGGTCGCCTGCTTCGTAAGCATCCATTAGTGCCTGACTTGGACCATTGAACCCCCAACCCAGATTAGGAATTCCTCTGAAACCCTGAATTTGACCATATTGACTCGATAAATATATTTTGTCTACCGGCTTTTGCTCACAATACACTTCAAATACCGATTCGGAACCAAACTCATTTGGTTCGTTAAATATTTCGGCATAAGGAGTTGTGATGTTGTTGTCGCCCGAAGCAACAATAGCTGTTGTTTGCGCCAATGCTTCCGACCACCTTTTCTGATATAAATACACTTTTGCTAAAACGGCTCTTGCTGCATTTTGAGTTGCACGTCCTCCATTTCCGTTAGCTACCAACATCATACGTGTGGGTAAATAAGGTATAGCACTTAACAATTCTCTTTCAATATTGCTCCAAATTTCATCGCGTGAGGAGCGAGCAGGAATCTGATCGGTGGCACTCAGAACTGTGGTAATATAAGGAACACCTCCAAAAGCCTGTGCTAACCGGAAATACATTACCGAACGCAAGAATATTGCTTCAGCTTGATAGGTTTTCTTTTTTACAACGCTATCAGCCAATGTGTTGGCAATTACAAGTGCTTCGTTCGAAAGTACTATGCTACTATAGCAACTTGTATAATAATCTTTTATTGGTCCATTGCTCGATGTGTAACTCAACGATTTAAATTGACTAACTTCGCCACCATCGCTGGGCGTACTGCCTTTTTCGCCATCGGGCGAAGTGTAGCTGTGCATTCCTAATCCACCCCACTGAAAACCCCAGGCTCTCAGAGTTGCATACGCTTCGGCTAATTTGCCCTCGGCCAAAATAGTTGCATCTATTTCCATGTCGGGCGTATAATTTTTAGGATGATAATATCCTTTTGGATACAATTCTAGAAAATCGTCGGCACATCCGAAACCAATAAAAACCACAGTGATATATAAAATGTACTTTTTCATGATTGTAATAATTTAAAAATTAACGGTTAAACCTAAAGAGTAAGTACTCGGTATTGGATAAGTGCCACCATTATCAATTGAGCCGGCTAATATAGAACCGCCAATTTCGGGCGTAAATCCACTATTGCTTCTGAAAGTCAGCAAATTCTGAGCATTGGCATACACACGCACTTTCGATAGATTTATTTTCTTTATCAGCTGTAATGGAAAATTATATCCCAGTTGCACCGAGCGCAAACGTAAATAAGCTCCGCTTTCGAGCAAGTTAGTCGATGATTCAAAATTATGACCCTGCGCAGTATTCAGAGCAGGCTCTACTGTCGAAGTTCCTTCGCCATGCCAGCGATTGAGCGATGTGGTGTAAAAATTAAATTGAGCATAAGTTGGTAATTTTTTTGCATTGATAATATCGTTACCATAAACACCATTAAAATCAATATTTGCATCGAAGTTTGCATAAGCGGCATTTAAACTAAAACCGTATGTAAATGTTGGAATTGTTCGTCCAATAAAATCGCGGTCGGCGGAAGTAATTTTACTATCTCCATCCAAATCTTTGTACCTGATATCGCCTGGTTTCGAAGTCCATGGTGCAGTATAATAGGTATCTATTTCGGATTGATTCTGAAAGATTCCATCTTGTACGTAACCATAAATGGCACCTACCGAATGACCAACCGATGTACGATGGTATTTTCCAGTTACAATATCAGCATTCGTATTGCCAATGGCTATAACCTCATTATTCAGACTTGCACAATTAAAACTGGCACCGTAGTTAAATTTGCCAATCTTGTCGTTCCACGAAAGTATAAATTCAACTCCACTATTACGTATTGAGCCGATATTTGTAACATCAACGCTGTTTATCCCCGAAGAGGTTTCGAGAAACGCTAACATGTCGGTTGTTAATTTATTGTAGTAATCTACATCGATTTTCATTCGGTTGTTGAATAATTGTGCTTCAAAACCGGCATCAAATTCTTTGATAACTTCCCAATGCAAGGTAGTATCGGGATGATTTGCCTGTGTAGGAAGATAATAAGTTACTCCATTAACTACTACCTGCTGTCCTCGTGGATTAATCTGTGGATACATCATGTAATTCCCGATTTTATCGTTTCCAAATTTACCCCACGAAGCTTTTACTTTTAGAAAGTCAATATTCTCTTTCAGTGGTTCAAAAAAACGTTCTTCGGAAGCAATCCAAGCTAAACCAACGGAAGGGAAATAACCCCAACGGTAATTTTCGGCAAATTTTGAAGATGCATCAGCTCTGAAAGTTAATGCAGCAATATATTTATCGGCATACGAATAATTTAATCGACTCAAGTACGAAGTAAAGGCTTCGGCAGAATAAAAATCTCCATTTCCTCTGTTTTGGTCGGCACCGGCACTCAACATCCAAAAATCTTCGGGAACAATCCATGTCGAACCGCTGATAAGCGAATCGGTGGAAGCACTAAATCCTTTACTTTCCTGAATACGAGCCGTGTATCCTGCCAATGCACCTATGCGATGCAGACCAATTTTTTTGTTATAATTCAACAATAAATCTGCCTGATATTTCGTGTATTCATCCGAATTTCGTGAGAATTTTGTAGTTTCGCTTTTGTGCGATGAGTTCGAAGTGGCATTGTTTACATCAAAGCGCGGTGTAAATTTACTTCCCAAACTTAAACCGATATCGCCATATCCTACCGCTTTGAATGTAAAGTCTTTCAGAAAATTTATTTCGGCATATACATTTCCTACTGCACGATAGCCATAGGTTTCGGTATTTCCTTTGTTAATTTCCATAACTGCAACCGGATTTGGTACATCTTTTTGAATTCCGGGCGATGGTGTATAGTACGAACCAATATTTTCAGGATTATGGTCTTCAGCAGGTGAGTATGGCGAATAAGTCGGAATTGCCTGTACTGCATTCGAAACACTTGCGGCAGTTGGGTCGCTATTCCAACGGGTCAGCGTAATATTGCTTCCTACTTTTATTTTTTTCGAAATTTGATAATCGCCAGCCCAACGTCCATTAAAGCGTTTATACGAATTGTATTTAACAATACCATCCTGTAAATAATACCCTAATGAAAAAACGGTATTTGCTTTATCAGTTGAGTTTGCTATGGTTACACCATGGTTGGTTACAATTGCATTTCGTAAAATTTGCGATTGCCAATCGGTACCACCACCCAATAAATCACCTGTCCATTCGGCAGCAACGGGGTTCATGTTTTTCAACTGCTCATTGTAAAGCATTGTAAACTGGTCGGCATTCGTAAGGCTTACTTTGTCGCGACTGTGCAAAACCTGCGAACCCACATAACCATCGTAACTCACCGACATTTTACCTTTGTCGGCACGTTTAGTGCTAATTATAATCACACCATTTGCTCCCTGTACACCGAAAATAGCCAACGACGATGGGTCTTTCAATACTTCTGTCGATACAATATCGTTTGGATTTACGAAATCAATATTGTCGGTAAACATACCATCCACAATGTATAATGGTTGTGTGCCGGAATAGGTTGTGCCAATACCACGAATTTTTACATCGGGGCTACCACCTGCCGAACCATTATTGGTAATTACCAAACCCGGAACCTTACCTTGCAACGATTTTACGGGATTGTGGTCGGGCGAAGTTTTCAGACTTTCGCCACTAATTGAAACGATGGAGCCTGTGAGGTCGCGTTTACGGGAGGTTCCGTAACCAACTACAACAATTTCTTCCAGTCCCTGTGTGTTCGATTCTAAAGCGATATTAATAATACCACCCGATTTTACATCAACACTCACCGGTTTCATTCCAACATAACTTACTTCTAATTTGCTGTTTTTAGGAATGTCAATAAGTTGATAGTTTCCATCAAAATCGGTGATGGTACCCAAAGTAGTGCCAATAACCTTAACACTTGCTCCAATCAGGGTTTCACCGTTGCTTTTATCGGTTATTTTCCCCTTGATAGTTATTTTATCCTGTGCTAAAATAGGCACACTTAACAATAACAATACCAATAAAACGTTTTGTAGTTTTTTCATAATGTGATAATATTCAATTAGATAGTATTATTTTATTTGTATTTCAATCCTAATTTTTCCAACCCTTTGTGTATCTCATCGTTTTGCATAAACAATTTCCATATCAGCCCCGAACGATAATTTTCAATCATTACGGCTATAGGTCCCTGGTCGATGGCTAAATAGCTTTTTACAACTTGCTTTTCGTCCGGCAAACTAGGGTTATAAGCATCGTAAAAACCATATTTTCCAAACATCTTTTTACCCAAATCGCAATATAAATGCCTCAAAACCTGCATCGACTCCTTGGGCGTATAAACAATGGATGATAGTGCTGCGGTGGGCGAAACGGTTCCGTTTTCGTCGTTGGTGTCCGGATGGTGCGATGTGTAACCTACCAATGGGTCATCGGATGAAGTGAAGCCCCAAAGTTTTTCTCCATAACCAACATGTTTTTTGGGATTGTCGATAGCATAAGACCTGTGAATGAGTGCATGTGCTTTATTTCGTTCAAAATAGTTGGTGTTTTCATCTATCAAACCGTTCGGATTTAATCCTAAAAATGAATAATGCGTGAAAAAAAGCGGTCCGCCATATTCCATTCCCAAATCGAGTTTAATTCCATAATATGTTTTTCCGTTTTTGTAATAATTTGAATTTTTATAGCAATTCTCATACACCGAGCGTTCAATGGGGAAAGTAGGTGATGAAGCTGCCAATACATAAGTTATCAGTGTTTCGTCAAATCCTTTTATGCGGTGATTCATTTTAAATCCGTAGTTTTTCGACCAATGCCAGTAAAGCGAATCAGTTCCCTGTGTATACCAGTTCCATTCTATCGTTTCCCAGAGTTTTGTAATTCTGGATACGAGTTGTGTTTCGTCATAATTGCCATTTTTAAAATACGCACGTGCTGTCAGTAATCCTTGTGCGAGGAATGCTGTTTCAACCAAATCGCCGCCATCATCGTATTTGCTAAAGCTGAATGGTTTACCCGAACGGGCATCGTACCAATGCGCCCATGCTCCATGAAAACGTTCTGCATTTTCGAGAAAACTGACCATTTTTTGAATGGTCGAAAAAGCATCTTTTCTGCTAAAATAATTGCGCTCAGCTCCGGCAATTAGTGCCATTATTCCAAATCCGGTTCCGCCAGTTGTCACAATATCGCCATTCGTATCGTTGCTTCGCTCGCGCGCCATTCCTGTTTTTGGCTCTGCAAAGTCGAAGAAGTAACGTGTTGTATAGCGTTGTGTCGTATCGAGTAATGCTTCGTCGGAAATAGGCTTTGCGCAGTTTGTAAGCTCATTTTTCGCAAACAGAATGGTTCCGAAAAACAAGAATAGAACAGTAGTAATTATCGTTTTCTTGATAAACATTTTTATTGATGTATTTATTTCAACTGTATCAACTTTGAATTAAAATTATTTCAGTATAAATCCTGTTTCTTTTACATCTCTTGAATTGCCTCCAATGTACAGTTTGTATTCGCCTGGTTCTGTTCCAAAGCTCATATCCAACCGGTGAAATGCAAGCATGTCGGATGTTATCTTAAACGCGATTTCTTTGCTTTCACCGGCTTTCAGCATTACTTTTTCAAAGCCTTTCAGTTCCTTTACCGGACGCGTTACACTGCCCACAAGGTCGCGTACATAAAGCTGAACTACTTCTTCGCCATCATATTTTCCACTGTTTTTTACTGTTATTTTAGCTGTAAGTTCGCTCTTATCAACCAATTCGGTTGCCGAAAGTATAATTTCAGAATACTCGAATGTGGTATAACTCAAACCATAACCAAATGGGAAAAGTGGGTCATTCGGCGAGTCGATATAACGCGATTTGTATTTTGGATTCTCCAGATAAATGGGGCGACCCGTATTTTTAGCATAATAATAAATTGGCACTTGTCCTAAATTCATTGGGAAAGTCATGGTCAATTTTCCTGCTGGATTGTATTCGCCAAAAAGCACTTGTGTAATGGCTTTTCCACCCATAGTGCCTGCGTACCAGGTTTCGAGCAAGGCGTCGGCTAACTGATTTTCGCGTGTTAAATCCAACGGACGACCATTCATTAATACAACAACAATCGGCTTGTTTAACGCTTTCAGTTTTTCTAACAATTCGGTTTGTTCACCCGGAATTTGTATATTCGTACGGCTGGCAGCTTCGCCACTCCACTCCCAGTTTTCGCCAATAAACAATACAATTTTTTCGGCTCGCCGAGCAGCTGCCAAAGCTCCGGCAAATCCGCTACGGTCATCTCCAACCGTTTTACAGCCTTCGGCAAAAATAACATTGGATTCACCATTATAAGCTTTCAGTTCATCGAGTGTCGATTTCATAAAGTCCCAGTCGCCAGCTGCTTTCCATGAACCTAACAAGTCACGTGTAGAAGCTGCCAATTCACCAATAACGGCAATTTTTTCTCCTTTTTTCAAGGGCAATACCTGATTTTCGTTTTTCAACAATACCATCGATTTTTTTGCTACATCCAAAGCTGCTTCCAAATGTTCGGGAGCATACACCAATCGTTTTTCGCGTGCTTTGTTGCAATACCGGTACGGGTCGTCGAATAAACCAAGCATGAATTTCACACGCAATACCCTACGAACGGCATCGTCAATCAATTTTTCATCCACCAAGCCATCTTCTACCTGTTTTTTCAGGTATTTAAAATAAACTTCGCCTTGCATATCCATATCAACGCCGGCTTTTACTGCCAATAATCCGGCTTCGGCATCATTGGCAGCCACCCCATGATTTACCATTTCGTTGATAGAAGTATAATCGGTAACTACCAAGCCTTTAAAGCCCATTTCGCCACGCAACAAATCGGTAAGTAAATATTTATTGCCAGTCGATGGAACACCATCCAATTCGTTGAACGAAGTCATAACGCTCATGGCGCCAGCATCAATCGCAGCTTTGTAGGGTGGAAGATAGGTGTCGAGAAAAACGCGTTGTGACATATCCACTGTATTGTAATCGCGACCGGCTTGTGGTGCGCCATAAGCGGCAAAATGTTTTACACAAGCAAGAATAGTGAGTGAGTCGGATAGATTATTGTCTTTCCCCTGAAAACCACGTACGCGAGCTGCCGCAATTTTTGAACCCAAAAATGGGTCTTCACCCGCACCTTCCGAAACGCGTCCCCAGCGAGGTTCTACCGAAATATCCACCATGGGTGCAAATGTCCAGTTAATGCCCGAGGCAGCTGCTTCGATGGCTGCCACACGCGCGCCTTTTTCAATGGCTTCCATATCCCACGAGGCCGATTCGCCCAACGAAATTGGGAAAATAGTTTTATGACCGTGAATTACGTCGTAGCCAAAAAGCAAAGGGATACCTAATCGGGATTCTTCAACAGCAATTCTTTGAAGTTTGCGTGTGTATGCTGCCGTGTGTGCATTAAATATATTACCACAATTTCCTTTGCGAATATCATCCATGTAACCGCTTTTGAGGGTGGGTCCGGTTACATCCCAGTCGCTGGTGTAAAGCACCATTTGACCAATTTTTTCGTCCAAAGTCATTAAGCTCAAAACAGAATCTACTTTCTGGTCGAGTTTAGATTCTTCGTTCGATGCTTTTGGCGTACAAGCCGACAATACTATAATTGCTGCGAAAAGCGCGTTGACTAATTTTTTGTTCATGATTGTGATTTTGTCGTAGTTTTAACGATGCAAATATAAGGGCATTTATTTGCTACACTATTTTTTTTGACCCAATAACAATACTACAAAAAAACAGACCGAAAATTTTACCCCTATTTTGGCACTACAAGAAATTAATAAACAAAATTAGAATGCTGATTTACAGACAAATAAAGAATATATTTATTTAAGAAATAAAAATAAGAATTACAATGAAAATTACAATAAATCCGCAAAAAAAGGATTATTTAAATTCATTCAGGATTTTGATGGAAGGTAATTCTGCTCACTTTAGTTTACAAATCCAACGCTCGGAAGCATTTATTTTGATTTTCTCAACAAACTACTGTCAGCAAAGAGCATAAAAAATTCGTTTTGTTATTCCATCAAAAAGAAGTTTTGTATATTTGCAGCGTATTTTAAGATTCTGATTATAAATTAAAAAATAAGAAAATATGCCTGAGATTAGTCGTTTTTATGGTATAGTGATATTTATGTTTTTTAACGACATAATCCACGTCATTTCAAGGTGAAATATAGCGAATTTGAAGCCAATATTCTTGTTGAAAATGGTTCAATACTTAATGGTGATTTGCCAATTAGCAAGCTTAAATTAGTTCAAGCTTGGGCTGAAATACATAAAGATGAGCTTATGGAGATGTGGTTGAGTAAAAATTTTCATAAAATAAACCCGTTGCAATAATGATTAAAATTACTCGAGTTTTTATCGAAAATCCCTTTCAATTAGTATGTGAATTTAACAATAAAGAAGTTAGATTGCTTAATGCGTTGCCAATTTTTGAACAGCAAAAACATTTAAATGGAGTAAACAGTTTGTTTAACAAGGAAATTTTTGCAAAAGTTGAAATAGGTGATTTAGGTGAACTTACATGGAGAAATATTGTAACTTCAGAATATAATGGAGTAACAACATGTTGGGATTATGATATTTCACCTGAGTTTGCTTACCTAAATTCAAAACAAATTTCACTCAACAAAATAGCATAAATTGAACTTTCGTCTTAATACTTCAATACGGAACGTGAGATGAAAATATCTTGATTTTCATATAAAAAGCATCGTAGAATAGCATCTCGCGCTTCACGCTGAGCATACAGCTCTGCCTACGCTCTGTGAAAATATAAGCTCACCGCAAAGCGGCATGTACCACCTGCTTTTAATATTATATTGCATTCAAATATGCAAGTCAGGAGACTTGCTTCTCACCGAGCTTGTTCCGATGTAATCGGAAACGAAGTTAAAGAAACTTCGCCCAGCGATGGCGTATTGCTCAACACACTACGGCGAGCATGGGTTAATTCCTGAAAAAATTCACTATTGACATTTGATATTGAAAAAATATTTATACATTTGCAAATCGCTGAGAAAAAAAGAAAAATTGGAGCTGAAAATTGAACAAATTAGGCATTTAAATTAAAAATCATAGTGAAAAAAATCAAAGTTTACTTCGACACATCGGTTATTGGTGGCTTTTACGATAAAGAATTTGAAACGGAAACTCAAATTATCTTCAATGAAGTAATCGATAATAAATATGCACTCTCAATATCCGATTTAACAATTCGCGAACTTATTAAAGCTCCTGAACATGTTAGAAACCTTCTTAAAGACAAGCATATCATTCATAATACTTTGCTTGTAAATGATGAAGTATTAGAGTTAGCCAAAGAATATATTCGTGAAAATGTAGTAGGTGAAACCAGCTTCGAAGATTGTATTCATATAGCCTTAGCTACTGTTAATGAAATTGATATTTTAGTAAGTTGGAACTTTAAACATATAGTAAATATACACCGAATAAGAGGATACAATGCCATTAACATTAGAAATGGTTATTCGCATTTAGAAATTCGCTCACCAAAAGACATAATTGGATATGAAGACAAATAAAAAAATTGATTGCGTAAAAATGATGCGCGACATAAGAAAAGAAGTTAATCAAGAGATTTCGAAAATGTCTGCACCTCAGTTGTTGGACTACTTAAAAAAAGGAATGATTGAATACAATATGCCAAAAGCATAAGTTGTCTTTCACTCGCCCGCTGTAGCGACAGCGGCATTACATATTATCAAAAGCGTTAGCTTTTATTCTTGCATCTTAAAACGACCAATTTAGAGACACAGCTAGAATAAGTTAGTAAACGCCTACGCTAAACAGCGTGGGTGTTTAACTTATTCATTGCTGTGGGGTGCTTGGTCGTACCTAAGATGCGTGAGGAGTTAAATTTCCCACGCTTTTTTTATGCCCAAAAGTAAACGAAAAGAATATTATAGCGGAAGCCGAAAAGCTTGAGAGTAGGCAAAATAATTAGTAGAATTTTTGACCTAAAATAATTGAAAATTTTACATTAAAATCCCTAAGTACATGACAAAAATTTAAAAATATCTATATTTGATTGAAATTCAGCATTTAAAAGTATTGTTGCGATAAAAGTTAGACCATATTTGAAAAAGCTTTTCCGCCTTTTA
>Ga0247840_10006996_pt1 | contig 15900 bp, 6 predicted proteins | sample LaCruzMarch2015__FD_192404 | JGI IMG/M metagenome (GOLD analysis project Ga0247840, IMG submission 192404) | Freshwater microbial communities from meromictic Lake La Cruz, Castile-La Mancha, Spain - LaCruzMarch2015_17m | ecosystem: Environmental > Aquatic > Freshwater > Lake | place: Spain... | reverse complement strand
AATCACCCAAGGGCGCTGCTGCCTCGCGCCAGGCGCGGGCCCAGAATCTGGCCTGTTGCTTCTCCTGGGCAGGGGCGGTGCCGTCGGTATCGATGAGGGTGGCGATCTGGGACATCGCCCGCGCCAGGCCGATAGCGGCCAGTCCCCTAATACCGTCGTTGAGCCGCAGCGTCAGCTTGAGTATCCAGAGTTTGCCCGCGTTGTGATGGTGGAGCGCCGGGCGTTTTGGCGCGTCAGGGCGCTTCCCGTCTAGCCAGGCGTCGAGGTGCGCCGTCGATCGGTGCGCAATCTGTTCGTCGCAGACGCGGGCGCAGCAGAGTCGGGCCTCGGCGGCCGTCTGCCAACCCGCGGGGTCGGCCACGGCGGCGGTGATCCGGTCGTATTTCTTATCCCCTGCGGGCTGCCAGCGCTGCTGCCAGCGTCCCTGGTCCAATTGTTCCGGCTCCTTGTCCATGAGATCACCGGCCAGTTGTGCCATTAAGCCGGGTACCGTGCTCGCCAGCGCCGCTGCCTGCGGCAGGTACTGGATCGCGAACGGCTTCTGCGCCTCGGCAAAGCCCGCCGCCGCGGTCAGATAGATGCGCAGCGAGCACGGCAGCAGGGCGGCGACACGGGCAAGTGCGCGCAGGAAGGTGCTGACCGAGTCGATACTGTCGGCGCCGCCGCAGCTCAGGTTCTCTTCGGCGTTCTCGACGGCCGCGGCCAGGCGCCACAGCAGATTGCCGGGCTTCGGTACGGGTTCTGAATCGCCGGGCGGGACCTTCGGCAGGTCGTCGGCGCCGAGCGGGACCGCCGGGTAGTCACCAGTGTCGCGGTGTTGTTCATGGAAGGCGACCGTGTCGGGCTCGGCGCGCAGCCAGCGCCCGGCATTGGCGATCAGGCGTGGGGCCCACTGGTTCCAGTCGGACTCGGTGAAGACGAAGGTGACCAATTGGGTGTGGGTACGGCTCAAGCCACCATCGCCGGACTCGGGCCGGGCCCGCACACAGGTGGCCAGCATGTAGCGCGCACCCTCGCACGCGGCGGGGCGGAAGAACAGGGCCCCCTCGCGTTCACGCTCGGGGTGGATCAGGGCCTGGACCGATTGGTTGCCCAGGAGGTCCTGCGGGCGGCAGAACGGTATCAGTCCCTTTGGCATCGCCGCGCTGATACTGGTGGCGCGATGCTCGAAACCCGGTGTCACCGGGCCGCCGGGCTCAGTGACGAGCTTGCCATGGACAAAGCGCCAGGCGGTGAGCAGCGGGGGGGTGTCGGTCATGTCCACAGCTCGTCGTAAGAATGGATCAGGGTGTCGCGGCGCTCGCCGGTGGCGATGAAGATGAAGGGGTCGAGGGTCAGAAAGGGGTGCCAGAACTCTTTCCGGGCGGTGTTGTATTCATAGGGCCGTTCCGGGTCCGGCACTGGCGGCTGCGCATCCCGGGGTGCCGGCCAGGTGCGCAGGATATAGTCCTTTCGCCGTCCGACCTGGGCGAGATTGGCACCGCCGTTGCGCGGCACGAAGCCATAGGTGGAGACGGGCGCACACCAGATCTGGCGGGTGCGGTCGCGCTCCTGGAACTGTGCCAGTACATTGTTCAGGGCCGACAACCGGTTGCTCAGCAGGGCCGCAGCCATGTGCCGGCGGGCGGCCGTGCGAGTGGCCATCTCCCGATACGCTCGGCGGCCGAGTTGGAGATCCGGCTGCAAGGCCAGCATCTCGTACATCGTGAAGCACACCACCAATTGCCGGATCCGTCGGCGCTGCATGAACTGGTGGAGACGCTCTTTCAAGGCCCGCTCTTGCTTGTCTCCCACCAGCCTCATGATGGGCAGGCAAATGAGGACCGTATCACAATCCTCCAGCGCGGCGTCCAATTTCTTGCGACAGTCCTGGGCAGCTTCGTTTTCCGCGACGAGATCATCTTCCAGCAACCCGCCGGCACCGTCATAGGTACTGAAGCGGGTGTCGTTGACATACCACCGCGCACCGGGTTTGCTGTTGACCTTGAGCGTGAACTCGGGGCGGAAACAGGTCCCGATATCGCTGGCATCCAGGTTGAGTCCGCGTTCAAAGGCGCGGTCGAGCCAACTCTCCAGCTTCAGAAAATCGGCATTCTTGTCGCCGACCGTGGCGGTGTAGCGCTCGGCATAGGAGTGACTGTGGACATCGGCGCAATGGGCCAGCGACATCAACAAAAGGGTCTTGCCGGACGCGCTCGGCCCCATGATGACGCACTTGCTCGCCCGCGGCTCGGGCTCCGCGTCCTGGCGCCCGCGCCAGCGCTGCCAAAGCCCCGGCTTTTGGTTGGTCGGGGTCGGGGCCGGTGGTGGCGGGGTCGCCGCGTCCCCCGGCGGGTTCGTCGCGGGGTCCGGTTCCACGGCGTTCGCCGTGTCGTCCGGGCCCGGACTGGCTGGGGAATCATTGGGTTGGTGCGTCATAGTCTCCGCCGAACATTCAGGCTTCGGTTTGCTTGCAATTCTCTGGTAGTATATCTGGGGATTCGCCGTGATGACCAGCCGCGGTGTGTGGCGCTGGCCGCAACCGGATGGCGGCGGGTGGCCGCCGCCGGCGGTCGGGCACGAGTGCCACCGGGGTTCCCGTGGGCAGGCCGCCGGCGAGGCGGGGCGGTGACTAGGGTTTCATGATCGACACGAGGGGTTTTTAAATCAAATGGATGCGCTGCCGGAGTGCGCGTGGGACGCCAAACATGGTGTGGTTGTGCTCTACCGCCCCGAGGCCGAAGGGGCGAGGCCGCAGGGTTACGCCCTGGCGGTCGAGCTTGACGGCGAGCGAACCCGGTATTTCGCCGGTGATTTTCCTGCCGATCGACTGATCTGGGCCGTCAAGGCGCCGACCGAGGGCAGCTTCAAGCTGCTCTTCTATCCGCTGGACAGCCCCTCGCGGCTGAACGGCCAGCCGCTCATCGCGATTCCTTTCGATGACCAACTGCGGGTGAATCATCAGCTGCTGGCCGGGCGGCAGTATCGGGTTCGCGGCTGGTGCCTGCCGGCCGAGGACCCGATCGAGGTTCCGGTCGGCACCTCGCTGACTGAAATGCTTGCCGCCGGGGGCTGGGAGGCGGGCGCTCGGGTCGGGTTGACCGTGACCCGTTACGGCGGTGATGCCCAGGACTCGCCCCGGGGACCAGCCATACACCCGTTGCGCGAGCGCGGTGCCTTTATCGACGTGCGTTTCACCTACGTCCAAGACCCGCGGACGGCGTCGGCGCAGGGGGAGGATGTACGGGTTGCCGGATTTCGCGACCTGGAGGCCCCCGCGATCGTGGTTGATCTGACCGCCTTCGGCGACTTGGCCGAGTCGTTGCAGGACGGCTTTTGCTTCATCCATCGGCCCCATGGGGCCGAGAGTGCGTTTTCGCGGACCTTTGGCGCGACGCTCCCGCTGGAGGTCAGCGACGATCACCGATTACTGGTCTGGGTCTGCGACGACGCCTGCCATCTGGATCATGTCGGCGTGTATTTCTCCGGCGGCTCGCGGTTGCGGTTACGTGAGGCCCCCGACATCACGATCCGGGGTTACGAGGGTGCTCCCGGTGAGGAGTGCCTGGTCGCCCTATTCTATGGCCGCGATTTTCTGATCCTGCCGACCCATGCCGAGGAATTTGCCGTCGATGGGCAGAAACCCTGTGCCCCCCTGGACATGACCGAGGTGGAGATCCAGCTTTATGCCGCCTGGGTCGTGGCGGATGAGCAGTTCCATAGTGCGGACTGGCGGGGCGCCGAGGACGCCGAGGCCTTCACCCTGACGGCCTATGCCGACATCCTGGCGCAGATCCTCAACGCGGGGGTGACCGGCAGCGGTCGGGAGGACCTGCCGGACCTCATGAGACGCCATGGCGTCGGCTTTCGCGCCTTCGCCGAGTTCGCCCGTCGCCCGGACCTGGCGTGCGCGCTGTTTGGGCATCCGCGGTTGCAGCGATTGCTGTTGCGGGGTGATCGCTCGCTGACCCGGGTCTTGGAGGAGGACCGTTGGCTGTCGTTGAGCGCGCTGCTGGCGGCGGCCTTGGAGCCGGGTGCCGAGGGTCTGGCGCGATGGATCGAGAATGAGCCGCTCGGGGTGCAGCGCGCCCTGTGGCTCTTCATGCTGGCGGGCGGCAAGGCGTCCGCCTGGCGCGACTTGAAGATCCCGTCGGCCACGGCCGACGGCGATCTGACGCGCTTGGTGGGCCTCCTGCGCCTCGTCCACGAGGCGGCGTTGCCGAATTTTCCGGCCTTTATCGGTGCCACGCTTCAGGACCTCGGCGAAGACCCGGGGATACTGACCTCGCCATTGCGGAGCCTGACGGACGCGCAAGACCGTCAGGCCGCAATCCTGCGGGCCACGGCGGCGGTCCGGGGCGAGCTCGAGCGCGCCAACCGCGAGTTGAGTGGAGCACTGCCTGGCCGGCAACTCGATCCGACCGGTTGCCCGAGGGGCTTCAGCGCGGCCCTGGACGCGGGACCGGTGCCGGATGTTGCGGCGCTGCGCCGACAGGTCCTGGGCTCCGTGCCCCTGGGGTCGGCCGCGGTCAATCTCAGTGCGGCCGTCCTTGACTTGCGCACCCGGGTTGTCCTGTGGGGATTGCAGGGACTGCTCGCCCCGCACCGGCCCCCACCCCCACCTCCGCCCCCGTCCGGCGTGTTCCTGACCTGGTGCCTGCGGGTCTTGCGACACACCGGCTGGGAGTTTCCGCCACCGACCGGGGCCGACCTCGCAGACGCGGCAGAGGTCGCTGCGGCCCTACAGGAATGCGAGGACTTCTGGGGCTTGGGGGGCGCCGATGAGCCGCAGGGGTTACCGTCCTGGACCGGGCCGCGGGCGCAGGAGCAGCAGCGGCTCGTCGCCCTGATCGGGCAGCAGGACGCCTGGCGCTATCTCCAGCACCCGGGGGCCGACGCGGAGGTGCTGCAGGTGCTCACGCGGTTGGCGCCGCTGAGCGATTACATTGCCGCCGGGACGATTTGGAACGAGCGCTATGAGCGGGCCAAGGCATTGCGGGACAGCAGCGCGGGCAGGGAACTGTGGACCCGGATAGGCCAAAGCGATCCCGACCAATGGGACGCGCTGGCCGCAGAGATCGATCGCAACTCAACGACAGGTTCTCGATGATGATGATGGTGAAAAGCGGTTTCTTGAAGGACCTCGCAGAGCAGGCGCGGCAGTCGCCCTATCTGGTGCTCCTGTTCCTGGCGAGCGTCCTCCTGTCGATCGCCTCGTTCTATACCACCTATGTCGGTATCGTACCGTTCGTCGACCAGCGGCTCTTCGCCTGGTTCATCACGGCGGCAATCCAGTCGCTGCTGTTCGTGGTGTCCTGGCGGCTCGGTTTCATGATTGCGGACAAGGAGAACGTCGCGTGGGTGGACGTGCTCGTGTTCGTCGTGTGTTTCACGCTCTCGGTGTTTTTTTCATTCAGCAGCCTGTTCAATGTGATCTTTACCCCGGACCGTCAGCAGGAGGCGAGTCTGGGGCGGGTGCGCGACGGCGCTGCCGCGGTGGTCAATGAGGCCGAGGAGAAACTCAAGACCCAGCGCGAGGCGCAGGTCGACCTGCTGCGCCAGAGCGGCGAGTACGCACGCTGGAAGACCCAGTTGCTCGGGGTCGCCGACTTGGCGCAGGACCCTGCCGCGGCGCTGGGGGAGCAACTCGTCCGGCAGCGTGAACAATTGCTACGGGAGGCCGAGCGGGCGGCCCAGAAGGCGCGCGACATCGGCGCGCGCAAGGGCACCATCCAAGGCGAGATCGCGACCCAGGAGCGGAAACTCGGGGAACTCCAGGCCCGGCTGCCCGCCGCACAGGCGGGCGTGCCTGAGCTGACGGTAGCGGTCGAGCAACTGGACCTCAAGATCGCCAAGAAGAAGTCCGAGGTGGACGCGGAGGCGGGCGGCATCGGCGATACGGGTAAGCGCGGTTGCGGTCCGATTTGCAAGGGGCTGGAAAAGGAATTAAAGAAGCTCCAGGCGGAGCAAGCAAGCAAACGGGATCAGCTCCGGATCAAGCAAACGCACCTGGATAACCTGACGAAGGATATCCGCGAATTGGCGGAAAAACTCAGCAAGGACAAGCAACTGTTCGCGAACATCGATGCCGAGATCGCCACGGCGAACCAGCAGGCGGACGAGGCCCTCAGGGCGAGCGAGGCCCTGGGGACGGGCGGCGGTGTCGGGGCGAGCGTGCAAGCGTTGCGGGAGTTTCCCAACAAATTCGAGGAGAAGTCGGACCCGGCCTTCCTGGAGCAGGCCGAGCGGCTGTGCAATCAACTCTACGACAACATGAAGGGGAACCCGGCCCTGTCCGGTAGACTCGCCGGTCTGTCCTGTTCTCGCGGACCCATGATGGCGAAGGTTGCTGAGATCTTGGAGACCCAGGCCGCACTCGGCGCGCTCAGTGTTCAGTGTACCGGCCCGCGGGCCAAGAGTCCCTATGAGATGGGCTTGGTCCAGGCCTTGGCAAGTGCGAGCACCTGTCTGGAATTATCCAAGCTGCCGTTCCGGGAGATTCGGGCGCAACGCGACCAGTTGGATCGACTGGCGCGCGAGGAGGGGCCGAATGCCTCCGGGTTCACCAAAACCATCAATGCCCTGTTTGCCGGCGAACCGCTCGCGTTGTTCGCCTTGGCTATCGCGTTCTCCATGGACGCGCTGGTCCTGTTTACCGGCCTGATCGGGGCCAAGAGTGCGAGCACCACCTTCACGACCAAGGTCCTGGAGCACACCAAGGGGGATGATCCCGAGGTGACCGCGATCAAGGCGCTATTGCGCAATATGGGTGCCTTCACCAACAAGATCGATGGGGTACGCTACGAGGGCCAGATCGACCTGGACGCGATGCAGGTGGAGCGCGAACGCGACCTGGTCGGCCAATTGCTCCGGCGCAACACCGCCTCCGGCATGGTCCTCGCGGCCTCGGCGGAGCAACCCAACCGCTTTTACCTGCGGTGGGGGGCCTTGGAGCAACTGGAGGACCTTTTGCAGAAGAGCCAGCAACAGGCCGCCGCCCAGCAGCAGGGGCCCGAGCCGACCAAACGCGCGACACCCGGCAGCGGGGCGACCGGCCGGCTTGCTGGATTGGCGGAGCGCCTGGCGGGGTCGCACCGGCCCGACGCGCCGCTGGGACAGCAGCGCGAGGCGTCGCGGGCGGCGGGTCTCGCGGCGATGCAGGGCGGCCCGCGCCAGGAACGTCCATCATCGGCGCCATCCTACGCGACCCCCGCGGTCGCCACGCGTGCCCAACCCGCGCCGACGGCCCCGGTGACGCCCCCGCCGGTGCCGGTCGCGACACCCAAGGCAGCAGCGGATCTTTGGGATTTCCCGGCACTGGACCCGGCGCCGGAACCAGCCAGGGTTGCCGACCGCCCGGCGACGGTGACACCCCTGGCAGCACCCGAACCCCGCGGTGCCGACACCGACGATGAGACGGACCTGGTCTACCGGCTGTTGATGGACACCGAGCCTGCCGACAAACGGCAACCGCAGGATCACACGGGCTAGGCGACAGCAAAGCGACAACGGCCATGCGACATCCGACGGCTGCGGTCTTGATCCGCCTCTGCATCATCTGTCTGGTCCTGCCGACGGCTCTCGCGCGCGCCGAGCCGCGCCTGGCGCTGGTGCTCGACACCTCCGGGTCGATGGCCGACAACGACCCGCGCCGCTCCGCCGTTCACTTTGCCAAGGTCATGGCACGGGTCTTGGGGGATGGCGTCGGGGTCACCGCGCTCTACCCCCGGGGGACGGATTGCAGCGCCGGGGAGGCCGCCGTGGCGACCGTGGCCCGCGACCCGGCCGATCCGGGCGCCTTCGACCGGGCGCTGGAGGACGGTGTCCGCTACGCCGGCGGCAATATGTTCGGACCGCCGATCGCGCGCGCCCGGACCCTGCTTGGTCCCCCGGCATCCCCCGCGGTCCTGGCGATCCTGGCCGACGGGGGCGGACGCTCGGGCGCCGAGCGGCGTACCACGCTCGATGCCGAGATTGCCCGGCGGGTCACTGCGGCCGGCGGGCGGCACGATGATGTGGACGTGCGCGTGTCACTTAAGTGGAACACCACCGATGACCTCGACCTGCATGTCACGGCGCCCTCCGGAGAGCAGATTTTTCACGGCAACAGGAATTCCCGAGACGGGGGGGTCCTTGATGTGGACCTCAATGTTGGTGGGGGTACCCGACAACCAGTGGAAAACGTCCGATGGGCGAAAGGTCATGCCCCCGTCGGCACCTATCGGGTTATGGTGCAAAACTACTCCTTCAATGAGAGTGCCCGCCTCCCCATTGACTTTGTCGTCGAGATCGTCAATGGAGGCGAGGTCAAGAGCTACCGGGGCACCTTGACGGGCGCAGGCGAAACCAAAGTGGTCGCCGAGTTTAGCTACGACCCCAATCGCCGGGTCCAGCCCGCCGATACCGGCGCCGTGGGGGATGCCCTTGCGCGCCAAGATGCGGCACTCAATCCTACTTCAACGGGCTGCCCGGACCCCTGGGCCGATCTGACTACACTCAAGGGTGCCGGAACCACATTGGTGTCCGTCGCCTTGGGCGGTAACGGCAGCCCCTTCGCCGGCCATCAGTTGATGGGCAACTCGTTGCGCATCGGCAGCGCGGCCGAGTTGGCCGCGACCGCCGCGGCCCTTGCCAAGGACCAGTTCGGACGCGACCGCCTGCGCCCCGGGGCCGGTACTGGCCGGGTGGAGATCCAGGTGCCCGAGCACACCGGGCAGGTGTGGCTGCTGGTGACCGCTGACGGGCCCTTGACGGAGCTGCGCGCGAGTCCCTCAAACCCCGCTGCCGCCAAGGTAAAACTGGATGAGGCAGCGGGAGCAACACACGCGGCAGACGGCCGCGGCCTGATCGCTTATCGCGTCATCCGACTCGTGGACCCCGCCGCCGGGACCTGGCGCTTCGAGACCGGCGCCGGACTCGCCCTGGGATGGCTGGTGGAGACCCGTGGGCAGCTTGGCTTGCGCCTGGTAGAGCCGCCCGCCCTGTTCCTCGGCCACCAGGCCAAGCTGGTCTTGGAAGTCTTCGACCCGCGTAGCGGCCGGGTTCTTGCCGATCCCGCATTGCTGCGATCACTGACGCTCTCGGCGAGTTTCGACGGCGCCGACACGGCCTTCAACGACCGCGGCCAGGCACCGGATCAGACCGCCGCCGATGCCCGTTTCAGTGCGCTGGTGCAGCCGTCGCACCAGGGCCCAGTCGCCCTCAAGACACGGCTGCGTTACGACGGCATGGAGCGGGAGCAGGTGTTCCCGCTGCAGGTGGCGGAAACGGCCTGGCGCTGGCGTCCGGCACTGCCCGCGACCCATCGCCGGGACACGCCGCTGTTGGTGTCGGGTACCATCGAACCCGTCGAGAGCCGACGGCCGCAGCCGCCAACCAGCATCACGGCCACCGCCGTCGATCTGGTACTGCGCCTGCGTGACGATGGACGCGACGGCGACCAGAGCGCCGGCGATCGGGTCTACAGCGCCCGTTGGACACCGACGCAGAGCGGTGCGGTGCGTTTCAGCTTCGCCGGACAAGGCGGTGCCCCGCTTGAAGCCGCTGACGCCACCGTGACGGTCATCGACTGGGCGCTGCTCAAGGGTTCAGACCTGCTGGACTTCGGGGTGCTCGGGAGCGGCGAACAGGGCCACGCGGTCCTCGATCTCTCCACCTCAAGCGTGCATGGCGAGGTCCCGCTGGTGCTGACCGCGGGGGGTGTCGTGGAAGGTCTGACCCTGGAGATCGAGGATGGCAGCGGGCGGCGGCGCCTGACCGCGGGCGAATCGGTCGACCTCGTGCTCGGCAGTGCGACCAAGACCTGGCGCCTGTCTCTGACTGCGGCCCGCTGCCCACCTGCCGTCAACGGCGGCGACACCGGCTCAGTACAGGTCCGGACCCGGTCCGGCGACGGTCCTGACCAGCGTCTGGACCTCCGCCTGCGGGTTGCTACCACGCCCTTGGCCTGGTTCGTCTGCCTGCTGCCGTTCCTGATCCTGGCTGCCCTGCTCCTGCTGGCGGCCTTTGTCGTCTGGGGATTCGTCTCCCCGGCCCGCTTCCCGCGCACCCTGGGTGTCGTGCTGTCGCCCGAAGAGGACTTGAATGAGGGCTTCCTTCAACTCGTGCGGGCACGCAAAGGGACCGGGAGCGGCTTTTACCGTGACGCCCGCTGTTTCATCACCGCCGACTTCCGGCTCAGCGGCAAGCGCAATGGCGCCTTGGTCGGTCTGGTCGCCGGTCGCCCGCGCCCGCGGTTCAAGCTGCTTGACGGCCAGCCGATCCTGCGGCGCAACCCGGAGGGCGCATGGGAACCGCTCGGCGAAACCGACAGCCTGGTCCAATTCGGCGAGTTATACCGCAACGAGGCGGCCACGCTCTATTTCGAGTTGCGCAATGCCTGACTCGTCAATCGATCCCGCCGCCCCGCGCCCGGCTTAGCGGATGGAAAGGGTGCAACTGCCGCCGTACCGGGGCCGGCAGGCTCATCTGCCATTTACAAATTATGTGATTTGCGATCATTCATGACCATTTTGATATCCTCTGGCGGCACCGTTCGCACTCTCCTTACCGGATCGCTCCTGGCGACAGTGCTCATACTTGTCGAGCTCACTGCCCCAGGCGGTGCAGCCACGGCGCTGGCCGCCTCTGGCGCCGCCTCCGGTGCGCCGGTCCAGGCCCCGGCGCCTGGCTATGCGGACTTGCGGCAACGGATCATGGCGGCGCCCCCGGGGGTCGCCGACTCGTTAGACAGTCTGGCGAGCTTCCTGGCTGGTTTGACCACTGACCCACGGGGGCGCGTCTATGCGATTTTTTTCTGGTTGGCGCAGAACATCGCCTATGACACCCAAGGCTTGTTTTCAGGCGATTTCGGCGATCTGACGCCGGCGAGCGTATTGCAGCGCAGGGAAGCGGTCTGCGCCGGCTACTCGCGATTGTTCCACGCACTGGCCGGGCTTATGGGACTCAACTCAGTTGAGATTTCAGGTCTGGCGAAAGGGTACAGTTATGCCAGCTCGGGAACCCTGGGGCCGCACGCCTGGAATGCGGTCGAGTTGGATGGGCGCTGGCAACTGATCGACGCCACCTGGGGTGCCGGTCATGTGGACCACCAGCGGCAGTTCCAGCGCAAGTTGGATGAATTCTACTTTTTGACACCGCCCGCGCAATTTATCTATTCCCATTTCCCACACGATCGTGCCTGGCAACTGGTCGCCGCACCGCTCTCGCTTACGGAGTTTGAGCACCTGCCAGACCTCGAGCCGGCCTTCTTCGGGCGCGGCTTGGCATTGTTGGGCGACCCGGTAGTGTCCGGTGGTCGGTGGTCGCTGGAGCTCGCGACGTCGCAGGACGTCGTCGGCTCGGTCAACATCGAAAGCAGCGGGCGGCGTCTTCCCGATCGCTTCGCCTCAGTGACGCGCCAAGGCGATCGGTTGCGGGTGTCGGCCGTCTTCCCGCGGCCGGGCCGCTATGCGGTGCAGTTCTACGTGGGGCCAGCCGGTGATGCGCGCACCCTGGACCGGGCGGGAGATTTTGTTGTCGAGGCGGTTGTCGGTGAGGGCGAGCGGGCCGGTTTCCCACAGGGATCGATCGTGCTGCAGGCGCACGGTGGGGCATTGAACCTCCCCGCGACCTACTACCTGAGTGCCGGCCAGGCCCAGCCGTTCGATCTGCGTCTCCCCGATGCCACTGACGTTGCACTGGTGGACGCGGCTGAGCAATGGCACCATTTGACCAAGAGTGGTGACCGCTTTCAGGGCACGGTGACGGTCGTCGCCGGCGAATTGCGGTTGTTCGCCGCGTTTAACTCGCCGGCAGTTGACTTTGAAGAAATCGCGACCTACCAGGTAGAGTGAGTATGGACATGGAGCCGGTAGACGCCTGTGCTGCCGGAACCGCCCCGGCTCATCCTGCCGCATCTTTGAAATCCTCCATGTGATTGCCGTGAGCATCGACGCACCACCGCTGCCGGACCTGTTGATCGCGTCAGCGCGCGCACGTGCTGCTGCCGTTCATCTCCTGGCGTGTCTCTACCAGGCCTTGCTGGATCGCTGTCCGTTAGTCGTGGCGGTTGCCGCTGAGCCGCCGTTCCCTGACGACGACTTCAAGGCGCTGCTCGACCTGGTCCAGGCTGCATTACCCAGCCGGTTGGCCCGGGGTTGTCGGACTCAGTGGTTTCCGCAGGACCCAGACCGCGTGCTGGGCGGAAACCTGGCGGACCTCGTGGTGCTGGATCTGGACCACCCCGCCTTGGCGGGTCTGGCGGAGGCCCCCTTTGAGGTCGATCAGGATGGCCAGCCCCGGTCCGGCGATGAGCCGGATGCGCGACTGCTCGACTATGCGAATCAGGTTATCGCGGCGGTGCTGGTGAGGCCGCAGTGGTTGCCGGAGTTTGCGCGACGCTTCGATGCGCTGCTCGGCGATCAGGTAAACGCGGCCCCAAGCGCGGATCAGATTACCCTGATTCCGGTCGTCTACGACCTTGCCGAGTGCTTTGCATCAGGATTGGCCGGAACCTCAGGCATCCTGCGACGGTACCTGTGGAACCCGGCGCGACGCGGAACCTTACCTTGGGGTGACCTGGTCTGCGCCGCCGAATGGTCAGCCTTGGATCGCGCTGACCTAAGTGCGCTGATCTTGACTTCGGCGGGGCGCCTTGATCCCGGTGAGCGGTCCCTGCAGACGGCGGCCGTCAAGTCGTTGGCCGCTGACGGTTGGCAACTCGCTGACGCGGCTGTCCCCTGGCGGCGCTCCGACGATCCGGCTTGGTGGGACCGGCTGATGGAGTTGCTCCTGTGCGCCCCGTCGCTGATCCCCGAATCGTTACTCGCGGACCTGGGCCGCAGCCAGTCACTCGGGTGGGTTCCCGAATCGGTTTTAGTCCCCCTGCTGGATGCCGAGTTGCGCCAAGGTACGCTGTGGCGTCGACGGTTTCAGCCCGATGAACTCGCGGGTGCAGCCACGGTTCAAGGTGTATTTCCCATCCTTGCAGAAGGGTTCAAACGGGGCGCATTGGATGACGGGTGGTGCGCGCGCCTGCTCGCGGATCCGGACGAGCGTCAATTGGCCCGCACCGGCATCGCGATTCTGTCTCATGTGCCCGAAATGATGACCGCTGACCTTGCGGCCCGGCTGTTGGCGGACACCACGGTGTCGGCGGAACTTGGTCCCGAAGCGCTGCTGCGACTGATCGGGTTGTGTGCGGCGGATGCCCCCCTGTGCGAACGCGCGTATCGGGTACTGGACGGCTGGATGAATCGCGACGCCGAACGCACTGCCGGCGCCTTGATCGCCACCGACGCCTGGCGGCTTTGGCGCCGAGGGGCTGAACCTCTGGAGCAGGTTCGTCTGCCACTGGCGTTGCTCTGGCTCACGCATCCGGCGCATGCGGCCTCACGTTCCACGCCCCTGATGCATCTGCCTGAGTGCGACGCACCAGTGGCAGGCAAGGCCGGACCGGGCGCGCCTGCATGTTCACCAGCGGCAATCCCGGTGGTGATGGATACGTGGCAGATCGTTATGGAGGACCTGGTCCCGGGCTTGAGTGCGGACGATGTCCGTGGGCTCGCGGCCCAGGATAAGCACTGGCCTTGGATCTGCCCCTGCGAGCGGCGTCAGGTAGCCGACCTGGCCGGCCGTTGCCGAGATCTCGGGGCGCTCGCGGTACTGGCCGACGCGCTTCGCGCGGAGGGATGGTCGTTCGACCAGGACCTGATCCAGCGCTTGATTGGGGCGTCGCGGTTCGCCGCTCAGGTATCGGCTGACGCTTTCGCCTGGCTCTGCACGCAGGATGCCGCGGATCATTCACATCTATCCGCCCCAACGCTGACCGAATCGGGTGTCCTGTGTGCCAGTAGCGGCGAACTCATGGCCCTTGCTATGCAGGCACGGGTGGCGGCCATCACGGCCGCCCTCGCGATCAATCCGGGCGAGGCATTCGCCGCAGCGGATAACCCACCGCTGTGGAACAGGGCCGATTTTCGGGTGGCGCTGGGACAGTTCTTGGATGCCGCGCCTGCGCTGCCCGAGTGGTTTCCCGAACTCGAACGACGGCTCACCACCGCGGGCATTGCTGTCAGAGACTTCTGGCAGCCTCAGCCCCACCCGGGGGCCGGTATTGGCAGCACCGATCTCGCCGGCGAGGCACTAGCAGGAACAATGAGCATGAACGCGCGGACGGCAACTGAGCGCAAGCTATGGGCGACGGTCCTGGATCAAGACGGCAATGGCCCCAGGCAAGCCGAAATCCCACGTAACCCGAAAGATGGAACCTATCGCTATACGCTGCGTTGCACGCGCGGAGCCGATTCCGTGCATATCCCGATCTCAGACGCTCAGGGGGTTCTCTTCCGATGCGAGATACCGGCGCTCGCCGGCGCCTTGGTGGAACTTGTGCTGACTCCTGATGGGAATAACGGATGGACCGTCGCAAGCAATCCCCGGCATCCCCGCGTGCTGCCGCCGAACGCCGCTGATCCCTGTCCGGTGATTCCGAGCGTCACGCTCCGGGATCGATCCTCGCATCTGCCGGATGCGCTGATCCGCAACAGCGAGGCCGCGCATTGGGAGATTGTGCTCATCATCGACGGTACGGCCCGATGGTTTCAGCCAAAGGCCACGGAGATCCATGAGCGCTCCGGCCTGCTGCTCGCGCGTCCGCAGTTGTGGGGTGCCATCTGCACAAAGTTGGTTTCATTGCTGCAGCGGCTGGCCCAGTGCCCTGGCAAGGCGGGCGTGCAGTTCAGTGTGCTCGCCTTCGGCGACTATTCGATTGCTGGAATCGACGCGCGGCAACTGAAACCGGACTATGATCTTTTCCCCGCAGAACCACTGCGCTTTTGGCCATTTGCGCCCGACACTACGGCCGCGATGTTGGGGCGTCTCCAGGCAACCCCGGGCGGGGACTTCGTCGATGCGCTCGCCGAGGCGTTAGCCCGATGTAAGGATGTCTGGACCTCTGATACTGGTGTTCGCAGGCTCCTCGTGGTCTTCGGCGACTCGCCTGGCCACTCGATAGCCCATCCGGTCAGCGGCGGCGACGGCCAGTTGCGACCGGCCGATGTCGATCGCGAAGCGCAGGAACTGCACGCCAGGGGGGTCGAGATCCTTACGCTGTACCACAGGCCCCCGGCGGAATTGGAACTCCCCGCCACCGGCAAGGCGCGCGCGCTCCTCCAAGCCGCCGCAGAGCAGTATAGTCGCTTGGCGTCCGTGCCGAGTTACGCCTTGGACATTGCCAATTTCGACCCGGAGTCTGTTGCCCGGGAACTCTGCGCGCGGTCGTTTCCGATCGGACGCGGGGCGAGCTATGGCTTGATCGTCTGAACTCGGTTGGCCGTTTTGGGCGGCGGCTGATGGCGTCCGGCAGGCAGGCTGGCCAGTTGCTGCGGTGTTGGAGCCCATGAGTGGGTGGATCAGGTTTGGCTGTGCGGATTCTGTGCTGCACGCAGTGCAGCGACATGCCTTGTGATGCACAAACGCGTTGCGGGTGCCCGCGCATCATTTTTTTCAATCAATGCCTTGCGCCACATTCCCGCCCTCCGCAGGCTAGGCTGTTGGCGGTGCGACTGTTGGCCGTGATTGTACGTCGCCCCTTCCTGCTGCGGAACCTGTGTACGTCTGTGGTCGCGGGGATCCGTGGGGCCTCTGAAGTCGCTCAGGTCTGTAATGCTGGTGCCGAGATCGGCGGTCCGCGCAGCGGACCCTACGGGACCAGCGGTTCGGCGATGAGGGCGCGGACCCGCTCGAGCATGGGTTGCAGGGCGGCCGAGGCGGTGGGGCTAAGGGCATAGTTGGCGTAGTCGAAGGTGAGGCCAGCGGCGGAGACCAGGTAGGCGGCGGGTTCGCGCTGGTAGAGGGTCTGGGCCCAGGCGAGGAGTTCCCGGGGGTCCAGGAAGTGGGCCATGCTCGATAGTGCGGTGGCGTCGGCGGCCAGGCGGCGGA
>Ga0247840_10006992_pt1 | contig 15910 bp, 26 predicted proteins | sample LaCruzMarch2015__FD_192404 | JGI IMG/M metagenome (GOLD analysis project Ga0247840, IMG submission 192404) | Freshwater microbial communities from meromictic Lake La Cruz, Castile-La Mancha, Spain - LaCruzMarch2015_17m | ecosystem: Environmental > Aquatic > Freshwater > Lake | place: Spain... | reverse complement strand
AAAGTTCCATCCCACGTGAAGGATCTCGCAGCGCACTCTGATGCTGCTATTGCTAGAAGAAACTCCCTCTCTGGAGTTCTGGACCTTGTGACAAAGAATGCGTTAAGCATTTTCGAGTCGAAGGAAAAGCAGATTGCTTTCTATAATGACCTCCTCCGCGTCATTCCTGCCGTCGAGGGAAACTCAGTAGTGCTCGGTCAGATAAAGAGTCAAATCGAACTTCTCAAGTAAAGTTGTGTAAGTCTAAGTCGGTGACAATATGTTACCTGCGGTGTCGTTGAATTATTTCAACAAATTGCGTACAAAAGGTTGACTCTTTATAAATCTGTGGTATAGTTATATACAGTTGGAGATAGTATAAGACATTATTGATAGTCTTACTAACTTCACAAAAATAACAACCCTGATAAAGATAAGGAGATTTGTATGAAGCCAAAGATGGATAAGACGGAGATCGGAGTAATAGTCGGGAGATTTCAAACCAATCAACTCCATGATGCCCATGTCGATTTGATTCAAACTGTTCTGGATCGTCACCCGCGAGTTTTCATTTTCCTCGGCCTGTCGCCGGTGAAGGTCACCTATAACAACCCCCTCGATTTCGAGAGTCGAAAGCAGATGATTCTTGAGAAATTTGGGGAAAAGGTCACGGTCTTGTACATCAAGGATATCAACAGTGACGAGATTTGGAGCAAGCGATTAGATAGCCAAATCGCGGATATCGCTGGCCCCAATCAGAAGGTCACACTCTACGGAAGCCGAACCAGCTTCATCGCCTACTACAAGGGAGTCTATCCCGTAGTGGAGTTGGAATCGGATCGCATCATTTCGGCTTCGGAAATCCGAAAGAGCATCAGTTCCAAGGTGAAGTCGAGTTCTGATTTTCGTGCTGGTGTCATTTGGGCATCGCAGAATCAGTATCCCAAGGTGTTTACCACCGTGGATATCGCCATCTTCAATGAGGGAAGGACGAAGATTCTTCTCTGTCGAAAGCCTGACGAAACTCTTCTCCGATTGGTTGGTGGGTTTTCCCTTCCTTCTTCGGATTGTTTCGAGCACGATGCAAGCCGAGAAGTGCTTGAGGAGACAACCGTGGCAATCTCGCCTCCGGTCTATGTTGGAAGCAAGAAAATCGATGATTGGAGATATGCCAACGAAGTTGACAAAATCAAGACCATCTTGTTTTCCGCAACTTACCTTTACGGAGCGCCTACGCCTCGGGACGATGTGGCCGAACTTGCCTGGCGCCCATTCAATGTTAACCTCTTAGTCGAGGTTGTCAAGGAGCACGTTCCGCTGATGGAAATGCTCTTCAAGAAATACCAACCCGTATCGATCAAGGACTGATTTAAAATAAGTCCTCCGATACATAACCCATAGAAAGATAAAGAAAAAACTATGAAAGATACACACAACATCCTGTTGATGACGGATAGTTACAAGTGTCCTCACGCGAGGGCCTACAAGAAGGGAATTCAGGTGATTTACAGTTACCTTGAATCCCGTGGCGGAGTCCACCCGGAGGTTGTATTCTTCGGTCTTCAATACTACATCAAGAAATACCTGATGGGTGTTCAGGTCACGAAGGCAAAAATTGATGAGGCCGAGAAGTTCTGGAAGGAACACTTTGGTCGCGATGACTGCTTCAATCGTGCCGGTTGGGAGTTCATTCTCAACAAGTGCGGTGGAAAGCTGCCCATTCGAATCAAGGCCGTTCCGGAAGGAATGGTTGTGCCTGTCTCCAATGTTCTCGTCACTATTGAGAACACTGAGGAGGAGTGTTACTGGTTGACCAACTACGTCGAGACGCTTCTGGTCAAACTGTGGTATTCTATCACGATTGCCACGCAGAGCCAGTTCATCAAGAGGGACATCGTTCGCTTCCTTGAGAAGTCGGGCGACCCCGCAGGCGCAAACTTCAAGGTTCACGATTTCGGATACCGTGGAGTTGCCGCTGAGGAAATGGCAGAAATTGGTGCCGCATCTCACTTGTTGTCGTTCATGGGAACCGACACGATTGCTGGAATCCGATTCCTGCAGAAGTACTACAAGTCGGGAATGTGCGGTTTCTCGATTCCGGCAACGGAGCACAGCATCATGTGTTCGTTCGGTCGGGAGAACGAGGTCGAGGCCTGTGAAAACTTCCTCAATCAGTTCCCCGTAGGACTCATCGCATGTGTTTCGGATACCTACAACATCTACAACTGCTGTGAGAACATCTGGGGCGGAGTGCTCCGGGACAAGGTTCTACAGAGGGATGGATGCCTCGTCATTCGTCCTGACTCTGGGGACTTCTTCGAAGTGATTCCGAAGGTTCTGGATATCCTTGGTGAGAAATTCGGATATACGGTCAACGCAAAGGGATACAAGGTGCTTGATCCGCACGTCCGAGTCATTCAAGGAGACGGTATGAATCCTACAACGATTCGCCAACTCTACGAACACATCATGAAGCTTGGTTGGAGCGCAGACAACATGGCTGTCGGCAGCGGAGGCGGTCTCCTCCAACAGGTAAACCGTGATACTCAGAAATTCGCATTCAAGTGCAGCGCCGCCGTTGTAGACCAGATGTGGATTGATGTTTACAAGGAACCTATCACCGACAGCGGAAAGCGTTCCAAGAAGGGTCGCCTCAAGCTGATTCAGACTAAGAACCTCGATGGCCAGACTGTCCTCAAGACGGTCAACCTCGATGAGCCTGGCGAGGATCTCCTTGTCACGGTATTCGAAGACGGTGAACTCGTCAAGGAATACACACTTGATGAGGTCAAGAAGAACATGGAAACCAAACTGTTCACTCATCTGTAAAATTGGGAACGGGCCGGAGCGAGTCAATTGAGATTCGCTCCGGCTCAAACCATAGGAGAAATAAAATGCAAGCCTCCGAAGCACAAAGATTGACTGATATTGCTAATCGTCCTGACCATGAGAAACTTGATGAGTTGATTCGTCAAGCGGCATGCAAAGGAGAAACGCAAGTAGATGTGGATATGATTGGAGTCACATCGGGACTCGTAAGACAGACAATTTCCGAACTCACTGCGAATGGTTTTACTGTATATCGCAGGAGAAGGGAAGAAGACCCGCGAATTGCTGGTTCTATTGAATATCTCAACATTAGGTGGTAAAAGGAAAACATATGAAAATTATCAAACACGGCAAAGAATTCGATGATGGAAAGCCCATTAGGGGAAAGTGCGACCATTGTGGTTGCATTGTGGAAGTCAAACGGAAAGAAATTAAGATTACCTACGACCAGAGGGATGGTGATTTTGCTTCTGTGAAGTGCCCTGAGTGTGGTTCTCACATTTACATGAACAAACGGTTACTTCTTGGATAATTCTATGCACGGATACAAAGGAGAGATCGTAGTCGATGTGAATATTGGTATGAGTGACAAAATGTTTGATGAAGTTCCTGTTCCTGGCAAGAAAGTATATGCCCGGGGTGACTGGAAGGATTATGCAATCCACGATGATAAGAATATCAAGGGATTCTTTGGAGAATATCGATGGTTGTCTAACTTCTACGCATGTGAAGTGTGGTTCGATGGAATGATGTATCCTAGCACAGAGGCCGCATATCAGGCATCGAAGACTCTTAATCTTGAACTGAGAAAACCGTTTACTTGTATGTCTCATAGGGACGCTAAGAAGGGTGGAAACATTCTCCCTCTTCGCTCCGATTGGGAAAAGGTCAAGAGTGAAATCATGGCCGCCGTGGTATTCGATAAATTTTACAGAGACACCGATTTGAGGAAAAGACTCATGGACACAGGTGACAAATATCTTGAAGAAACGAACCATTGGAATGATTGCACATGGGGTGTTTGTGGAAACAAGGGAGAAAACAGATTGGGAAAAATTCTGATGAACATTCGTTCTTTTTGGAAGAATCTCCCATAATTATACTATCATGATCCAATTAAAAACACTTTTGAAGGAAAACGTAATTAGCTATTCGGCTATCGTTCTTGATCAATCATCGATGGTTGAATTGTCGAAGACATTTGAACATTTGATGCCTGAGGGATGGGAATGGGTTGGACACCATATTACGATAAAATTGGGTGCTCTTGATGAGGTTAATAAAGCATTTTTGGGGAAACCACAAACCGCAACAGTGATTCAATATGGATTGTCGGATAAGGCTTTTGCTGTAAAGGTGAATGTTGTTCAAGAAATCAAGAATATCATGGTAGGTCCATCCTTTCCGCATGTCACCTTGGCCGTTAATAGGTCAGGCGGAGGCAAGCCAGTGGATAGTAATAAAATTACAAAATGGACAGATTGCCCACTAATGGACGTAACAGGAACGGTTAAAGAGATTCCAAAGAAATGAATACCTTAATACTCATGGTAGGCGCTCCCGCTTCGGGAAAAAGCACTTGGTCAAAGAAATTTGAGGCTGAGAATCCTGATGTGATTCGTTTGTCTTCTGATGAGCTTCGTGCCAAGTTTGGAACAGGCGAGGAAGACCAATCCGTTAGCGGCCAGGTATTTGGTCATATGAAGAGGCAGACCGAGAATCTTCTCAAGAGCGGAAGCAACGTCATGATTGACGCAATGAACATGACCATGAAATCCAGAAAGGATTTCGTTCAGATTGCTCGCCGTTTGGGCGCCAAGGTGGTCGCATATGTCTTTGAAGTTCCCGAAGCGGAATTGAAGAGAAGGAATAAAAACCGTGAGAGGGTTGTTCCTGATTTCGTGTTCGATAGGGTTTTGGCAGCATACCAAAGGCCAACGCCTCCAGAAGTCGATGAAGTTCACATGGTCAATCAATAAAGGAAAATATGAAAAAGGTTATTGTTGGAAAGACTACAATTGGAAAAGATTCGTATGAGTGGGCAGCACTCCGATTCAAGACCAAGGAATCGGGCGGTGTGATTTTTTATGTCTCAAAGAACGGCGGATATTTCATGATCAAGGATATTCATTGTAAATCATTTTCCAAATCAAAGGCATTGGTAGAAATTGTATTGACAGAATCACAGAAGCGACTTGATTCTGACTTTGAAGACTTCGTTAATAAAAATCCAATGGCTAAATGTTTTGGTGTAGATAAGAAAAATACAACAGGAATGCCCAAGGTGATGTTTGAGAAGGATTTTCAACTTCTATGACAAGAGTGGTCCATTGTCGAAAGGCTAAGTTCGATTACTACTGTGGTAGGCAATATGCCGAATTCTCAGGTTCTCCATTAGGAAACCCATTTCACATCGGTAAAGATGGAACGAGAGAGGAAGTCATTGAGAAATACCGAAATTACTTCAAGGAAAAGATGTATGCGGATGAGGATTTCAGAAACCTCGTTCATTCCTTGAAGGATAAAACCCTTGGTTGCTGGTGTAAGCCTGAATCTTGTCACTGCGATATCATCGCGGAATATCTCAATAATCTATAAAAAACCTTGAGTTTTTATAGGGTTAGTGTATAGTATTCATATGAAAGAACACATTCGACAGAAGCGACAAGGTTCCCACCGATTCTTTTTTACTGCCAAGGAAATGGCCGAGGCGAAGAGGGATGAGGCTCATGCTAATCGCAGAGCCAAACAGGAGGGCATGAAACCCGGTGTTCGTCAATACCACTGTAGTTGTGGCGCCGAGGGGTGCTGGATTACGATGCCCTGTAAGTGCGTCGATGTCACGTTGTCCAGAAGCAAGAAGGTCTCCCACAAGAGGGAAACGAGCCAGTCTGTCCATTTTTCGGGAAAGGTTATCCGCAAGTGAAGAAACTTTCCAAAAAACAGACCAAGAAACTCTTGGTTGATCGGGGGGAGTCAAAAAACGGATTTATTGGTATTCGAACCACACTCCGAGAACTTGTTATGAATTCGGTCGGTCTGGTAGAAGGTGGTTGGGGTGGATTCGATATTATTTCTGAAAACTATCTTCCTGTTTTCAATAATATCACAATTTATGGTTGGTATCGTGAGACCAAGAGAGATAAGGAAATGACGGGAACAATTCTCATTAAGTGTGATGTGAATGTTGCTGGCGCTATCAACAATCGTGGAGTCTTGGTGTATGAAGGTAAATCCAAGTTGAAGGGGTTTCAAAAGTTCTTGGATAAGTATAGACACGAATAAATTTTTAACATTGTCGGTAAACAAAAAACAAACAAAGGAAAAACAAAATGAAATGGTTATTCGGATGCCTCGGTCTCCTCGGCATCGTTGTCGTTATCGCAATCGTGCTTTTCGCTACGGGTGTGGGAATGTATAACAATGCGTCAACGTTGAAGAACCAGTATGATGCCAAACTGACGGCAAACCATGCTGAACTCGACAACGTGAAGAAGAAAATCAGCCAAGTCGCTCAGGTCTCGGATGAGCAGATGAAGAGTCTTGAGAAGTTGTTCGTCGGCTATGCCGAAGCTCGAACGAGCAAGAGCACGAACCAGCTTATGACTTGGATTAAGGAAACCGTTCCCAATGTGGATCAGAAGACCTTTCTGAATCTACAGAATATTATCACTTCCAGTCGAGATGCGTGGACAATGCGACAGGTTGAACTTGTAGACATTTCTAGAGAATATAATCAAAAGTTAGTTACATTCCCTTCAAATGTCATTTTGAAAATGTTGGGATTTCAAAAAATTGTTCCAAATGTTATTACCTCCTCGTCTACCGAGAAAGCATTTGAAACAGGAAAAGATGATGAGACAAAAGTATTCGAAAAATAATTGATGTTTTCTGTTATGACAATCATATTTATATAAAAGGAGATTGTCGTAACATGAAATCATTGGTAAAAAAAAGATTTGGAAAACTTGTTGTTTTAGATTATTGTAAAAAACCAGACCACGTTAAAAATAGAAGTGTTTGGGTGAATTGTAAATGTGATTGTGGGACAATAAAGCCTATATCTAAACATAGTTTGGTGAACAAGAAAACTAGAAGTTGTGGATGTTCAAACAAACAGAGAGGTCCAAATTGTAGATACTGGAAAGGATATGGAGAAATATCGTTGAATTGCTATAGTTCCGTTAAACGAAAAGCAATACAAAGAGGAATAGAATTCTCTGTTTCTATAGAATATCTGTGGAATCTATTTCTGAAACAAAATAGAAAATGTGCATTAAGCGGATTGGATATAACTTTTGATGTATTAGGTGATAGAAAATCTAGACAATTCAAAGAAACGTGTAAAATAACATCTTCATTGGATAGAATAGATTCATCAATCGGATACATCGAGGGAAATATTCAGTGGGTGCATAAACACATTAACATAATGAAATTTACACTAGATCAGAAATATTTCATTGAATTGTGTAAATTAGTTGCTAATAATGACCAATAAACCCTCCATGGCGGAGTTTGTTCGGGACACGGTAGAGTCACTAAACCGTTGTTCCTCAAACGAGTTCGCTGAAATCTACGTCTTACGAAGAATGACCTTTGCCCGAGAATACTCTCAGGGATTGATTTCAAGCACCGCACATGGAGCCAATTTTTTTAGTAATCTTCTATCTGGTAAATGGCCGGAATACAACAAGGAAACCAAAGAAGGTGAAAGCGGAGAATACGGAGACAATTTTAGGAAACTCTTAAAGATGATGAAATCATGAAATCTGACCCCAATTTTGTTTGGTCATTCACTGACTACAATAAACAAGCGACTTTCATTGATTATTTGTATGATTCGACTGCTGCGTATCTTTGGTCGAGAGACACACTTAAGAAAAAGGAAATCTACAAGGTAGATTGGTTCACCGATATCCCCACGATTAACATCAAGAAAATTTCACACTACGAAAAAATCAACGGTAAGAGTGTTGCTATCTATGGGAATTGGAAGGAACAGGTTGGCCTCTTTGAGAAGATTTCAACGTTCTATCGAAAACACTACGACGAGTATAATGCAGACAAGCCGTTTAACTGGGAAGGATAAATCATATGTATTGGTTCTATATTATCGCACTGATTCCACTGGTCGTCGGTTACATCGTTTGGTTGTTGAACAAGAAGATTGCTTGGTTTGAATGGGTGGCCTGTTCGGCCATCGGATTCATTTTGGCTGGGATTTTTCACGCAGTTTCCATTTGTGGAATGACCGCCGACACCGAAACATGGAGTGGTCAGATTGTTACGGCACGCCAGTTTTCAGCATGGAAAGAATACTACGAGTATGCTGTTTATCGAACAGAGTATTATTACGAAGATGAATCGTATACCGATTCGGATGGACGAACGAGAACGAAACATGTGAGGCACGAACGAAGAGTATTCGACCATTGGGAACCCACTTCCCGTTGGCATGACGAATATCATGAGTGGTATTCCAATATTAATACTTCATATGGAATCGACAAATCCACGTTTGTTGCCATCTGTCAGAAATTCAACGACAACCACCCTGTTCCCGGAAACAGGAGAACTGGCGAACACAATTCACGAATGATTGGTGGAGACCCGAATGACTACGTTTCCGATAACAGAACCGGATGGATTCAGCCTGTAACGAAGAGTATGAGTTTCTCCAATCGAATCAAGGCCGCACCCTCGGTGTTCTCGTTCATCAAGGTTCCGGATTCAATCAAGGTGTTCCCATATCCTAAGAATGGAAACCCATATGTCTCCGACAGGCTTTTGGGAACGGCCAAGAAGGATTTTGACCAACTCAAGTTCGACCAACTCAATTCGCAGTTGGGTCCTCGAAAGAGAGTCAATCTGATTATCATCGGCTTCGATTCGGCGGACTCCATGCTTGGAGAATATCAGAGAGCCAAATTCATCGGTGGAAAGAAAAACGATGTTGTAATCTGTTATGGGACAGGCTGGGCCAAGGTCTTTGGGTGGACTGAAAAGGAATTGGTCAAGAGTAACTTACAGACGATGTTTACGCAGAATCCCATCAACAATGATTTGCTTCCCCTCATCGGAGAAGAGATTACGAAAAACTATCTCATCAAGGATTGGAAGAAGTTCGATTACATTTCAATCGAACCGGCCTCCAGTTATTATGTGTGGTTCACGATTATCCTTCTTTTGACTCAGGGTGGACTATATTACTATTGCCACAGAAATGAGCTTGACAAAGATACAAAGTTTGGTATAAAGTCACCATCTGATTATTATAGAAGAAATAGATACTAAAATGAATTATTATAACATCTCGTTTATATTTATTACCAGAGTTATGGTTGATAAATATGAAAAATTTTTATGTATATTATTTGATTGATTCGAGAAACAACGTTCCTTTTTATGTTGGCAAGGGAAAAGAAAACAGAATGTATCAACATGAAGAATGTGTTAAAAAGGGAATAATACCGAATAACAATCTCCATTTGTTTAGAAAAATCAAAAACATTACCGATGAGAAAAAACAGATTGTTTATAAAAAGATTTTGGAGAACTCCGATGAGGTTTCTGCTTGGGATATTGAAACAAAAAATATTCAGAAATTAAGAAATGAAGGAGTAAAACTTTGCAACATTGCATCAGGAGGATTAGGTGGAAATACATGGGATAATAACCCCCGACAAGAAGAAATACGAAAAAGGTGCAATGTAAGACAAGGAAAACGTTGGACATTAGAAGTGAAGAAAAAGATATCAGATGGATTAAGAAGATACGCAAAAAACAATGTGCATTATAGATTTGGAAGAAAACATTCAATCGAGACAAAGAAAAAAATTGGCCAGTCAAATCGTGGAGGAAAAACGGCACATTTCGGAAAAGATAATCACGAATATATAAATCTGGAAAATAGAAAAAATTTCATAATCAACTCATTTAAAATTCACCAGAATTCTTCTAGAATTAGTAGAGAGTTGTTTCACAAATACAAAATAAAAGCATCAGTTAATGTAGTAATTGACAGATTAAAATCTTGGAGTGTATATGACCGATAAACTAAAATTCTCATCAAAAGACAATAAAATTTGGTTTGTTTCTGATTTACATTGGGGGCATAACCGCGATTTTATTTTAAAACCGAGAGGATATGAAAATATAACACAATCGGATTCTCATATTCTTTCATCTTGGAATTCTACAATTTCTAATGATGATATTGTGTTTAACTTGGGAGACTTTGCTTTTATGGATTCAGACAGTTCAAAAACAAAATTTTTGATAAATCATCTTAATTGCAAAAGGCATTATTTTTTATTTGGGAATCATAATTCTGGAGTAAAACAATTGTATGAAGATGAAATGAAAAAACAGTATGGGGTTCGTGAAGTTGAAATCTACCCTCTCCATTACAATGACCGATTCACTTTCTTGGGACACTATGCCGAAATTTATGTCGATGGACAAGCTGTTGTTTTGGCACATTATCCGATTGCATCATGGAATGGAATGGGAAAAGGCGCATATCATCTTAATGGTCATTGTCACATGAATATGCCGGATGACCCAACATTGCTCAGACTCGACGTTGGGTGGGATAGACTTAAGAGGCCTATTTCTTGGACCGAAGTGGTTCAGTTAATGAAGAAGAAGACACCAAAGCCGGTAGATCATCATTGACAAAAATTGGATTATGGTGTCGTAAAATGAGAAATCTGGATATCCCAAGATGAGAGGATGCCTGCGATATTGATCCATAAGTCTTTCCATTGATTATAACAGATATTGAATTTGGATGATCGAACCCACACTTAAATGATGTTTTGGTTGGTTTTTTGTGCCAATGGTGTTTTACTCCTCGCATATAAGGTCGATTGGATATCAATTTTCTAGTTTCTTTGGTGTGAGATTTCCCATAAAACGGATTATTTTCTCCGCTGAAATCGGCATGGTGATTTGAAATAAGTGTTCTGTGTTTTTCATTCCAATTTTGTTCTACGTCTATTATATTGTAACCATTTTTAACGGAATCGAATTTCTTTATGTAATAGACTTCCTTTTCTAAAGCACATTGCAAATTATCTGTTTTCAATAAAACATTAAACTCAAATACATTTCTTCCATACTTTTTTATTGCTCTGCTAAATTTGCTTTCACTTCGTAATAGAACCGATGGCTTGAAATGTTCGGACCAACGTTGTTTTACGTTGTTTCTTCCAGTAAAACCTATATAGCACTTATTGTTTTTTCTGTTTGTTATTTTGTAAATTTTGTATATTTTCATGGTATCGAGCTAGATTTTTAACCTTGACCGATTCTCGGTTTCTGTGGTAGTATTCCATTTGCCATTTTCTTTGAGCCTTGGTTTTGCTCAGTTTCGTTAGATAAACTTTTTTTCTTCCCATATCAATACATATCAATATAACTTCGAAAAAACTAAGAAAAAACATCATGAAGTATCCAATCAAAGTCCAAAATAACCCTCTCGCCGCTGCTTTAAAAAGGAAGCCTATTTACGTCAGGGCCTTGAAGGTATTTGGTTCGGACTTTCGCACCTTCCAGTGGTTTAACACGCCTATAAACGAACTGGGACGCAAGAAACCCCTAGATTTGACCCTATCAGCAGAGGGAATCCGACAAATCGATGAATTGTTGACCAAACTTTATAAAAAGTAGTCTTGACTTTTTATAGTATTTGGGTTATTATAGATTGACAATGAGCGCTGATAGAGTTACATTATTCGTATGTGATGTTTGTGGGAAACAAGAAATCTCGCGGGACTATAAACTTCCGAGAGGATTCATCTATTGCCCTGAAATTATCGGCGCAAAGGATTCCCATATTCGTCACAAGTGCGGAGAGTGTATCGAAAAGGAAAAACGAGAAAACGATGGACTTTACAACTTAATATAAATATGAAAAAAGGAAATGACGTTAGAATTACAAAGTTTGCGGAGTCCGAGAATCCAAAGTTTACATCAGCGGATATTCGAAACTACAAACACGGTGAGGAAAATGAAGGAGTGTCTCTCCCCATCGATTATTGGATCGAAGGTACTCTTTTGGAATCCGTTGATGAGGGTAGACATATTGTGGTAGACCGCAGAATCAGAAACGGTGTATCTATGCCAGGAATTTTCAGAACAAGTCGTGTCACCAAAATCGAGAAGAGTGGCGCTGGCATCTGTGACGTTGTGGAGACTCAAAATTCCAAATACATGATTGAGGTTCTTTCTTAATTTGTTGACATTTTATAAGAATCTGTTAATCTGTACGTATCGAATAGATAAGTCAACAATCAGTCAACCAACTAGTCCATCCCATGAAACTCCCCACTCTATACAGTCGAACCTCTACCGGCGCCGTCCAACAGTGGACGATTGAAGTCGATGGAAACAAGTATCGTGTCGTTTCCGGCCAAGTCGGCGGAAAGCACGTCATCAACGAATGGACGACCTGTAAGGGAAAGAGCATTGGTAGAGCAAACGAGACAAGCCCAGCGGATCAGGCCTTGTCTGAGGCTCAAAGCAAGTGGACGAAGAAGGAACGAACGGGGTATTCGCAGGATGTTAAGAAGATTGATTCTTGTATGGTTTATGTCGAACCAATGACGGCCAAGAAACTTTTGGATCGTCTCAAGAAAATCGATTTCAAGGCAGGTGTTCTTGTTCAGAACAAGTTTAATGGACACCGTTGCACCGCACGGTTGGAAAACGGTAAGGTCATTCTTCGGACTCGCACGGGAAAACTCTACTACGCTGTCCCGCACATCGCCAAGGATTTGGAGAAGTTCTTTTCGAAGTTCCCTGAGGCTGTTCTCGACGGGGAGTTGTTCAACAACGAACTCCGAACCAAGCTGAATGAAATCAGCAGTCTCATTCGTAAGGGTGAGGATATTACCGCCGAAGAACTGGCCGCTTCTGAGAAGTTGATTCGGTTCTACGTTTACGATGGTTACGGTTTCGCTGATGACCTTGGCGAAGAGTCGGATTATGTTCTTCGCAAGAAGTTCATCGATGGGACTCTTTTGAAGTATTCCAAGTATTGTGGAGAAGTGAAGACGGATGTGGCGTATTCTATGGAAGACGTTAACAAGATTTACTTCGCCTACCTCGCTGATGAGCAGGAAGGTGCAATCATTCGGATTCCGAATTCTCCTTACGAGCACTCTCGTTCGGCCAATCTGTTGAAATACAAGCCTGTGGATGATGATGAGTGCGTTATTCTTAGTCTCCACGAAGGAACAGGAAATTGGGCCGGAACCGCAAAGACCGCCACGATTCGATGGAAGGGCAAGGAGTTTGATGCCACGTTCACGAAGAGTAAGGAACAGGGTGCCGAACGTCTCAAGAATCCGAAGCCTTGGATTGGAACAACGGTCACTTTCCTTTACAATGGTTTGACTGGCTTGGGAGTGCCGAACTACGCTCGTATTGACCCCGACAATTGTTTCGGGGGAGAAAAGTAAGATATATGAAAAAGAAAGATTATTATGATGGTGATGTGAGTGGAGATTTGACTTGGGCCGACATTCCTTACGTTGCTCCCAAGTTTCGTGTGGATTGTTGGGAAGCCTTGGAACGTGGAGAACGTGTTCCAAAGTCTGTGGTTTTACTTTCCGATGCTCCTCTTACAAAAGAAGATTTGGTTTGGGCAGACAAGATTATTAAGTCTTTCAAGCTAAACAAAACTAAGAAGTAGACTTGACAATTTATAATATTTGTGGTTTAATAGAACAATCATGAATATTGGAATCAGTCTTCACTGCGAAAAGAACTTCATCGAGAAGGAAGCACTTAGATATTCGGGCGAGAGTCATGCTCATATGTTAAGGGCATTTCTCACTGGACAAGTTGAGTCAAACTGGGAACGTAGAAAGCCGGGATACCGCGATGGTGTGGTTCTTGTTCCTGTTTCTCCAGATGCTTGTGTTTGGGGATTTGACTGTCCCATTGTCGAGTTGAAGGATGGAATGGTTCTGACTGGAAAGTTTACTTCTAGGGTTCCGAATGAGGAGCCGAGGAAGAAGATTTCTGTTCCGAATGTTCCCCCGTCCCAAGCACGATATGTTGATATTGTTCTCTATCGTAGGGATGTTCTCGCTGAAGGTAATGAGAACACCGGAGATTACGATTGGGAGGTTGTGACTGTTCTTCCGAAGTTGCATGAGGAGCAGCCGATGCCGCCCGATACACTTATGTACAACCACTTCAAGTTGAACGGTGGAACCGATACCAAGATGGATGATGCGACCTTCGTGAAGGCTCTCCGTGAGTCTTTCATCTATTGGAAGGATAAGGCGATGGTGGACTAATAATATGAGTGACTTTTTGTTTAACTATAAGAGAAGGCAGTGGAAATTCGGATTCATCAATATTCACCTTTACCACGTTCCGGTAGCACTCCAATGTGATTGGATGAATACCCTCTGCGATTCAGATAAGGCGAAGGGTCTGACATGGCAGAAGTGGGAAAACCGATTAAAGAAACTCTGCCCTGTTCAATTTTGGTTTCGTCAAACCGTGATAGGTGACTGGTTCGATTTCAAAAACAATTTTCGTTCATTGAGGGATTGGTGGTATAAGAATGTCAAGTGCCGCCTTCATCCGTTCAATGTCATAAAAATTCGTTCTCTCCCCCGAACATGGACAGATGAATCAGAAGTTCTTCTTCACGCAAATTTCGAGATTCTCACCAAGTTTGTCGAGTGCAATACCGACCAATTAAAAACCGATGATGATTCCTATATTCCATCTTGTCCAGAAGAGAAGGAAATGCTCGAGAGCCAGAAGAAACACACTAGGGAAATCATTTATCTTTACGAGTGGTGGGCTGCAAGGGATATCCGCCAGAAAGACCACGATGATAGATTAGATAGAATTTGGAAGCAGCACAAGGTTGAAAAAACCCTTTCCGGAAAAGATTGGTCTGAACAGCATGGCAGGTATGAGAATGATTTCGACAACGAAATCGAAGACCATCTGATTCGATTGATGAAAATTCGAAACTTTCTATGGTCGTAAAAAAACTCATTGATGGGGGTAATGCAAGGGTGAAGAAATTCCTCACCGAACATGGGTATGGGGAAAAGTTTGAGAAGTATTATATCGCAGAATTCGGATACGAGGATGGTAGGGAAATGGTTCACTGCGTCAAGAAAGTCGGTGATGTTTGTTTGTGGTTTGAGTGGTTTTGGGACGATGATGGCGGAGAACCATATATTGTAGGAAATCTCCACGCCTCTAAACGATTGTATCCGGAAGAGGAATTCCGCTCTCCGTACGTACGTACGGAAATCGGTGACATCGTGGAACGATTCCTGCCCAACCTCTCAGAATACGAATCTCTATTGATTAGGCAAATTCGATGTTGAGGCTTGACAAAATATAAAATGCCTGTATAGTCTTAACCATCAAAAGAAATCAGAGAGGAAACAAGACCCCAAAATAAATCGACAAAGTAGTTGACGAAATAAGAAAGGTCTGATATACTCTCTGAACGATTAAGAAACAACATATTGAGGAAAAAGAAAAATCAAAGAAAAATAGACGATTTTCAATTTACTCAATATATATAAGCATAACCTTTAACCAATTTTTATGAGCAGAACAAATCACAACGTCTCCTTGTTTAGTGCCGAGTGGTATTATTTAGGGTGCATTGTGTCCTCGAAAGAAGCGGCCCCTAGTAATACAACCCGCCAAACGAGGCTCGATCGTAGACGCGGGTTTTAGGAGAAAAAATAGATTTTCCTGAAACCCACTTCTCCGAGAGGAAAGTGGGATTTTTTGTTTTTAAATAGATTTGAAAAACCTTGATTAACGAAGAAAAAGACGGTAAGATAGCAAAACGATAGAAACACAACCAATTTTTACATATTTCAGTCATAAAAGCCCTTTTGTGAGTTTTGGGCGAAGTAATAAACGAACGTTCCACCTTGAAATACCCGTGGCTTCAATCGAAAGATTGTAAAGGTGTTTGTTCTTTGAGTGGGTGGTTCTCCGACCAACGGGGTATAATCCTAGCGTACTGTCGCTAAGGGCCACCAACATTTTCATGATATCACTGTCGTTCAATGTATTAGGACACCGCCCATGAGGG
>Ga0247840_10006991_pt1 | contig 15912 bp, 12 predicted proteins | sample LaCruzMarch2015__FD_192404 | JGI IMG/M metagenome (GOLD analysis project Ga0247840, IMG submission 192404) | Freshwater microbial communities from meromictic Lake La Cruz, Castile-La Mancha, Spain - LaCruzMarch2015_17m | ecosystem: Environmental > Aquatic > Freshwater > Lake | place: Spain... | reverse complement strand
GTCCAAAGTTCAAAGTTCAAAGTTCAAAGTCTAATGTTTAATCATTATTGCATTCTCGCATTCATGCTTTTTCGCATTATAGCATTAAAGCATTCTCGCATTATAGCATTACCGCATTCAGGCATTGATTACTTCAGTCCGTTCCCCAGCACATCAGCCAGATGAATCGTTTTAACAGGTAGTTTTTGCTTCTTGATGTATGCTTCAATATTCATTAAACACGAAGCTTCGGTTGAAACAATATATTCAGCACCGGTTTTTAGCGCATGTTCCACTTTTTGTTCGGTCATTGCAGTTGAAATATGATGAAATTTAGCGGCAAAAGTTCCTCCAAAACCACAACATGTTGTTAAATTATCCATTTCAATCAGTTCGAGTCCTTTTACATTCTGAAGCAAAATTCGTGGTTCCTTTTTAATTCCGTATTCCCGCAATCCCGCACATGAATCATGAAAAGTAACTTTGTGATTAAACTCAGTTCCAAACTCAGTCTTGTGAATATGATTTACAAGAAAATCGGAAAATTCAAAAATACGGGGAGATAATTCAACCGCTTTCGCCATTAGCACCGAATCATCAGCAAAAACCTTTTGATAATATTTTTTTATAAAACCAGTACATGATGCCGAAGGAGCAACAATAATATCAGCGTTTTTAAAATCATCAAGAAATTTTATCGCCAGTGTTTTGGTTTCTTTCCAGTAACCGCTGTTAAACGATGGTTGTCCGCAACAGGTTTGATTAGGATTATATTGAACTTCACAACCTGCGTTTTTTAAAACTTTAATCAGGTTAAAAGCAGTTTCCGGATAAAACTGGTCGATAAAACAAGGGATAAAAACGTCAACTTTCATTACAAATAATATTTGACTGAAAATAGAAGTTTATTATAGAATAATCATTTTTCCGTGTCAAGGTGATATTATCTTTCAACTTTTAAGATTCCCCTTCCACTTTTAGTTTCCTGCGTTTACTGCCTTTCTGATCTTTATCCTGACCATATCCATATCCATATCCATATCCATATCCATATCCATATCCATATCCATATCCATATCCATATCCATATCCATATCCAGCAGAAAAACCATAATTTTTTCTACCCATGCTGATATCGTTTACAATGATACCAACTCCTTTTAAATGATGTTTTGTAACCTCTTCAAGCGCATTCTTTAAACCCTGTTTAAGGGTATATTTATGACGCACAATAAACAGGTTGGCATCAATAATATCCGTCATCTGAAGCATGTCGGCAACATAACCCACCGGAGGTGTATCAATAATTACAACATCATAAATTTCACGCAATTTATCAATCAGTTCAAGCATTTTATCATCGGTGAGCATCTCCGATGGATTCGGTGGAATGGGACCCGCGGGTATCAGTTTTAACAGCGGGTGTTTAGTATCAAAGGTTATCTCTTCCAGGCTTGCCTTGCCAATAATATAATTTACCACACCCAAATCTGTTTTTAAGTCAAACTCCTCATTCATTCTTGAGTTGCGCAAATCAAGGTCAAGCAAAATGGTTTTTTTGCGCATTAAGGCAAATGAGGAAGCCACATTAATGGCGGTATATGATTTTCCTTCTTTTGGAAAAGTGGATGTAATTGCAATTACAGGTTTGTCTTTTCCCTTGGTCATCAGGTTTAGTTTATTCCTGATGGCCCGGTAGGGTTCCGTTGCAGGCGAATTGGGTTTGTCAAGCACAAGCGTGCGGCTGGCAAATTCCCTAACGTTGTGAAAAACATGCCCTAATATCGGGTAACTTGTAATTTCTTCTATCTCATCCTGCGACATTATCCTATTATTAAAAAAGTCGAGTAGAAAAATAACTGCTGCCGGTAAAGCCAACCCCAGTAAAAGGGCAATGGCATAAATCATTCTTGGCTTGGGTTCAACAGGAGCGTTTCCTCCATCTGCCTCTTCCAACACCTGACTGTCAGGAACATTCGATGCCTTGGCAATCTGCGCTTCCGAGAGCTTTTGCAACAGGAAAGTGTATATTTCGTTGTTTAGCTGGTAACCGCGCTCAATGTTTACAAAATTGCGTTCAGTTGCCGGAAGCCGTTTTACCTGTTCGTCATAACTTCTGATTCTTTGGTTTAAATCATTCAAGGCAATATCTGACTGAGTAATGATGTTAGTTGTATTTTCAAGCAGTGAGTTTTTCACACTCTCTATCTGGGCATTCAAACGCAGAATGGTGGGGTGCTGCGAATTTTCCCTGATAGAAGTCAGACTTGATTTCTGGGTAATAAAACCATTTAGCTGCAATATCAGGCTGTTCAATAACGGATCCTGTATTCCCATGGCAGAGGGAGCAATCACTGTCTCCAGCTCCTGACTGCTCTCAATATAATCTTTCAGGTAATGGTAATATTTATTCTGAGTTTCCATGGCTACCCTTTCGTTGTCAAGCGTTGTCATTTGTTCCAGCAGTTGCTGCGATTGCACCGAAAGGTCGAGTACCTGATTGGCGCTTTGGAACGACTCTTTCCTGTTTTCGGAGATGTTCAACGAATCAGAAATGTTCTGAAGCTGCGAATCGATAAACTGAATGGTACGGTTCGCATTTTCATTCTTTTTGTCCAGGTTGTCCAGTGTAAAAATCTCAGTCAGTTTGTTAAGGAAATCAATCCCCTTTTGTCTGCTTTTATCCCTGATTGAAATATCCATGATGGTGGTGAATTTATCGGGTAATACCACGTTAAGTGCACTGTGATACTTGCTAATCAGCGAACCTTTGGTGTGAAACCTGAACTTGTATTTATTTACGGTTGCCTTTGGGTTAAATTGCTCATTTAGTAAAAGGGTAAATGCAAAATCCCCCGAGGAAATTAAAGTTCCCGGATCGACCTCTTTTGTAAACTTAAATTCAGGTATTTCTTTGATTATTTTATCCTCTGTATAGCTGTAAACCGCACATTTTTCCCCCTCAGCGCTGACAATCATTTTACCATCGGGAGTTATGGTCAGGTTAAAATCGGTTTCTACCACCTGTGGATGATCCTGATTCCAAATCACCTGGAAGGGAGTAGAACGATACGACTCTGATGTGGCAATCCTGCCAATGGTAAAATAACTCACTTCAAAATCAAGTTCTTCCAGAGTTTTGGCAACCACAGGTGACGACTTGAGTATTTCCACCTGGTTGTAAATGTTCTGCATGCTGCCCATTCCTCCAAGCCCCTGGAATACATCTCCCACCGCACTTGAACCTCCCATCAGCGGTGATGAATTTCCATATTCCTCTTCAAAAAGCATGGTGGTTTTTACTTCATAAACCGGAGCCGTATAACGCACATAAGCATAGGCAAAACCCAACGTAATTACAACCGACAAAACAATCCAGTGCCAGTTGGATAAAACCTTAAAAACTATTTTTTTAATATCGGCAGATTCGTCGTTATTCATATTGCCGGCAAAGGGTTTTTGTATTTCAGGTTGGTTCATAACAGAAATAAGTTTAAAGTTAACAACGCAATTGAAATCACAGAAAGACCAAGGGTTAAGCGTTGCCCAAAAGGTACATTTTTGTCCCCAAAAATCTTTTCGCGGCGTTCCACATAAACAATATCGTTGGGCAATACATAATAGTACGGCGATTTAATCACATCAGGAACTGTAAGGTCAAGTTGTCCAATGTATCGTCCTTCAGGTACTTCACGTATGATTTTTACATTTTGAAAGTTACCCCAATCGGTAATATCTCCGGCCGTTCCCAGCGCTTCAAAAATAGTGAGCTGATTTTTTACCATTAATTGCTGTCCGGGGGCTCTCACCTCACCCAATACAGTAATGCTACGGTTCACCAGTTTTACAAATACCGAAGCGCTCTGCAGGTATTTATCCACTCCTTTTTGAATAATTTCCCGAACTTCCCCGGTCATTAAACCACCCACATGTATTTTACCCAACTGTGGATATTCAATGTTTCCCTCGTTATCCACAAGGTAAGTAATTAACTCCAAATTTCCTGACGAACTTCCTGCACTTGAAATATTCTGTACATTGTTTAAATTTAAAAATGCGGCGTTCACAGGGTCATCGCTGATTACCTGAATGTATAACTGGTCATTGGGTCTGATGCTGTACTCCGCCGGAACCGGACCTGTGGTATAGGTTTCTCCGATATTAATCCCATTTAAATAGGTAACTTTATCAAGTGTTGTGGGCGGATTACAGGATACGACAAACAGCATAACCAGTAATAAAACAGGAAAACAAATTCGTTTAATAATATTCATTGTTAATGTGTCACATATTGATTTATGGGGTCAAAAGTAATAAATTATTTTTTCAAACTGACCATTTTCAATTTTATCTAAACAATGTAAAGTCCCGGTTATCGGATTCCTCCTGATGCACATTCTTTGAAGTAAATGAATTGAAGAAAACGATGGATATTTTTAATGTAAAATGTTCAATAAGATTTCCTGCCAATGCCAGAAAAAGAACGTGGAGTTTATAAACTCCACGTCCCGATTATAAAAAGTTAAACGTTAAAGTGGCATAAAAACTTCGCCCGGGTGAATAAATAGGTCGTTGTGAGGTATCCTTAACCGTTCGCGAGAGATGTTCGTAATAAGCAGTATCGAAAATATTTTCAACACCACCCGTTACAGTAATTTTTTGAGTTGCCAGCCACGATAGTCTAAAATCGAACACATTAAATGCTGGTGATTCAGTTTCTCCGTAAGAAGTCGCAATTCTGTCCTGCTTTAATACCTGACGAAACAATATCTCCGGTAGAACTTTATCTTTCAAAAAATTCCCTGATAACCGGTATTTTATTTCAAGTGGTGGAATTTCCGGCAACGGTTCATTCAGTTTCTGGTCTTCCCCATAGGTATAAACAACACTCAAATCGTGCTTTATATTTCTGAATAGCTGTTGTTTCCACTCAATTTCAAATCCTGTAACTAAGGCTTTATCAATGTTAATAAAACGACGGACTCCAGGCGAAGTACTCATCATTGGTTTTAAATCAGGATCAATTTCTGATGAAATATAATTCCGCAAAAACGAAGTAAACAAGTCAACCGAAAAATTGGTTTTTAATGTTTCGTACTGAAAAATCAGGTCGCCCTGGTTGTTGGTTTCCGGTTCTAATTGCGTATTTCCAACCATTTCATAAGGATCAAGCCCTATTGGGAAAAAGTTGATGTAGCGTTCGGCAATTCCTGGACTACGTTGTGCTGTGCCCAGCCACAAACCAGCCGACATTTTTTTGTTGATCATTTTTGTACCACCGGCACTCAGCGAAGGATTCAAAAAACTGGATTCCATTTCGGGATATTCTGCCAAAAAAGCAGGCGCAGGATCGTTTGCAACTGCCTTGTTGTAATCCAGTCTGCCCGAAACAGCCAAATGAAAATCAGACTTTTCGAGATGATATTCGCCAAACACTCCACCCCTTTGTATCTGTGCGTCCTGCCACACATTATCAATCAGCGTCTTACCCTTCATAGGCCCTATTAACATTTCCCGGGTACGGTCTCCTTCTGCCATTTCATACCGATAATCGATTCCGGAGAAAAGATATCCGGTATTAAAATCGAACCTAAATTCCGAACGTCCACCATAATTTAAGGTTTTTGCCAATGTTTCGGCATCAACCGTTCGCGGAACAATTACTTTATCAAAATTATCCATCAGGTGGTTTACTTTGGTATAATAAATTGTTGTATTTACAGATGTAATTGATTTGTCATAAAACCATGCAGTATGATTTGTATTCACCAGCCAGGTATCATCGTTGCGCAAATCCATCGGAAGAGAAGGAAAATCAACATCTTTGGCACGGTTATTTGAGACCATCAATCCTATATTTTGTTTTTCTGAAAGTTTAAAACCTAGTTTACCTCCCCAATTCAGGCGATTAAAACCGGAAGGTATTTCAACTCCTTCCCCATCAGTGTAATCGCTACCCATCGAATACGAACCAAAAACCTTTAAATCTATTGCAGGTCCGGTAATACCACCAACTCCTTCGGTGCGAAAAATATTTCCGTTACTTTCATAACTGGTGCCTAATCTGCCAACCGGTTCAACTGAATCGGTAAACGTGGGAGAACTGCTTTTAAAATTGATAGTGCCACCAAAAGCGCTGCCATATCTCAAACTGTAAGGTCCTTTTATCACTTCAACTTTCGATATCATGTTTACCGGAATCTGGCTTGACGCTGGATCCATGCGGTTTGGACAGGCCGCAGAAGCGGTTTGCGAACCATCGATCACCAGATTGAGCTGGTCGTATTTGAACCCCCGCAAAACAGGGTCGAAGCCGTAAGATCCACTTTTACGAATGGTGGAAATGGCTGAAAACTGCTCCAGTAAGTGCCCCGCATCGTGTTCAAGTTTTTCCTGAACTGGAATTTCAATGTAACTTTTTTCAACAGCATCAGGATGTACATTTATAATTGTAACAGGGAACAACATTTTATTGATAAAAGATATTTTCAATGTTCCGGTTTCTGTTGCCGTTTTTACCTGGTTTGATTTTACTTCAGTTTTACCATACTGAAGGTGTGACAGAAATAACGAAACTCCTTCGCTAAATACAATTTCAATTATTCCATCTTCATCAGAAAATCCTGAATCTGAATTATATTGAAATTGAACATCCGAAACTGGCTTTGCTGTTTCTTTGTCTAAAATTTGAATAGACTTCCCCTGTGAATACGAAAGATTAGTCCACAAAAATCCCGTTAAGAGTGTGAAATAAAACAATCGCATTCCGGAAAAGAAATTTTTATTTTTCATTCCAAAATGATTTTATGTAATTAATAATTTATTTAATCTGAAATCAAATTATGTTACACATTCAATTTAGGAGGATGAAAAACAGATTGATTTATACTGAACACATAATTATTGACATTATTTATTTGAAGCAGATTTGAAGTTTCTGTTGTAAATAAATTTAAAGCTAAACTTTCTGTAAAAAAAATTAAATCCTGCTTGTTTTCCGGTAAAGGAGCCATATCCTTTTTTAGTTCCTTCTGCTCTTCCAGCTTCTTTTTCAACTGGCAGCAACCTTTACATGTAGAACCTTCCACTTCTTTTTCAACGCATAAATTTTTAGCAATAGTTTCCTGATTCAATTTAAACGAAACAAAAATTAACCACTCAGAAAACTGAAAGGATAAAATGGAGAAAATGATTATTCCTGATAAAAAGATTTTCATTTTAGAGGATATTAAACAGGGAGTTTGGAAACTCCCTGTCCCTGAAAAGAATTCTATTTAATAATTGGTGTCAATACTAAATTACGATACGAAACTTTTCCATGATCGCCCTGCAAATAAATGGGACCGGCTTTAAAAACATCAGCTTGCATTGCACCACCGGTTGGACCGTAAGCAGGCTGGTTGTTAATTATTTTTGTGCCGTTCAGGATTACAGTTACATGTCTATCACACAATATCATTTCCATGGCTTGCCATTCGCCACCTTTTTTCTCAGCAGCAGAAGTTGGCTTAACCCTGCTGTACAAACCGCCCATATTATGCGAATCGAGTTCTTTTCCATACGAATCGACTACCTGAATTTCGTATATTCCCCGCAGATAAACACCGCTGTTGCTCTTTTCCGGAACATTGACTTCCAGTGTAAGTTTGAAATCTTCAAATTCCTGTTCGGTGCGTAAATTTCCAAAATTCACACGCTGGCCTTCGGGATTTACAGGGTCGTTGACCAAAACTCCGTCAACTACCTTAAAACCATTGGCTTGTTTCGGATTGATTAATTTCCAGCCTGTTAAATCTTTACCATTAAAAAGTTGAATTGGTGTGCCATATTTCACTTTCGACAAATCGGGCGCAGCAGTCACATCAGGAAGTTTCCATCCTTTAAACTTGGTTTCGCTCATTCCTACTCCATCCCTCGCTGGTTCCGATACAACACCGGTTAATTTGTCTCCTTTTCTCACAAACCGATATGTTTGTGTTATAATGTGTTTCCGGTCGGCTCCCTTATTTATTTCGCGGGTACGTGTCACTTCCAGGGTAGTATTATCAACAAAATACACATTCGAAACCGGTACTACACTTCCACCCTGCCATAACAATTCGGCATCAAGAAAACCATTGTTATCATGAACCTGAAGCCAGCCAACCGAACCACCTTCAATATCGAGTGTCCACATTCCAAAGAAATCTTTTTTGGGATCCTGTGCTTTTGAATTCAAAGCAAATACAACTAAAATTGCAATAAGAATTGAATTAATCTTTTTCATTTTTAAAAAGTTTATTGGTTTAAATATTAATAAATGTAAACATACAAAAAAAGAAACTGGATAGATGTCTATTTCTATGCTTTATAAATTGATTTTTAAAAAGAGTTGTGAAATTTTTGTAGCCTGCCAGCCGCCAACTTCACCAAACCAAATCGCAGGCATCGGCGGGCATCCAGTGTTTGTCTTTACCTTCCCATTTCACATTGCAGCCAATCGGATTAGTTACCGGAACAGAAATGCTTTTCCCCGATGTTAATTCTTCCAAAGTCCGGTGTAAATCATTCACAGTTATTTTCGATGCATCGCGCGGACTGTCAACTCCCCTGCCTGTATAAACCAGTTTTCTTTCCTGGTCGAAAACAAAAAAATGAGGAGTACGAAGCGCTCCGTAAGCCATCGCAATTTCCTGCGATTCATCATATAAATATTTCCAAGGAAAATTGTGTTCTTTCATTCGTTCAACCATGTGAGGAAAGTCATCGTCATGGTAAGTATTTTTGCTGTTCGAGTTGATTCCAACAAATTCAACGGCCTTTGGTTTGAAACGTTCGACTGTTATTCGCGTAATTTCATCGCTGCCAATTACATACGGACAATGATTGCAGGTAAAAAACACCACCAGATATTTTGAATCTTTAAAACTTTCCAGTGAATATGTTTTCCCATCTGTTGCAGGCAGATTAAAATCTTTTGCTTTTGAACCAATTTCTAATGTAAATGCCATTGTTTTGTTTTTAAAAAATTTTGCATAAAACTATTTCCTATTTTCAAAGTTGAAAAAAAACTTCTGTACTTTTAACCCTTTCAACCATTCTTTTGTTTCAAACAGAAAAGAAATATTTTATAAAATGAACCGCGAAGAGGCTATTATTAAGATAAAGGATTTACGACACGAACTGGACGAACACAATTACAGGTATTATGTTTTGGCGCAACCTGTCATCAGCGATTATGATTTCGATATGAAGCTGAAGGAGTTGGAAAAACTGGAGGCTGAATTTCCTGAATTTGCCGACCCAAACTCACCAACACAACGGGTGGGCAGCGACACAAGCAGCGATTTTGAACAGGTGGAACACAAATATGCGATGCTTTCTTTATCGAATGCCTATTCGGAAGGCGAAATTGCGGATTTTGACAATCGAATTAAAAAAATTATAAATACTGATTTCGAATATGTTTGCGAGCTGAAATTTGATGGTTCCTCAATCAGTTTAACATACGAAAATGGCAGGTTAATTAGGGCAGTCACTCGGGGCGATGGTTTAAAAGGAGACGATGTTACCCGGAATGTTCGAACAATAAAATCGATACCGCTTCAATTGCGTGGAAATGATTTTCCCGATGAATTTGAAATACGCGGCGAGATTGTAATGCCCTTTTCAGTTTTTAATGAATTGAATGCTGAACTGGAACTGGCAGGCGAACAATTGCTGGCTAATCCAAGAAACACGGCTGCCGGAACATTAAAAATGAAAAATTCGAAAGTGGTGGCCTCCCGAAAACTGGATGCTTATTTTTATTACATTTTGGGAAAAGATTTGCCATTTGACGGACATTACGAAATCCTGCAAAAGGCTAAAGATTGGGGTTTTAGAATTTCTGAGGCCACAGAAATCTGTAAAAACCTGGATGAAGTTTTTGCTTTTCTGAAAAAATGGGATGTTGGGCGGCACCAGCTTCCGGTTGCTACTGATGGTGTGGTAATTAAAGTAAACTCGAAAAAATTACAGGATAACCTTGGTTTTACCGCCAAATCGCCTCGCTGGGCAATTGCTTATAAGTTTAAGGCTGAGAATGTTTCCACAATTTTAAAATCGGTTTCGTACCAGGTTGGTCGAACAGGCGCTGTTACACCGGTAGCCAATTTAGAACCTGTGCCAATTGCGGGAACTACGGTAAAACGTGCTTCACTTCATAATGCCGATATCATTCAAAATCTCGATTTGCATTTGGGCGACACAGTTTTTGTTGAAAAAGGAGGCGAGATAATTCCAAAGATTACAGGAGTGAATGCCACCAAACGACATCCCATGTTTCAACCAGTAAAATTTATAGAAAATTGCCCCGAATGTGGTACAAAGTTGATTAGAAGTGAAGGCGAAGCAGCATTTTATTGCCCCAACGAAGATGGTTGTCCACCGCAAATAAAAGGTAAAATGGAACACTTTGTAAGCCGGAAAGCGATGGATATTGACGGGCTGGGACAGGAAACCATCGAATTATTGAATAACCACGATCTTGCAAAGAATATTACTGATTTATACAATTTGAAAAAAGAACAGCTTGAAAGTCTGGACCGAATGGGAGAGAAATCGGCTCAGCGAATTTTAGATGGTTTGGCAGCATCTAAAAACGTTCCTTTCCAGCGGGTACTTTTCGCACTTGGAATCAGGTTTGTTGGCGAAACTGTTGCAAAAACACTGGCTAAAAAACTGCACAATATCGATAATATTCAAAATGCAAAAAAAGAAGAACTGGTAGAAATAGATGAAATAGGAGAAAGAATTGCTGTGAGTGTTGTCGAATGGTTTTTGAAAGATGAGCATATTCAACTGGTTCAGAAATTGAAGGAAAACGGCCTGCAATTTCAAATCAGTGAAGACAAGTTAACCGGAAGAACAGAAAAACTTTCAGGATTAAGTATCATTATATCAGGGACATTTGAAAAATATTCACGTGACGAACTTAAGGAAATGATTGAAAGAAACGGAGGAAAAAATGTTGGATCGATTTCTAAAAAAACCAACTATTTAATTGCAGGTGAAAATATGGGACCAAGCAAACTGGAAAAAGCAAATCAACTGGGTGTACCCATTATTTCAGAAGACGAATTTTTGAAAATGCTGGAATAACCCGATTTTCGTTTTTGAAAATTTAAGTTTCAAAATTCATTTTGTTACATTTGCGCCCACATGAAAATCAAGGAAATAATTGCACGTAAAAAGTTAGCTACAATCATTTCAAACATCGAGCGTAGTCCGGTTTTCCCTAATATAAATGAGGTAAAATCGATTGGCTTAATATGGCAACCAACTCAAAAAGAGGCATTTCAGTATATAAAAAGTTACTTTAACCGCGAACAGGTTATTTTTAGGGAATTTTGTGTTTTCGAAGCAATTACAAATCAGCAACAGGATGAAAACATGCTTACAGTAAAAGATCTTGACTTTTGGGGATTACCAAAACAAGACAAGGTGGATGAATTTATCAATATCAGGTTTGAAATCCTGTTCAATATCGCATCGGAAGGCAATCTTGTCAGCGACTATATTACCGCACTTTCGCAGGCACATTTTAAAGTGGGCAGCTCTACCAATGAAAACAACTATTTTGATTTAAATATTAATATTGGCAAAAACCCCGACCCGATGTACGTTGCCAAACAGCAAATTTTCTATCTTGCGCAACTTAATAAAGAATAATTGAATGAGTCAGCTATTTAAAGGAGCGGGAGTAGCGCTGATTACTCCGTTTACACACAAGGATGAAATAGATTTCAAAGCGCTTGAAAACGTTATTGAGAATCAGGTGCAAGGTAAAATGGATTATCTGGTAGCATTGGGAACAACCGGTGAATCAACAACGCTCACATCCGAAGAAAAATCTAAGGTCATACAATGTGCCAAATCAAATTCCGGAAAATTACCGATTGTAGTTGGCATGGGTGGAAACGACACGCAGGCAATTATCAACCAGATTAAAAAGACCAATTTAGATGGAATAAGCGGATTGTTGATTGTTGCACCCTATTACAACCGTCCATCGCAGGAAGGCATGTTCAGACATTACAGTGCCATAGCAAAAGAAAGTCCGCTACCCATTATTTTATACAACGTACCTTCGCGCACGGGAGTAAATCTCGAAGCAGAAACGGTTGTAAGACTGGCAGAAGCGTCCAACAAAATTGTTGCTGTAAAAGAAGCTTCGGGAATTATGTCTCAAATAGCCACAATTGCCAAATATGCGCCAGATAACTTTTCTATGATTTCGGGAGACGATGTACTTGCTTTGCCTACTACAACAATAGGCGGAAAAGGACTTATCTCTGTTATTGCCAACGCCTTGCCATTAAAAGTAAGCACATTGATTCATTCGGCCCTTGCCGGAAATTACTCCGAAGCAACAAAAATCCATTTCGAAATGATAGACCTTTTCAAGCTTATTTTTAAAGAAGGAAATCCGGGCGGAATTAAAGCTTTAATGCATTGCCAGGGCACCATTGAAAATGAGCTTCGATTGCCACTTTACAAAATCAGCGATGCCACTTACAACGAAATAAAAGAGGCATACTTCAAACTAAAATAAAAATACGAACAATTCGTTTTTAATAAAAAGGAAAAAATAACAACCCATTTTTTCCTTTTTTTATTTTAAGATTTCTATTTTGCACGAGATTTGATTCTCTTTATTAAAAAATTTCTGTTCAGCTAAAAATTGGATGCATGAAAAAAACCGGATTTATTGGACTTATTGGGGCAGTTTTATTTGTATTTTTTGTATCAGGACAACAAAATATTCAATTTGTTTCTGAGATTTTACCCGAATCCGATTCTTTTGCAGCAGCATCCATTACCAAACCACTCGATATTGAAGAAATAATTCAGGAATACGACAGCTTGATTTCGGCTGAGATAAAATTGTCGGGAACAATTGGAGCTGCTGTAGCAATTACCTATAAAAACCAGGTTGTTTTACTAAAATGTTTTGGAGTAAAAAAATCGGGCACCAATGATTCGATTAATCAAAACACCATTTTCAGGCTGGCATCGGTTTCGAAACCAATTTCAGGAGTACTTGCAGGAATGCTTGCAGATGAACAAATCATTGGACTCGATGATAAAGTGATTGATTACATTCCCGGACTTCGGCTTAAAAATCAAACAATTACCAGGGAATTAACTGTAAGAAACTTGCTGACACATACCACCGGACTTGCTCCACATGCTTATGATGATTTGGTAGAACAAAAAGTTCCTTTAAACGAGATTATGAACCAATTGTACCTTGTCCAAACAGCTTCAGATCCCGGTCAGTTATATACTTATCAGAATGTAATGTTCAGTTTGTACGATACAATTGTGGCAAGTAAAACCGGTAAAAAATATGGCGAGGTTTTAAAAGAAAAACTATTTATCCCGTTTGCAATGAATGACGCATGTACCGGATTGGAATCATTCATAAACAATAATAATAAAGCAATGCCCCACTCGGGATCAACTCCTATAAAAATGAATGACCGGTACTACAACACCATTCCGGCAGCCGGCGTAAATGCCAGTATTTCTGATATGAAGAATTTTCTTCTTACCCTTTTAACCGATTCGACCCGTGCGCTAAACAATGTGGAAGAAATGATTTTTGCTCCTCAAATTCAAACAGATTTAACCGGTGGTTACTTTTCGCAATGGAACAAAGTTGACTCAAAAGAATATGGAATCGGGTGGAGAATTATTGGATACAAAGGCAGGAAAGTAGCTTACCATGGAGGATTTGTAAAAGGTTACCGGGCCGAAATTGCATTGTGTAAAGACGAGCAGGTGGGTATAGTTTATCTTTCAAATTCTCCAAGCACAGTTGCTGCCCGAAGTGTTCCGGAATTTATTAACCGACTATTCGATTTTAAAGACCAGCAGAAAATTGCGGATAATTTAGTCCCGAATTAGTCTGCTGTTCTAAAACCTGACTTTTATTTTAATTGCACCTTCTACCAGGTTTTCCGATGGAAAAACCACATATCCTCCCCCGCTGCCCGAAGTTATTGCCCCGGAATATTTGGGAAAATAGTTGGTTTGCATCTCTTCCATTACCCAATCAGGAACGGTGTATGGCAACATTTCGCTCCAGCATATAAAAGTTTCTTTCATCGATTCCCCCAATAATTTGACATCCTTTTTCAGAATGGCATCGAAACACACTTCTCCAGATTCTCCCAACCGTTTCACAAGCAAAGGATCGAGATTTTTTTCCAGAATCGGGTTGTAACCCTCGGGACGTGGCTGAAGCGGTGCAAAATTTAATACAGCCGATAACCATTCACAAGTTTCCTTATCGGTTGTATTTTCAATGTGATCGGGCCAGAATTTGCCTTTGTAATCCAAACGACTGATTCCAGGTACCAGCAATCCGATGTGGTCCTGAGTTCCTGAAATATATTCGGTTCCGGGAGGATTTTCTGCACCAAACAACATTTGTGCATTGCGAACCGGATTTCCACCCGGATATTGATCGCCCCAAAGTTCGATGGCCACTTTTCGCGAACTGGTTGCCATTCCCGACCGATCGTTAAAATCGATGGTTGGCCATATTTGTGCGACCACCACCGAACCGGGGTGAATCTCTGAAACCCAGGGTTGGTCAATCCAGCCACCGGCCAGACAAACACGGTATGGAAATTTCAGCTCTTTTTTTGAATCGGAACTGGAACGGGCAGGCAGTCCTTCTTCAGGTATCCGCTCCAGCACTACCAATTCAACACCAAGTTCATCGCAAAGTTGTTTTTTACCCGGGGTAAAACCATCTGAATTCACAACGAAATAGTCGGGTTTCAGCCGTCTCATATCGTCAGAAAAATCGAGCATTCCCATCCCCGAAGCAATATATGCCTGTTCTACAAACCTAACCGCACCTACCATGTACCGGCGTTCTTCCTGCGAAAAATAAGGTGCCTTTCCTTTTAGTTGTTTTAAGTTTTCGTCGCGCCCTAAAAATACATGCAGTTTACCATATTGCGCAGCGGTTTTAAAAAATGCGATATGACCTGCATGAAGCAGGTCATAACAACCACTGACCATTACTGTTTTTTCGTGCATAAGAACTTCCTTTTTAATTTCATTTTTTTAAGCTCAAGTGCAGATAAATAAGGTTTAGGTTTGTATGTTATTACATATTCTACTAAGGTCAAAAACAAGAATAAGGTTTTTTGGAATTAAACTGTCTGCAAAACAAACAATTAGTTAATAATGAATTCCTGAAACCTTATTTTATGACGCTAACTTTAGTAAACCTTAACTGCGTACTGCTTACTGCCGCTGACTCCTGTTTTTGGTTACTCTGAACTTTGAACTCTAAACTCTGAACTCCGAACTTAAAACCTGCTGGTATTATTTATCATCTGCTCCTTAATCCAGTCGTAGGTTTTTTTCATGCCATCGGCAAGCGGATACGAAGGTGCCCAGTTGAGGTACGATTTAATTAATGTATTCTCGCTGTTGCGCCCGCGAACTCCTTTTGGAGCATCCAAATCGTAGGTACGTTTAAGTTTGAACCCTGCAATATTTTCCACAATGTCAACCAACTGGTTAATCGAAACCATTTCGTCGCTGCCCAGGTTAATTGGTTCTTCAATATTGCTGTACATTATTTTCAGGATGCCTTCCACACATTCGTCGATGTACATAAACGAGCGGGTTTGTTCACCATCGCCCCAGATATTAATTTCGTCCTTTCCGTATAATTCGCCTTCAAGAATCTTACGGCACATGGCGGCAGGCGCTTTTTCACGTCCACCGTCCCAGGTTCCGAACGGTCCGAAAACATTATGAAAACGGGCAACCCGACAGGTTAAACCAAAATCTTCCATAAAATGGCGGCACATTCTTTCAGAAAACAATTTTTCCCAACCATAACCATCTTCGGCCAGCGCCGGATAAGCATCTTCTTCTTTT
>Ga0247840_10006988_pt1 | contig 15916 bp, 8 predicted proteins | sample LaCruzMarch2015__FD_192404 | JGI IMG/M metagenome (GOLD analysis project Ga0247840, IMG submission 192404) | Freshwater microbial communities from meromictic Lake La Cruz, Castile-La Mancha, Spain - LaCruzMarch2015_17m | ecosystem: Environmental > Aquatic > Freshwater > Lake | place: Spain... | reverse complement strand
CTCGATCGATTGTTTAAAAGTTTCCATATTATTCTTCATCAAAACTGGTGCTTTGTATAGCATCTGAAATTAAGCGATGCGAGTGCCGGATACTTATGAATTTTAAAGATGATCAGACGCTGATTGCCCGTTTCCTCCGGCAGGCCGGCAAGCAGCTGGATGTTACCGCTGTTCAATGCGGGGAAAGCGGGTTTTCTTACTCTGAGCTGGACCGCCGGTCCTTGGAACTTGCCCGCGTATTGCGCGCCTGCGGAGCCGGACGCGACGTGCCGGTTGCCGTCTGCATGGATCGCTCGCCGGAATTGATCGTTGCCATACTGGCCGTTTTACGCGCCGGTGCCGCCTATGTTCCGATGGATCCATCCTATCCCGTCGACCGGCTTATGTTCATGCTGGTTGATTGCGGTGCTCCGGTTGTCATCACAACCGCCGCACGCCGTTCGCAATTTATCACGAAAGCCGTCGTCGTCACCCCTGATGAATCGCTTCCGTTTGCGGCGGACTGGGAGCCTCCGGGAGCCGATGATCTGGCGTACATCATCTATACCTCCGGGTCCACCGGTAAGCCGAAAGGAGTGCTTTGTCCGCATCGCGGGGCGCTTAATATGCTTGATGATGCACAACGCCGCCGTTCGCTCGGTTCCGGCGACGCGTGCAGCTGGTGGGCCAGTCTGAGTTTCGATGTTTCGGTCTATGAAATTTTTTCGCCGCTGATCTGCGGGGCAACGCTGATTATTGTTCCGGAAGAGATCCGGCTGGACTCCGCTAAGCTGACAAACTGGCTTGGCGCAAAAAAAATTACCTCGGCCTATATTCCGCCTTCTATGACAGCGGATATGGAGGTTTGGACCCGAGAACGTCCGGGACAGAGCCGTCTGCGCCGCCTGCTAACCGGTGTTGAACCGGTTCCGGAACGGCGGCTGATGAATATCGCTGCCGCTGTGCCAGAATTATGTGTCATCAACGGCTATGGCCCGACCGAAGCCGCCGTTTATTGCACCTGCTACTGCGTAACCGGCTCCGGCGACCCGCACCGCACCGCACCGATTGGAAAACCGCTCGACGGCGTGAATATTTATTTGTTTAACGAAAAAGGTGAGCCGGTTGCCGACGGCGAACAAGGCGAGATTTATATTGGCGGCGAACAGCTGGCTCGGGGTTATTTGAACTGTCCCCGGCTGACCGCAGAGGCTTTTCTGGAAACGCCGCAGGGCCGGCTTTACCGCACCGGTGACCGCGCTGTACGTCTGTCCGACGGTAACCTGATGTTTGCCGGACGGATTGATCAGCAGATTAAATTTCTCGGTTATCGTATCGAGCCGGGTGAAATCGAATCTGCGCTTTGCAGGAGCGAAGGCGTGCGTGAGGCGGTTGTCATCGACCGCGAAGACGGTTTAGGCAATCGACGGCTGATCGGCTATTACACGGTGCAGTCCGGAAGTTCCCCCGATGTTGAAAAAATGCGCCGGACACTTGAACGCGAACTGCCGTCCTACATGATTCCGTCGCTTCTTATCCGGTTGCCGCATATCCCGCTGACGTCCAACGGGAAAATCGACCGCAGGGCGCTTCCGCCACCTGCGGCAGGAGACCTGAAGAAATTACACGCTGCGGAATTCAAAGCGCCGGTTTCGGTGACAGAAAAAGGGGTCGCCGAACTTTTTAATGAGGTGCTCAGCACCGGACCGGCAGGACTGGATGACCACTTTTTCACCCTCGGCGGCCACTCGCTGCTGGCCACGCAGCTGGTTTCCAGAATACAGATGGATTTCAAAACAGATATTCCTCTGAAAGACATTTATGAAAATCCGACGGTTGGAAAACTGGCTGCTTTAATCGATATGCGGCGAAGTGCGGGAACCGTCTGCAAGGAGATTCCTCTGGCGTCCGGACCTTCTTCCTATCCGCTCACGCCGTCGCAGCGCACCATGTGGATGCTGCATCAATCCGACCGCACAGGCCTGTTGTCCAATATTCCGGAAGTGGTTTATTTGCACGGCCCGCTGAATGTTGAGGCGATGGAAAGCGCATTTAACGAAGTCATCCGTCGCCACGATTCACTGCGCATGGTGTTCTCCATGGAAAAGGGCGAAATGGTCCAGCGCCCGCTCGATAAGGTTTATGTACCCATCAAGTTTACTGATTTAAGCGGACTGGACACCGCTGAACGCGACCGTTGTGCTGCGGAACTGCGGCTGGCAAACGGACGTCATGTATTTGATCTTTCCACCGGTCCGCTCATCTGCACCGAACTGGTCAAGCTGTCTCACGACCGGTTTCAGCTTTTCTTTAATATCCATCACATCGCTTCCGACGGGTGGGGCATCAGCCGGTTTAACACCGAGTTTGCTGAAATTTATGAAGCCTGTATTGACGGACGTCCGTCCCCGCTGCTGCCGGTTGAACGGCAGTATTCCGACATTGCCGCATGGCTTGCTGAACGCATCCCAAGCGGGACGCTGCAGCCGCAGCTCGATTACTGGAAAGAGAAGCTGGCTGCACCGCGCCCCGACCTTCACTTTCCGCTCAATCACAGCCGGCCTGCCGTCTCGGCGCATCGCGGCGCACGTCACACCTTCATCGTTTCGCCGGACCTGACGGCCGCACTGACCGCGCTGGGCCGCCGTGAAAACGCCTCACTGTTCATGGTGCTGGCTGCTATCTGGCAAACCCTGCTGCATCGTGCCACCGGTTCGGCCGACATCATTACCGGAACCGCCATCGCCAATCGGAACCATTCGCAGCTGGAAAAAATCATCGGCACATTCATCAATGCGCTGGCCCTGCGCACCGATTTTTCCGGCGCGCCGGTCTTTGCTACAGTTCTCGATCGTATCCGCCGTACCGCACTGGAAGCCTACGCAAATCAGGATATACCGTTCGAGAAAGTCATGGAGGCAATCAGTGACGGAACGCGCCATCCGGTTTTCCGCAATTCACTGATTTTGCACAATATGCAGCTGCCGACTAAAAAATTTGCCGGCCTGACACTCACGGATGATGAAATCGGCAACGACACGTCGAAGATGGATATGCTGCTTTATTTTATCGAGCGCGAAGGGCAGCTCGAAGGGCAGCTGGAATACGATACCGAAGTTTTCGAAGCCGCTACCGCCGAGCAAACGATTGCTGATTTTCTGATGCTGGCCCGGCAGGTTGTTAAAGACCCGTACCGTCTGCTGGAGGAATATCTGCAGGCAGGCGACGAAGAGGCTCCAACCTGTTTTGTAATTGGTGAGGGGTCTCTCTGTCTGCGTTGCACCGAAGTGCTGCGCCGCCGCGGTATGCGGGTGCTCGGTCTTATTTCACCCGATGCCGCCAACCGCCGCTGGGCGAAGGAAAAAGGCGTGCCGTGGCATCATCCGTCCGAAGGATTTGAAAAAATCCTTTCGGCGCAGCCGTTTGATTTTCTTTTCAGTATAGTCAACAGTTACATTCTCAAGCCGGACGTGCTGGCCATGCCGCGCCGCTACGCCATCAACTATCACGACGCACCGCTGCCGCGTTATGCCGGAGTCTATTCTACCGCGTGGGCCATCATCAACCGCGAACGGACTCACGGTGTCAGCTGGCATATGATGACCGACGAGGTGGATGCCGGCGACCTGCTGAAACAGCGCATGGTGGATATCGCGGAAAACGACACCTCCTTCACACTCAATGCCCGTTGTTATGACGCCGCTATCGATGCGCTCAATGAACTGGCGCTGGAACTGGTCGAAAAGCGGGAAATCCGCACCCCGCAGGATTTGCGCAAGCGCACGTACTATCCGCTTCACCGGCGCCCTGCCTACGGCGGGCTTATTGACTGGAACCGTTCGCAGGCCGAAACCGACGCCATGCGCCGCGCGCTCGATTTCGGTAATCAGCCCAATGATCTCGGCCTGCCCAAAGTGCTGTTCGGCGACGAACTCTATACGCTTCGGACAGACGGCACGATGTACACGCTGGACGGCGAACTGACGGAGTTCCGTTTTTCTGCCGCCGGCGAACCTTCCGACTGGATTGTTAATGAACCGGCGTTTTCAAATCTGGGCAAAAAACTGGAGGCGCTGAACGCCGAGCTGGCCCGCCATGAACATTTCTGGGTGCGCCGTTTCGGGAATTTTCAACCGCTCGAAATCCCCTCCGGCGTTGATCGCGCGATTCACCGTTACACGCTGACTGATCTGCCTTTATTTCTCTGTTTCCTGACCCGTTTCTGCTCGCAGGATCAGTTTACTATCGGATGGGTTGCCGAAACGGACGCTCCGGAGTTCTTTGCCGGTATCGTTCCTCTGCATGCGGAACTTGATACCGAGCAGCTTCTTTTCGACAACATGCAAATCGCGGAGAAGGCGATCGAAACCTGCCGCAAACGTAAAACGTATGCCCGTGATCTTTTTCAGCGGTTTCCGGGGCTGAAAAAAGATCCAGCCTACCACGTCGTACTGGGTGAAAATGAAGTGCGTTGTCCGGCCAAGGTTTGGGACCATTTCCGTGCCTTCCGCCACTCCGCCTATCTCAGCCAGCCGCTCTTCGCTCAATCGGTATTGTCGACACACGATCGGCGGGAGCTTGAAAAGTTCCAGATGCGTACACCCGGTTTCGGTGAACCCCGCTGTATTCATCAGCTTTTTGAAGCGCAGGCCGCCAAAACACCCCGCGCGATCGCTGTCGAAGGATTGGATAAGAAGCTGACTTATGCCGAACTGAATGCGCGAGCCGATGCACTGGCTGTACAGTTGCAGGAACTCGGTGTCAAACCTGACATGCCCGTCGGCCTGTTTGTAAACCGCTCGCCGGAAATGTGTATCGGTATTCTTGGGATTCTTAAAGCGGGCGGCGCCTACGTTCCGCTGGATCCCGATTATCCAGCAGACCGCCTTGAATTTATTATGGGCGATACCGCTATGCCGATCGTCGTTACCGTCGACGCACTTAGCAACCGGATCTATGGGAAACGCACCGCAGTTTGCATTGATCTGATTAAAGACAGTGCCGCCAAACCGGTGACGTGCGTCACAAATTCCAATCTAGCGTACATTTTTTATACATCAGGTTCCACCGGGAAACCGAAAGGCGTAATGGTGGAGCACCGCAACGTGGTAAATCACTGTCTAGCCTCAATTCAAGTTTACGGTGTCAGCGCCAAAGACCGCGTTCTTCAGTTTTTCTCAATGAATTTCGACGGTTCCGTTGAAGAACTGTTTCCGGCCTGGACTTCGGGCGGCACGGTGGTGCTGCGCAGAGAAGAAATTTCCAGTTCGATTTCAGAGTTCGAAAAGTTTGTCGATCTCCGGAAAATCACCGTAGTTGATCTGCCGACAGCGTATTGGCACGAATGGGTCCGTAACCTGCGCACGGTGCCGAAAAACCTGCGTGCGGTTATTATCGGCGGCGAAAAAGTTTCGGCGGAACTTTGCCGCGTCTGGCTTCAGAAAGGCGGCGGCACGGTTCGTTTGTTCAATACATACGGTCCAACCGAATGCACGGTAGTTGCCACGGTTCACGAATTGACCGGAGCGGTGACCGGCGAAGTGCCGATCGGTCTGCCAATTGCCGGTACAGCGCTCTATGTAGCAGACACGAGGCAACAGCTTGTGCCGATCGGAATGGCCGGTGAACTGCTTATTGGCGGCGACGGCGTCGCCCGCGGCTATCTCAACCGTTTTGATCTGACCCGCGACAAATTTATCCGGAATCCGTGGGGCGAAGGAATGCTCTATCGCACCGGAGACCTTGTCTGCCGCCAGTCCGACGGGAGTATCAGTTTCATGGGCCGCGTCGACAATCAGGTCAAAATCCGCGGGTTCCGTATTGAGCCGGATGGAATTGCCACCGTGCTGGAGCAGCACAGCGACATCGCACAGGCCGTCGTGGTCGCGCGCGATGATCTTTCCGAACAGAAGGAACTGGCCGCGTACTACATTCCGGAACCGGGCCTGTCACCGTCTGTCACGGAACTCCGGACTTTCCTTGCCGCCACGCTGCCGGAGTACATGATTCCTGTCGCATTTATGGAACTGGACGAGTTTCCAATCGCGCCCGGCGGCAAAGTTGACCGCAAGGCTTTGCCATCACCGGTTAAGGTTGTGACCCGATCGCGCGAGAACTATGTGAAGCCCTCAACAATAGCGCAGAAAACACTGGCGGAAATCTGGTCGGCGGTGCTCGGCATGGATCAAGTCGGCATTCACGATAACTTCTTCGATCTCGGCGGACATTCACTGCTGGCGATCCAGCTGGTCGAACGGGTTCTGGCTTCCGGTCTGTCGCTGACGGTCGCGCAGCTCTTCCAATATCCCACGATTGCACAGATGGCCGAAATGATCGGAACACGCGGTGAAACGGAGTACAAATCGCTGGTGTGTCTCAAGGAAGGGGCGCCGGGCCGTGCGCCGTTTTTCCTGCTTCACAGCGCGCCCGGCGATCTGCTCGGCTATGCAAATCTTGTGCACAACCTGCCGCCGGATATGCCGGTCTACGGGTTTCAGTCGCTCGGACTGGTCGATCCTGACAACGTTCATTCCACCATTCCTGAAATGGCCGCTTATTATGTTTCCATACTGCGCGAATTTCTGCCGGCCGGCCCGTATCTTCTCGGTGGCTGGTGTTATGGCGGTTATGTCGCCATGGAAATGGCGCGACATCTGAAAGAACAGGGGTGCGAAGTAAAACTGCTCGCGATGATTGATGCGTGGGCCTATCCACCTGCTGAACGCCGGTTGGCCTTCTACTGGCGGCGGCTCCAGCTTGTACGCCTTATCGGAGTTCGCCCCTGGCTGGATATCATTTTCCGCCGCCTCAAAAACTTTTTCCATGACGAAGCCGCCGATGCCGGAAAAATGCTCGATGGTGTGCAGGCCAATGAAGGCGTGCTGGCGAACCGCGAAGAGGTTTACCGCCGCAACCGTGCCGCGGCGCTTAAATACAACCCCCGCTTTTATCCGGATCGCGTTGCGCTTTTCCGCTCTGACGAACTGGCTTCATGGTTCCTGCCGGATATGACCATGGAATGGGCCGTACTCACGGAGGATCAGGATATTTATCTGGTTCCCGGTGCACACCGCGGAATGCTTCGTGAACCTGCCGTTAAAGTGCTTGCCGCAAGCCTTAGTGCCAGCATCGAAGATACAATGAATAAGGTTGGCTGACGAAATTCCTTCGCACACCGTTGCGCTTTTGCTACCTTCCTCCGCCATTAACACGAAGGAGTTTTATGTCTTTTACCAAATCCCGGAAGTTTATCACGGTCATCGTTTCCGTCCTTGCAGCAGCACTTTGCACTCAGGCCTCCACGCCTTCAAAAGTGAGCCAGACAAAAAAACACGTTGCGGCTGCTGCACCGGCACCTGCGGCGAAAAAAAATCCTAATACCATTTCACGCGATCCATACTACAGCGCCGTGGTGATTGATGCCGCAACCGGCAAAATTCTCCTGGAAGATCACGCCTCCGCGGTGGCCTATCCCGCCAGCATGGTAAAGCTGATGAATCTATTTTTGATTTTCGACGATGTGAAGGCCGGCAAATTGCGTCTGGATGAGCCGGTGACTGTGACACGCGAAGTATCAAAAATCGGCGGACGGCAGGTATGGTTGAAGGAAGGCGAGGTTTTCCCTCTCGAAGAGCTGATTTATGCGATGATGATTCACTCCGCAAATGATGCCGCAGCGGCGCTGGCGATCCGTGACTCCGGCAGTTGCGATGCGCATGCAGCACGCATGAGCGCGAAGGCGCGCGAACTCGGTTTGCGCAATACAGTTTTTCACAGCGTCCATGGACTTCCGCCGGGAGTCGGGCAGGAGATTGATGTGACATCTGCGCTGGATGCGGCTCTGCTTTCCAAAGCGCTGCTGGCGGCGCATCCCGAAACACTGAAGTACACCGCAATTTCAACCCGCAACTTCCGCGAGGTCAATCCGGTGCAGCTGACGAGTTCGAATAAACTGCTCGGTGTAGTGCCGGGATGCGACGGCCTGAAAACCGGCTATTTTTCTGAAGCCGGTTTTTCCATCACCGCTACCGCACAGCGTAACGGTCAGCGTGTAATCGCGGTAATTCTGGGCAGTAAAAACAAAGATATGCGCGACGCCAAAGCTGCGGAGTTGATTGAAACAGGTTTTGCGCGGATCCCGCCGCCGCCTGTCGTTGTCGAGCCGGTTCCGGAACCGGTTCCGGTTGTGCCTGTGGTCGAAGAGAAACACGGCTTCCTTCTGCCGGTACTGATTGGCCTCCCGGTGGTAATTACTGCGGCCGTCCTGCTGTTGCGCCGCCGCCGCAAAGTGTAGGTGTTATTATTTTCCGATCACCGGATAGCCGACCAGCGTCATTAGGCGTCGGGTGAGCAGTTGCATCCGCTTCCCGCTTTCATGCGCCAGATCGAGCAGGTCACGCTGAATATCCTTCTCGGCATGGCGCAGAGAAGCTTCTATTGAGGCATTAACGACGGTCAGCGGTTGAAGCAGAGCCAGCGTTAATTTGGAAACCTCAATCATCAGTTCTTCGCGACCCAGATGTCCGGCATGATCCTCAACCGTAACCGGATCGCGTTTGTGCAGTTCGATTTGGCCTTCCAGTTCTTGGATGCGGCATTCGATCCGGTCGTTAAAAGTGTTCAGTCCGCTGCGTGTTACATTAACGGCGGTTTTAATCTGGACCGGGTCGCAGCTCTCGATCTGCATAAGGCCTTCCAGTTTTTCCAAAACAACGGCCAGCGTGCTCATGTCGAATCCGCCACCGGATCCGGTACCGCCGATGTTCGTCGTCACACCGGCCTGAACCATCAGTCGCTGCCAGTCTTTAAGGGGAACATCCGAATTATTCAGTTGTTCGCGGACTTTTTCTTCGCTTTGTTTCTGGATGCTTTTAACAAGTTTCTCTTCCGCCTTATTTAATTTACGGCGCTGATCAAAGTAGTGAGCGGTGAGCATCTCAAACTGCTGTTCCTCCTCCATTTCACGAATGGCATCGAAAATACGGCGATCGATTTCCGGATGTTGCGCTCCGAGTGCAATACGGATTTTTTCCAGCACATTTTTTTCGAGCAGCATGATGGATTTGGTCAGGTTGATTTTCCCGCGAGGGGACTGAAATTCGGGTTCCTTGCGTAATCCGCCGTAGGTGCGGCGCAGACAGCCGACCACTATATCGGCAAGCGATTCGCCGTCCTGCACGGAGCCGGATGTTTGCCGGATGCTCGCGGCCTCCAAAATCATTTGCCCCAGCTTGTCGGGGTCAGGGAGCATTTTTTTGACATCTCCGATCGCTTCCGTTCCGAACGGTTCGCCTTTTAGAAAGGCAATAATCTGACTGACTTTAACCGGTGTTATTCCATCTGCATCCGAGTCGGAATCACCGGTACTTTTTTCCTTATCACCTTTGCCGGTCTTCTGTTCGCCGTCGCGTAACGCGACGTATTTGACGTCGGTCATTTCGACATGACTTAATCCGGCGGCGGAAAGGGTTTCTTTTAGTTGCGCATCACCCGGTGCACAGAGAGCGGCGAGCAGTTTTTTCAACTCATCCTTAGTGAGTCCCTTGCTGAGTGCAAGGTGCGAGATTTTCATGGCTACCAGCCGTTTTTCGAGCGTACGGATTGGCACGTCACGCGCAACAACCGGCTGGTCGTCAACAGTCAGCGTGCCGTTGAACGTGCCAATGGCGATAAATTTTCTGTCTTGCAGCGCGGTGTGCAGGTCTTCGAAGGTTTTGTCGATGATCAGTTCTACGGAGGGATGCTCCATCCCATAGACGGAGACAGTTCCTAAACCTCTTCCCAGCGAAATGAGTACGGAACGGAACTCGCCGGAGATTTCTTTGCCGTGTGTCGGTGGAACGGATTTTACAGCTTGATCCATAATCTGAAAATCTCCTTGTTGGCGCACAGCTTAATTGCAAATGACTGTGCTTCACAGTGTAAAAATAAAAAAGCTCACCCGGGAAGATGAGCTTTCGATTCTCTTTAATGTCAGGTTTAGCCCGACATTTCTTTGGCGATGTTATAGACGTTCTCGGCTGTGAATCCGAATTCCTTCGCCAGTGTACCGGCAGGTGCGGACGCGCCGAAGTGATCAAGGCCGATAACGCGGCCGTTGTCGCCGACATATTTTTCCCAGCCGTGTGAATGACCCGCTTCGACTGCGAGGCGGGTTTTGCATTCAACCGGGAATACTGTGGCTTTGTATTCTGCGCTTTGCGCCTCAAAGAGTTCCCAGCTCGGGAAGCTGACGACACGCACCGCTTTGCCTTCGGCGGCCAGCTTCTTGCCGGCTTCGATCGACAGCCAGACTTCAGAGCCGCTCGCGACAATCAGAATGTCATGATTGCTCTTGGCGTTTTCCCAGATGGTGTATGCACCCTTTTTGAGGTTGCAGGCGCACGCCAGTTCTTTGCGGTCAAAGATCGGCAGGTTCTGGCGGGTGAGGAGCAGGGCGGTCGGGCCTTTTTTATTTTCGAGCGCCGCAATCCACGCGCACTTGGTTTCTGTCGCGTCGGACGGACGGATCACCGTGACGTTCGGCGTGATACGCAGGCTCATCAGCGTTTCGATCGGCTGATGGGTCGGTCCGTCTTCGCCGACATAGAAGCTGTCGTGCGTGTAGACGTAGATGACCGGCAGATTCATCAGTGCAGCGACACGGGTTGTCGGGCGGACATAGTCGGCAAACACCAGGAAGGTGGCGCCGTAGATACGGAAACCGCCGTGAACCTGAACACCGTTCATGATGGAACCCATACCCAGTTCGCGTACGCCGAAGTGGAAGTTGCGGCCTTTGAACGACTTCTTGCTGATATCGCCGAGGTCTTTCAGATACGTGTTGTTGCTCGGTGCAAGGTCAGCCGATCCGCCGACGAGATAAGGCATTGCTTTAGCCAGATCCTGCAGAACCTTGCCGGAAGCCGCGCGGGTGGCGATGGTTGTTCCGGGTTCGAAGTCCGCGATTTTTTTAGCGAGATTGGCCGGCAGTTCGCCGGTCATACAGGCGTTCCATTCTTTGGCCTTTTTCGGTTTGGCCTGCGCGAATTCGGCGAACGTCGCGTTCCATCCGGTTTCGATCGCGGCATTCTTTTTCGCGACTTCAGCAAAGGCGGCGCGGACTTCGGCGGGAACAAAAAATTTCTCCGGCGAAAGGCCGAGTGCGGCTTTGGTGAGTTTTACTTCTTCTTCACCGAGCGGAGCACCGTGGCAGTCGTGCGAGCCGGCTTTGTTCGGCGAACCGAAACCGATGGTCGTGTTGCAGATGATAACGGACGGCTTTTTCGTCTGGGCCTGTGCGGCTCTGGTGGCGGCGGCGATTTCGTCATGGTTGTGGCCGTTAATTTCCTGGACGTGCCAGCCGTAGGACATCATGCGCTTTTTTACATCATCGGTGTAGGTGATGTGCGTGTCGCCTTCGATGCTGATGAAATTCTGATCGTAGAACACAATCATTTTGCCGAGGCCGAGATTGCCGGCCATCGAAAATACTTCGTGCGAGATGCCTTCCATGAATTCGCCTTCGCTGGCAAAAACATAGGTGAAGTGGTCGACCAGTTTGTGCGCCTTGCTGTTAAAGCGGTTCGCCAGCATCTTTTCGGCGATTGCCATACCAACGGCATTTCCGCAGCCTTGGCCGAGCGGGCCGGTAGTGGTTTCAACGCCGACGGTGTGGCCGTATTCCGGGTGTCCCGGTGTTTTGCTGCCCCACTGGCGGAATTTTTTAAGTTCTTCGAGCGGCAGGTTATAACCGGAGAGATGCAGCAGGCTGTAAATCAGCATGGAGCCGTGGCCGGCAGACAGGACAAAGCGGTCACGGTCGGCCCACTGCGGGTTGTGCGGATTGTGCTTTAGAAACTGCGTCCAGACAACGGCGGCAACGTCCGCCATGCCGAGAGGAAGGCCGGGGTGGCCTGAATTGGCGGCCTGCACGCCATCCATTGAAAGTCCGCGAATCGTGTTGGCAATCAGCTTGATATCCATTTTTGCTCCTTTTGATCGTTCAAATAATCCTAATTCAGCTAAAATCCGCCCGAACGTACCTAAAACCGCTGCATCTGACTAACTAGAAATTCATAAAATGATAGATTTGCATTCCCACTCGATGTTTTCCGACGGCTCCAGCACACCCGAAGAGCTGGTGGCGCTTGCCGAGCAGGGCGGTCTTACCGCACTGGCGCTGACCGACCATGACACCACCGACGGTTTGCCGCGTTTTATGGCCGCGGGCGCCTGTTCGTCCGTCCAAACGGTTGCCGGCATTGAGCTGAGCGCGGAATTCGGCGACGTCACCTTCCACATTCTCGGTTATCTTTTTGATCCTGCGAATGCAGATTTGCAGATGGCACTTAAATGGGTGAGAGAAGGGCGCGTAGAGAGAAATGTCCAGATATTGGAAAAACTGAACCGGCTTGGCTATAACCTTACGCACGACGACATCCGCAAGCATGCCGGTGATGAGCTGGTCGGACGTCCGCACTTTGCCGCCGCGCTGATTGAAAAGGGACACTTCAAACATAAAGATAAAATTTTCCAGCAGTTGCTCGGCAAAGGTAAGGCCGCTTACGCCGAACGTCGGCGACTGACACCTGAGTCCTGTGTTGAAGTTATCCGCAAAGCGGGCGGCGTACCGGTTATTGCGCATCCCGGACAGATGAAACTCACCGCGCGCAGTCTGCGCCGACTCGTCAAAAAGCTGAAAGATCACGGACTTGGCGGGATCGAAGTCTGGCACCCGATCCACAAGCTGTATCAGATGGCCTCCTACCTGCGTATCTGTGAAGATTTCGACCTGGTTGCCACCGGAGGCTCCGACTTTCACGGCCTGTTAACGCCGGATCTGACGCTGGGTCGTGGTTTCGGTGATTTATGTGTTCCGGATGCGGCGATGGAGGCTCTCGGTCGCCGGACTGTTTAGTCGGCTTTGTCATGGCCGTTCCGGTTGTTGCGTAACAAGCCCTGAACGGCATCTTTGGCGCGTCCTGCCGATTGCACGAACAGGTCTTTTGTTTTTTCCGCCGAGGAAAGGAGGACCCCGTTGAATCCGTAAATTTCACGGGCCATTCGCAGCGGGTTGGTGATGAAGATATGCGACAGCGCTTTCACCACGGACATATCGGTTTCGACGCTCTTCAGCTTTTTTGCCATCGGCAGCGCAATCAGCCAGATTAATGCCGCATGTAAAATCAGCAGCAGGTGCATGTAAGAAAATACAGTACCGTGGTAAAGTGGCAAAGGTAGCGGATGAATCGCCAGTAAATCTTTGATCTGGCCGGCGATCAGTGGAGCAACGGCAGAGACCGTTCCGACTAGAAACCAGTGCACGGCCATCGCAATGGTCCGTCCGTCGCGGGGGACAATTGAGGTGAGCATGTTGAGCTGATACATGCCGACGGCGGCAAATACACTGCCCGACACCAGTGCGTTAACGGCCATGAGAAAAACAAAACGCGGGAAGGTGAACGCTCCGATAAGGGGAAGCGTTAAGGTTAAAGAGGAATGATCAATGAAAAACCAAACCGTGTGGAAAAACGGGGCAAGCAGCAGCATAACAATACCGAACGTGCGGAGTCCGGCACGCTGAATCAGGCGCCCGGCGTAAAAACTGGTGCCAATGGAACCGATCAGTCCGGCCATTTGAACGATCGAGAGATGGCTGTAAAGGGCCTGAAAATCCTGCTTCAGATAAACCATGGTGAATGGGCCGATCAGCCCCAGGCCGAAAAACCAGATACACATGATCAAGGTGAAGTAGCGGAAATTGCGGTCACGTAACGGACGGACAATACGTTCAAGCAGGCTGATTCCGGCCGGAGCCGGAGAAGCCGCCGGTTCCGGAACGCGGAGGTGGATGACGCCTTCGAGTACACCAAACACAGTTCCCGCCAAAAGCAGAATGGCGAATCCTGTAAAATTTCCTTTTGGAAACAGGTCGAGAAACCAGCCCGCCAGACCGAGTACGGCCATCATTATTGCCGTGCACACTCCTTGACGAATATTCCAGAAGCGGCTGCGCAAATGGTCCGGGATTAAGTCGGCCATCCAGCTCCACCAGGAAGAAGCGCTACTTTGAATCAAAATGGCACTGCAAGCCACGACAGCCAAGGTGCTGATAATGACGGCATGAGGATTGCCTTTCCAGATTAGAACCATAATGGCCGGTAACAGCCACAGAAGCCGCGCCAGCAGTACGGTGATAAACCAGAAACGTTTACGATGAATCAGTTTATCAGCCAGCAGCGAGGCCGGTATCTGAATCATCATGGCCGCCTGATTCAGTGTGGAAATCATCCCGATCATTACGCCGGTTGCACCGAGCGCTTCCAGCAGCATGGTCAGCGGAAGACCCTGCACAATGACAAACCAGATAATGCCCAGGCCGGCGGCAAAAATATTGGTACGCAGTCCGGTACGGATCTGCCGTTCGGTAAATTCGGGTGTGTGGTGTTCCTTTTTCATGGGGTATCAACGATTATATTTTCTGGTTCCAGGCCGTAATGCAATCGTTAATCGTTAGCTCATAGCGCTGGTTGCAGAATTGGCACTGGACAGCAAGCGGTTGGCCTTTTTTCACAATTTCCATCCGTTCGGGAATCGGTAAGGTGCGGACAACCATCGTCATTTTATCGCGGTTGCAAGGGCAGGCGAATCGCGGGGCGAGACCGGCGTTTTTATGAAGACCGGTAAACCCGGCCTCCTCAGCAGCAAGTGTGCGGGCCAATGTTTCGCAGTCGGTTGTGCCGGCGAGCAATTCGCGAAAGGCTGGACTTTCCATCCGCCGGCGGAGGCGGTCGAACCGTTCAATGTCGGTTCCCGGCAGAGCCTGAATCAACCAGCCCTGACAGAGCTTCACCGGGTTTTCCGGATCAGGATTGAATCCAATCATCACATTAAGACCGGTTTCAATCTGATCGCTGATGCAGAAATAATAGGCCAAATCTTTGGCAACATCGTGCAGCGGAACCGGCGCAGTGCCGGAGTTCAGAATTTTTCCGGCATCGGAAGTCACAACCTGTAAATTACCGAGGTCTCCGTATAGCACATCAGGGTTATCTTCGATGAGATTGAGTTGCGCCGGAGAGATGAATCCGCGCACGGCGCCGTCCTGGCCGGCATCCACCACAATCGTTCGTAAAATCCCCTTGTACTTCCAGCAGGCGTTCAGCCGCTGACGTTCCGGCAGAACCGCCGCCGCCAGCAGTGCGCCGGTGACTGCGCGACCCAGAATATGTGCCGCAGAGGGATCGCAGTCATGCCGGAGAACGATTTCATTGACCGCCTTCGTCGTCACCGCATAAGCGAAAGCGATATCGAGTCCTTTAAAATGTCCTTTGATCAGCAGGTCGTCCACGGTAGTTTCCTCTTCCGGTTTCGGGCGAGCAGGGTAGGCAACCTGCCGCGAATCGGCAAGCACCTGTTTTTAATATGGACGAAGTAGTTGAAATTTATACAGACGGCGCGTGCAAGGGAAATCCCGGGCCGGGCGGTTACGGTGTGGTGCTTCTATCTGGTGGTCGCCGGAAGGAGATTTCCGGTGGATTCCGCAAAACCACCAATAACCGCATGGAGTTGTTGGCGTGTATTGAAGGACTGCGCTCGTTGAAGCGTCCCTGCACTGTGGTTTTGACCAGCGATTCCAGTTATGTGGTGAACGCTATAGAAAAAGGCTGGGCCAAACGGTGGCGTTCAAAAAGCTGGATGCTTTCTCCGGGAAAATCGGCAAAAAATTCTGATCTTTGGAAACAGCTTCTCGATCTGTGCGCCGAACACACCGTCAAATTCCATTGGGTGAAAGGGCATGCCGGTCATCCCGAAAACGAATGCTGCGACCTGCTGGCCGTGGCGGCGTCGCAACTGAAGGAACTGCCCGCCGATCCGGGTTTTGAAAGCAACATCATCGCTGATGGTCTTTTCAGTGAATGATCCTGCATTTGATTATTTGACTCCCCGCCGGTTC
>Ga0247840_10006987_pt1 | contig 15919 bp, 15 predicted proteins | sample LaCruzMarch2015__FD_192404 | JGI IMG/M metagenome (GOLD analysis project Ga0247840, IMG submission 192404) | Freshwater microbial communities from meromictic Lake La Cruz, Castile-La Mancha, Spain - LaCruzMarch2015_17m | ecosystem: Environmental > Aquatic > Freshwater > Lake | place: Spain... | reverse complement strand
TCAAGAGCGCAATATCAAACTGCTTGAGCGATGCGAACGCTCAATGCAAAAGCGAAATGAAGACCCTGTTTTCTTTAAAGTTTCAGCGCATTAGAAAATCTCAAATAATTTCAATTTAGAGTATATATGCTCTAACTCGCCATGCCCGCACCGTCACGCGATGAAGCCCGGTTAAGCGTGATCTCCCCCTCATGCCCCTTTCCTTTCGACCCCAGGACGAACAAATGAGTTTCTCCGTTCTTCATCTAAGCGACCTACGTTTGATCATCCACTCTGGACCGAATATGAAATCATCGCCGACGGAAAACCGATCCGCTTCTCTGCGATAAACGCCGCTTGGATGTCAAGAATCCCTGAGGTGCCAGGACAGCTAGTTTTTCCCACATCAATGTTTGAGAACGTACTCATGGAGCCGGCTACGCTTCGACTCGCGTTGGTCCATCATCCGCTTAATTGGTATGCGCAATCCAGTTATCATGATCTCAGAAAGAAGCTGCGAGGACATTGTAATGCAATATTCTCCGGTCACGAGCATACCGCCACCATCAGTACGATTCGTGATTTCGGCGTTGCAGACAATCTTACTTTTGAGGCGGACGCCCTCCAGCCCCATTCGGCCACCGAGGTTCCTGGTTTCTCTCTTGCGATCTTCGACCTCGCCGCGGATTCAGTTGAAATCACTCCCTTTAACATATCGCGGAATAACACGATAGATCTGCCCTTAATCAAAGAGTGCTTAGGCGGTTTTTTGAATTGGTCGGAAACGATCCCGATGGCTTCGTAAAAGGGATTGAAGATGCGTTTCTTAGAGAGAGAGCGAAAGATCTGACGCCGTCCGAGTTGAGGGATGCCGCACGGGAGATTTCGTATAACTTGCTCGGGGTGATCGCAACTGGTTTTATCTTGCGCACTGGGTCATGGGTAGGTTCTCGGCGTATAGAGGAAGATGTCGAAAATGTGATTCAAAGGCACGACTCTACAGCGCGAAGACTCATTCAGGTAGCCTCGCGCCTGGTTTTGCCGGGGGATCTTCCGCACGAACAGATCAAGAAGCTCGCGAAGGACCTCAGACACAACCCATTCGCTTTTGCGATTTTGCAGTCGGTTGGATTGAGGTATTTGCACTTGTTCTTCGTCGCGCCCCAAGATAAACAACGGCTATGCAGCGCTTTGAATATCGATTTCAAGAGTGCCCAGTTTATCGATTTCGCCAACAAAGAATCGAAATTCCTTAGCAAACGCTAAAGCAAAGTGAAGGGGTTCCATTTCCGCCGAGTTTTGCAGAAACCAAAGGTAACCGAGGGGCTTGGGCTTTAGGGCATGGCCCTTGGCCTGTGGTCGTTCGGCGGACGAATATTCCATTGACAGCATGTCCCCCAAAGGCTATCGTTACCTCCATGAGCTGGGATGTTGAGTATACCGATGAGTTCGGCCAATGGTGGTCTGGCTTGTCTGAAGGGGAGCAAGAGTCGCTGGCGGCGTCCGTGCGCCTGCTGGAAGAGCGTGGCCCGACACTGGGGTTCCCGCACAGCAGCAGGATTTTCGGCTCAAAGCACAGTCATATGCGAGAACTGAGAACCCAGCACGACGGACGGCCCCTGCGAACGCTTTACGCGTTCGATCTTCGGCGCTGTGCCATCTTGTTGATCGGCGGCGACAAGACGGGCGATGACCGTTGGTACGACGTGAAGGTCCCGCTCGCCGACCGACTCTACGACGCACACCTCGCACAACTTCGAGAGGAAGGGTTGATCGATGGCTAAGAAATTTGCGGCGCTGCGGGCGCAACTGTCCCCGCAATCTCAGATACGCGCCGAGGCCAAGGCGCAGGCCATGCTCGCCGAGATGCCGCTGAACGAGTTGCGCCAGGCGCGGGGGTTATCTCAGAAAATGCTGGCCGAGGTGCTGCATGTTCAGCAGCCTGCCATCGCCAAGATGGAGAAGCGGACCGATATGTACATCTCCACGCTACGCAGCCACATCGAGGCGATGGGGGGTCAGTTGGAGGTCGTGGCGCGCTTCCCGGATGGGACGGTCAAGATCAGCAACTTCTCCGATCTCGGCGGCACCGCCGCATAAGCAGCGAGGGCATCCGCATTGTCGCTCAGCCTACCGGCCGACGTGACGATTGAGGTCGGCGCCCACGACTCCCACCGTCTCGCCCGCGGCGTGGATCACCCTGGCGCGGCGCAAGCGTTACGCCTCGACCAACCAGGCGTGCGCCTGCGCCAGGTCGGCATGATCGAAATACCTGACGGCCGCCCTGGCGTCGGCGCACGCCGACGCCAAGTCGACATGATCGCAATATTTGACGGCCGCCCGGATGAACGGCTTGCAGAAGATTGTCATACCATGCTGCCAGCGCGTTTCGCCGACCATCGCCATTCGCTCGATGTCGGTGGAGGGCCGGATGCCGGGCTTGGCGTCCTCCCACCTGGCGCTGGCCTCCCGGCCATGGAATTCGGTCATGTCGAACAGCAGCCGCACGGCCCCGTGCCGCTCGATTCGCCGCTCGAACTCGGGTACGAAATGCTCGTAATCCGCCTTCACCAGCTTCCCGCTGACCTGGATGACGAGCACCTTGCCGTCGCCTACTTCGTTGAGTTGTATGGACATGGGGGACTCCTGAGGGGAAACCGGGGGCCTGGTTCGAGCAGCCAACCGCCGCGGCGGCACTCTCGGGCCTCACCTCGGGAATGCTGGGCCGGGCGACGCGCAGCCGTCGGTGCGTTACCCAACACTGGGCATGAGGCGGCCGGGGGCCGCCTCGACGGCGCCCGTTTCAGGCGTTCGGCTTTCGCCTTGGTGTTCGGCCACCGGTTCGGTTATCGTGCCGAGTCTGCGCGCCTGGCCTCACGCCCCCATGTCCAAGGCGCCAGCCGTCCTTGCCGACGCACTCGCCCTGATCTCACTCGTCTCTGCCCTGGTCACCGACGCTGCACCTGTGCTCAACTTTCGTTCCGGGAGGGTATATCGTGGCGTTTGATCGCCTTCCCTCGCCCCCAGTCCCGCACGCGACGGGTCGGAGTTCCCGCCCCATGCCGGTATTTCTTGGCAGACCCCACGGTAGCGGCCCGGCAATCGCCGCCTGGGGTGTTGCACTGTTCTGTCTGCTTGCCCCCGCCGACGCAAGATGCGACGCGCCGCGCCTGTTCCCTGCCGGTTCCGAGAGCGGTGTCCCACCCGCGGATGCCGGCCGCCACGCCCTCGCCGACCGGGGTTTCACCAGTGACCGGGCGCTTGCCGACAACCCGCCCGACGCCTTGGGCCGCGAGCCGTCACCGTTTCCGCTGAAAGTGCCGGCCTGGCTCGGCGGCGGGCTGGGCGTGATGTTGGTGTTATACGGTACCTGGGTCTGGACCCGGCGCCGCGGCCGTGAACGTCTGAGGGTGAGCGAGACCCGCTTCCGTGACTTCTTCGAGAAGACGTCATCGGTGATGTTGCTCATCGATCCCGCCGGCGGAGCCATCATCGCCGCCAATCAGGCGGCGGTGCGCTATTACGGCTACCCGCCGCAAGACCTGGTCGGCATGCTCATCAGCGCGATCAACACCCTGCCCCCGGACGAGGTGGCGCTGGAGCGGCGACGGGCGCTGCGCGAGGAGCGCAATTATTTCAACTTCCGGCACCGGATCGCGACCGGCGAGGTGCGCGACGTCGAGGTCTTTTCAACGCCGGTCGAGGTCAGCGGCACGCCGCTGCTGTTTTCCGTCATCCATGACATCACCGCGCGCAAGCAGATGGAGGAGGCATTGCGCGATAGCGAGGAGCGGTTTCGCACCTTGGCGGCCCTGGCACCGGTCGGCATCTATCTGGCATCACCCACCGGCACCTGCCTGTATGCCAACCAACGCTGGTGTGAAATGGCGGGGATGACCCCGACGCAGGCGCTCGGTGACGGGTGGTTAGCAGCACTGCATCCAGCGGATCGCGCATCCGTTGCCGCGCACTGGCAAGGGACGGTCGCGTCCGGGGAGCGTTGGGAACAGGAATACCGCCTGCAGACCCCCGGGGGTGTCGTTACCTGGGTTCAAGGGCTGGCGACGCCGCAACGCGATGTCACCGGCACGATTGTCAAGTATATCGGTGTCAGTCTGGACATTACCGAGCGCAAGCAGGCCGGTGATGTTCAGGCCTTTCTCGCGAGCACCAGCGGGCGCTCTCGGGAAGAGACATTTTTCCATGCGCTGGCGCGTTACCTCGCTGAAACGCTTGACATGTTTTACGTCTGCATCGATCGCCTGGAAGGGGATGGGCTGACCGCCCGCACCCTCGCGGTGTGGTGCGACGGGCATTTCGAGGACGACTTAAGCTATGCCCTGAAGGACACGCCCTGCGGCGATACCGTCGGCCAACAGGTCTGCTGCTTTGCCGCCGGTGTCTGCCAGTCCTTCCCGCGTGATCAGGTGCTCCAGGACTTGGGGGCGGAGAGCTACATCGGCACGACGCTATGGAGCCACGATGGCCGACCAATCGGCCTGATTGCGGTGATCGGCCGCCAACCGCTGCGCAACCGCCCGTTCGCCGAATCCGTATTGAAGCTGGTGGCCCTGCGCTCCGCCGGGGAATTGGAACGGCTGTTGACCGAAGAGTCCCTGCACGCCAGGTCATCAATTGGTTCGGCACCTGCACCGACATCCAGGACCTCAAGGAATCCGAGGCACAGTTGCGCCTCGCCGCCGGCGTCTTCACCCATGCCAGCGAGGGCATCATGATCACCGCCGCCGATGGCACCATCATCGATGTCAATGACGCCTTCAGCCGCATCACCGGTTACCGCCGTGATGAAGTCCTGGGCCAGACGCCGCGCCTCCTCAGCGACCCCCGCCAGGGACCGGCGTGCGACGCTGAGCGGTGGCGCCACCTGATCGCGCACGGCCAATGGCGGGGAGAACTCTGGAACCGCCGCAAAAACGGCGAGGTCTACGCCGTGATGGAGACCATCAGCGCCGTCCCGGATGCCCAGGGCCAGCCCCAGCAGTTCGTGGCCCTGTTCTCCGACATCACCCCGATCAAGGAGCACGAACGCGCGTTGGAGCGTATCGCGCACTATGACGCGCTGACCGGACTGCCCAACCGCGTGCTGCTGGCCGACCGCCTGCAGCAGGCCATGGCGCAGGCGCAACGGCACGCGCACCCGGTGGCCGTGGCCCTGCTCGATCTCGATGGCTTCAAGGTCATCAACGACCTTCATGGGCATGACGCCGGGGACCAGTTTCTGATCGCAGGCGGATGACATCGATGCCGAGCAACTGCTGCGCCAGGCCGACCAGGCCATGTATCAGGCCAAGCTGGCCGGCAAGGGCCGCTACCACTTTTTCGACGCCGAGCATGATCGGCGCCTGCGCGGCCATCACGAGGGTCTGGAGCGTCTCCACCAGGCCCTCATGGCACATGAATTTGTGCTGTATTACCAGCCCAAGGTCAATCTGCGCAGCGGGACCCTCAGCGGCGCCGAGGCCCTGATCCGATGGCAACACCCGCAACGGGGGCTCCTGCCGCCGGGGGTATTCCTGCCCCTGATCGAGGATCATCCGCTGGCTGTCGACCTTGGCGAGTGGGTGATCGACACCGCCCTGACCCAGATCGAGCGCTGGCAGACCAGCGGGCTGGCGCTGCCGCTCAGCGTCAATGTGGGCGCCCGGCAGTTGCAGCAGGCGGATTTTCTCGAGCGCCTGCGCGCGATTCTGGCAGCGCATCCGGCGGTCGCGCCAGGCTATCTGGAACTGGAAGTGCTGGAGACCAGTGCGCTGGAACTGGTCGGGGCCGCCCGGGTCATCGACGCCTGCCGGGAACTCGGGGTGACCTTCGCCCTGGATGACTTCGGCACGGGGTATTCATCGCTCACCTATCTCAGGCGCCTGCGGGTCGCCCGGATCAAGATCGACCAGAGCTTCGTGCGCGGCATGCTCGATGACGCGGATGACCTGGCCATTGTGGAGGGCGTGCTCGGCCTGGCCGCCGCCTTCCGTCGCCAAGTCATCGCCGAGGGGGTGGAGACCGTGGCCCAAGGCACGCGCCTGCTGCAACTCGGCTGCGAGCTGGCCCAAGGCTACGGCATCGCCCACCCCATGCCGGCCGCCGACCTCCCCGGTTGGTCGGCCGCCTGGCGCCCAGATCCGGCCTGGCTGGATGTGGCGACGCCGAGCCGCAACGCGGTACCCTGCACCGGCTCAGGACCGTCGCCGTAGTCACCCCGCCGCATGGCGCCGCAGCAGCGGCTCCACCAGGTCCAAGGGCAGCGGAAAGACGATCGTCGTGGTCTTGTCCCCGGCGATGGCGGTCAGGGTTTCCAAATAGCGCAATTGCAGGGCCTGGGGCTGGCGGCCCAGGATCTCGGCCGCCTCGGCGAGCTTCTCGGCGGCCTGCATCTCGCCCTCGGCGTGGATCACCTTGGCGCGGCGCGAGCGCTCCGCCTCGGCCTGGCGGGCGATGGCGCGGATCATCGACTCGTCTAAGTCCACGCGCTTGATCTCCACGTTGGCCACCTTGATCCCCCAGGCGTCGGTCTGGGCGTCCAGGATGGTGCGGATGGCGTCGTTGAGCTTGTCGCGCTCGGCGAGCATCTGGTCCAGGTCGTGCTGGCCCAGGACCGAGCGTAGCGTCGTCTGGGCGAGTTGGCTGGTGGCCATCTGATAGTCTTCCACCTGGATGATGGCGCGCTCCGGGTCCATCACCCGGAAATACATCACCGCGTTGACCTTCACCGAGACATTGTCGCGCGAGATCACGTCCTGGCTCGGCACGTCCAGGACCTGCACCCGCAGATCCACCTTCACCATCTTCTGCGCCAGCGGGATGAGCAGGAAGATCCCCGGGCCCTTGATCCCGGTGAAGCGCCCCAGGGTGAAGACGACCGCGCGCTCGTATTCGCGCAGGATGCGCACCGCGGAGACGAACAGGACGGCGAGGATGATCAGCGGGACCAGGTAACCGGCGAAAAGCATGACTTGCGCTCCTCAGGGATCGGATAAGGGTTCGACGACGAGGGTCAGCCCGTCGCGGGCCAGGACCCGGATGGCCGCGCCCGGCGCTAGGGGTTGGGGACAGCGGGCGCCCCAGACCTCCCCGTGCAGGTGGACGGTGCCCGCCCCCGGAAAGCCCGCGACGGCGGTGCCGCGGGCGCCGATCAGTTGCTCGCCGCCGGTCACCACCGGGCGCCGGTGGGCGCGGACCGCCAGGCCTGCCACCAGCGCCAGGAGCACCGCGCTCGTCACCGCAAACCCCGCGATCAGCGGCAGCGAGACCGCCCCGCCGGGGGCCTCGCTGTCGATCAGGATCACCGAGCCGATCACGAAGGTCACAATCCCCCCAAGACCCAGGGCCCCGAAGCTGGGCGTGAAGGCCTCCGCGATCATCAGCCCCAGCCCGAGCCCGATCAGGGCCAGCCCCGCCCAGTTCACCGGCAGCAGTGCAAAGGCGTAGAGGGCCAGCACCAGACTGACGGCCCCCAGGGTCCCGGGCAGCACCGTGCCCGGGTTGGCCAGCTCGAAGACCAGCCCGTAGACCCCGAGCAAGAGCAAAACATAGGCGACGTTGGGATCGCGCAGCACCCCCAGGAGCCGGTCCGGCACGCTCGGCCGCGGCTGCGCCGCCGCGGCGGGGTCGAGCGCCCGCGGCGCGGCGGCGTCGTCGAGGGGCGGCCGCGCGGCCTGGGCCACCGGACTGCCCGGGTCCGGGGCGATCAGGGCGATGACCTGGGTGTCCGGCGGCAGGGCCTCCCCGGCGAACGCGGGCAGCGCCGCGACGGCCAGCAGGGCAAAGGCCGCCGGCACCAGGAACCAGCGGCGGGACCGCGATGGGATCATGACGGTTCTCCTTCTTTTGTGTCACTCCAAGCGTAGTCCGTGCGGGACGGATTGGGGACAAGTTAAGCGCTGTCGGCACTCAGCCGGACGGGGCATAAGCCCCGTCCGGGTCGTTGTCGTTGTCGTTGTCGTTGTCGTTGTCGAGTTTATCGTAACACCCTGGATTCCCTGAGCCGGACGGGGCATTCGCCCCGTCCGAAACGTTTTCCCCGGACTTGCGGACCCGCCGCACTGACCGACGACGCAATAAACCGCAGGGACGGGGCGAATGCCCCGTCCCGCCCGGGCGTCTTCCTTGGCGAGCTTGGCGCCTTGGCGTGATCATTCCTTTTCTTCTTTGTGTCTTTGTGCCTTTGTGAGAGCATTCTTCTACTTCCTTGCGCCTTGGCGTGATCTTGACCGCGATTGTGGCGGGCGCCGGCGGTCAGCCCGGGCCGCACAGCGGCCAACACCTGGGTGACACCGCTAGAGCGGTGTCACCAGAGGGGTTTGCGCGGCACCAGCGCCAACGTCCTCTTCTCGTTCCCACGCTCCTGCGTGGGAAGCAGAGGGACGGGCGGGCTCACACCGCCGACTCAGCGCCGCACCTGCGTCCGCCAGGTGAGGTTGACCGCGCCGTCGGCCGGGACCTGGACCTGCCAGGAGGCGAGATTCGACGCCTCTTTGGTATGGGGCTGACTCTCCTGGACGATCTTCCAGTCGCCGGGGATCTCCTCCAGCACCTTGACCGTCACCGGATCGGACTTGGCGTTCTTCAACTCCATGGCGAAGGACGCCTCATAGGCATAGTTGTAGGGGCCGGTCCCCGAGAGCTTGTTGAATTCGGTCTGCTTGCGCCGGGCGGTGACGTCGAAGCTCTCGCCCAGCTTGAGGGTGACGGTCTCGTTCTTGGGGGTGTGGTCGATCGCGTCTTCACCGATGAACTGGGCATTGCCGCGGCTGTCCTTGGAATAGACGCGCACCACGCCCTTGGGCAGGGGAATACCCAGGCTCCCGCCCTTATTGAGGAAACCCATGGTGGAGGCGACCGCCAGCTTGGTCCAGCCGTCGCTGGACTGCGCCTGGTAGAAATAGGGCTGGCCGCGCACCAGCAGCTCGCGCGTCACCGGCACCAGCGGGGCCGAGAGCAGCGCCACCTGCTTGGTCTGATTGTTGCCGATGTCGGTGGGGCGCGGCAGGGTATAGAGGTGGTATTGGTCCAGGGCCTCCTCCTGCGGCATCGGGGCCGGGGCCGCCATCGCCATGTCCGCCCGCATCATCCTGGCCTGCGGGAGCGGCTGGACCTGGTTGACCTCCCCCGCCACCAGTTGCACCTGCGCGTGACGGTAGGCCACCCCGCTGGCGTTGGTCAGGGTCACCCAGCCGCTGAGATCCATGCTCTTGCCGTCGGCCGCCAAGTCGGCCACATAGTCGGCCTTCCAACCCAGGCCGCCGGTGAGATAGGACAGCTCGAAGTTGCCGCTGCCGGCCTTCTCCGACTCCAGGTGCAGGACCAGCGTGGGCTGGTCGCGCAGGTCCGCGGGCAGGTCGGGAAAGGCCAGGTGCCCGACCACACCGGTCTCGATGCGGTCGGCATAGCGCAGCACCACGCCGTCGTTGGCGGCGAGCACGGTGGCGTCCTCCGTGGTGCGCTCCCCCGCGTCGTTGGCACGGATCACCTGGACCTTGCGCCCCAGATATTTCTTGAGCAGGCTCGTCGGGGTGAGCAGGTCGAAGTCGAAGTTCTGCTCCAAGAGGCCGATCGGCAGGGCCCCGGAGGTCTCCGACAGCAGGGCGGTCTCGGGGCGGATCTGGGCCGAGACACTGCGCCAGGCGAGCCGGTTCTCGCCCTGGGTCAGGGTGAGGGCGCGCAGGTCCTTCACCAGGGCCAGGTCCTCGTTGTAGATGGTCACGGCCAGGGCGCGCTGGGCCGTGTCGTCGATGCGCTGTTCCTGGGGTTTCACGTTGGTGTCGGCGGCGGCCATGGCGACTCCCGGGTGAATGATGAGCAAGGCGGCCAGGGCGGCGACGGACAGTCCGACCGACCGCGCTGGGGTGGAGGCGAGACGGGGTTGCGTGATCTGCTGCATGGGGCTCCTGGCGCGGGTGGCCTGGTGGTGGGTGCGGCCGGCGGCGGGCGGCGCGGGCTGGTGCAGGCCCGGCCCCCCAGACACTGCCGCAGATGGACCGGAGGTCGGGGCTTGCGCCGGTCGGGTTGACCCGACCGCGGGTGCCGCGTGAATCTACACCAGTTTTGCCCCCGGCACAGCCGCCGCCGATCAGTCCCGAATGACGGCCGCTGGGCCGCCGTGGGGGCACCCCCAGAGTCCAAACGGGGCAAATCACAGCCGGTGCGCAACGCCCCGGGGCCGCACGCCGACCGCTCGCCCGGTAGCGCTACCGACCCGAGTAGAGGCACAATCCTTGAAGCGCTACGACGACGCGGTCGGGTAGCGTTACCGTGTATCAGGGCCCGGCGGACCCGATACCTCAACTCTCTTTCACCGGGGATCATGATGGACAGCCTCCCGACACCGGAGACGCTCGATGAAATCTCCAGACGGATCAGCGCGGCCCTCGCTCCGGAGCAGATCATCCTGTTCGGCTCCCATGCCTGGGGGACCCCGACGGCGGACAGCGATGTCGATCTACTGGTCATCCTCGCCGATTCGGACGAGTCGCCTCACCGCCGTGCCGTGCGCGCACACCGCGCCCTGCGGGGGCTTCCCGTGCCCTGCGATATCCTCGTGCGCACGCGGGCCGAACTGGAACGGATCAACCCGGTACGCTCGTCGCTGTTGTTTCGCGCCTTGACCGAAGGCCGGCGCCTGGATGGCTGAGGCCCGCGAACGGGAGGCCGCCGCCTGGCTGCACCGTGCCCGCGACGATCTGGGCGCCGCGCGTAAGCTCTTGGCGGGAAGTGACCCCTTTGCCGCGACCGCTGCCTACCATTGCCAACAAGCCGCCGAAAAGGCACTCAAGGCGATGATCGCCAGTACCGGTGACGCAATCCCCAAGACCCATGACCTGCGCGTCCTGCTGGGGCGCTGTATCCCGCTTGATCAGTCGCTCGATGAACTTGCCGATGCGTGCGATGAGCTGACACCCTATGCCACTGAATTCCGCTATCCCGGCGATACTCCCGACCCCGGCCCGGACCAGGTCCGCGGCGCATGCGATCTAGCGGAACGCATCGTGGCGACCATCGCGTGCCGGATTGTCCGGAGCGCAGCGCAATCCGGGGCCAGCCGCGCAGATACATGAGGAATCCGCGGGTTGCCGCGGGGATCTTGGTCATTATTCCCGCCACCTCGAGGGTGACATCCGTCGCGGCCTGGGGGCCGCTCCTACGACGTAGGAGCGGCCCCCAGGCCGCGACGGGTTGCCGCAAGGGCGTGTGGCCGGAGTGATGATCAAGCCCCAGGCGCCGGACCGCCTGGGCGTGCTCGGGGGTCTCCTGGCGGTAGCTGATGAAGACCTGGTTGCGCATGGGGTGCCTCCTTAGGGTGGAACGCCGCGGGCGGGTGCGGCGGTCTTGCGGCGTCTTGGCGGATTGCCCTACGGGCATCCTCCCTACGGATTGTCCCACATCACGTTCTGGCCAGCGGACGCAGCGTCTTCCAGGAGCTTGATCAGCGGCAGGGCGCGGTGGCCCAGGCTCACATGCCGCTCCTCCCCGGTGTCCTTGGCGGCGGGCTCGCGCGCGGGGTCGAGCGGTACGTCCGACTGCTCGGCGACGGCCTGGCGCAGCCGCTCCAGGGCGGCCGGCACATCGGCCGCCAACAGGGCCCCCGGCACGGTGCCGCTCAAGCCCATGAGCTTGAGCAGGGTGACCGCCACCTCGCCGAACATGGTGATGTTGGCATGGGCCTGGGTCTCAAAGGTCACGAGCATGGGGGCCTCCCGGATCATCGGTCGCGGCCGGTGCGGCCGCCCGGCTACTCTAGCAAAGTCGCGCCGGTCGCGGCCCCTCGCGTTGCGAACGCCGCGGCCCCCCGGTAAGGGCGATGGATCGGGCATAATCGCGCGGGTCAGGGCCCCTGACCCCAGCGCCCGATCGAGAAAGGACCCATCCATGGATCAAGCCCGGCTCAACTGGCTGACCAACTTTGAGTTCCGCAACCAGATCCCCCGGCTCTCCAAGGCCGACGCCCTGGGCAGCCTGATCGAAAAGCTGCTCGACTCCGACATCAACCTGAGTCCGCGCCCGGTCGGCGACCTGCCGGGGCTCGACAACCACTCGATGGGCACCCTGTTCGAGGAACTGGTCCGCCGCTTCAACGTGAGCAAGATGAAGCACAAGAGCCCGCTTGGCAGCCGCGTCGCCGAGGTCCACAACGGCTCCTCGCTCTTCACCGGGGATGCCGGTCAGGGCGAGAGCAATATCCGCCGCTGGATCATCGAGAACGACTGGCTGGAGGCCATCGTCGCGCTGCCGCTCAACCTCTTCTACAACACCGGCATCGCCACCTATGTCTGGGTCCTGACCAACCGCAAGCCCGAGCGCCGCCGCGGTCAGGTGCAACTCATCGACGCCACCTCCTGGTACCGGCCGCTACGCAAAAATATGGGCAAGAAGAACTGCGAGCTGGCACCCGAGGACATCGCGCGCATCTGCGACAGCTTCCTCGCCTTCGGGGAGACACCGCAGTCCAAGGTCTTTCCCAACGCCGCCTTCGGGTACTGGAAGGTCAAGGTCGAACGCCCGCTGCGCCTGCACAGCCAGTTGAGCCGCCAGCGCATCGAGACCCTGCGCTACGCCAGCGGCGATGCCGAGATCCGCGCCGCGCTCTATGACGAACTTGGGGAGGCACTGTTCGACGACCACGCTGCCGTGCACAAGGCGTTGGAACGGCGCCTCGATGACTGGGGCCAGACCGACGAGGAGGACGAGGCCGAGGGTGGCCCGGCCCGCAAGCCCCTGCCGGAGGCCAGGCGCAAGAAGCTGCTGACCGAGGCGACCTGGCGGCGCGACGGCCAACTGCTCGCCTGTGCCGCGCGCCTGCGCGAGGCCCTGGGCGACGGGCTCTTCGAGGACCACAACACCTTTCTCACCGCGGTCGAAACCGCACTCAAGAAGGACCGCAACCGACCCAGTGCCGCCGAGGTCAAGCTCATCGTCAACGCCGTCTTCTGGCGCGCCGAGGGCGCACCCCCGGTCATCCGCAAGGTCCACAAGCCAGGCCGGATGCAGCCCGACCCATTGCGCGGCATCTACCCACTCCCCTCTCCCCCCGGGAGAGGGGCCGGGGGTGAGGGGCCGGCCTGCGTCGAATACGAACCCGACAGCGAACTGCGCGACTACGAACAGGTCCCGCTGCTGGAGCCCGGCGGGGTCGCCGCCTTCATCCGCCGCGAGGTCCTGCCCTACACCCCGGATGCCTGGATCGTCGCCGCCGACACCAAGATCGGCTACGAGATCAGCTTCACCCGCCACTTCTACCAGCCGCCGCGGTTGCGCACCCTGGCCGAGATCAGTGCCGATATACTCGCACTCGAGCAGGAGACCGAAGGGTTGCTGAGTGAGATTACCAAGGGGGCAGCGTTGTGAAAGACAAGACCCCGGTCGCGGGGCGGCCCGCCAGTCCGGGCGCCGCAGAACCGGACCAAGGCGCCTTCGAGGAGGTTGTCGGGCTGATCGAGCAGTCCCGCCTGCGTGCAGCCCAGGCGGTCAACACCACCCTGATTGACCTCTACTGGAGCATCGGCGCCTATATTTCCCACCAGACCCAGACGGCTGGCTGGGGTAAGGGCACCGTGCACGCGCTGTCTTCGTATGTTCAGAAGCAGCAGCCCGGCATTCGTGGATTCTCGCCGCAGAACCTCTGGCGGATGCGCCAATTCTTTGAAACTTATCGGGATCAGCCGACACTCTCAACCTTGTTGAGAGAACTGCCCTGGTCTTCGCACCTGCACATTCTCAGCCGGGCCAAACGACCCGAGGAACGGGAGTTTTATCTGCGCATGGCCACCCGCAACCGCTGGCAGGTGCGCGAGGTCGCCCGCCAGATGGATGCCGGGCTCTTCGAGCGCTCCGTCATCAACCCGCCAAAACTCTCAACAGTGTTGAGAGTTTTGCACCCCCTCGCCGCCGAGGTCTTCAAGGACGCCTACTCGCTGGAGTTCCTGGGCCTCGCCGACACCCATTCCGAGGCCGATCTGCACGGCGCCCTGCTGCGCAACCTGGGCCGCTTCCTCACCGAACTGGGTCCCGATTTCTGCTTCGTCGGCTCCGAGTACCCCATCCAGGTAGGCGGGCAGGACTTCGCCCTGGACCTGCTCTTCTTCCACCGGGGGCTCAACTGTCTGGTCGCCTTCGAGCTCAAGGCCGCCCGCTTCGAGCCTGAGCACCTGGGCAAACTCAACTTCTATCTCGAGGCCCTGGACCGCGATTTTCCGAAACCCCACGAAGGCCCCTCCATCGGCGTGCTCCTCTGCGCCACCAAGGACAGCGAAGTCGTCGAGTACGCCCTGAGCCGCACCCTCTCCCCGGCCATGATCGCCGAGTATGAGACCCGGCTCCCGGACAAGCAACTGCTCCAGGCCAAGCTCCATGAGCTATACCAGTTGCTCGCACCGCTAGAGGAAGACGACGTGCTCGTAACGAACGGCAAGAAGCCGCGTAAGGGCAAGCGGGGGCAGCCATGATCGAGGGGTTGAGGCCATATGCGGCATACAAGGACTCGGGCGAACTGGCCGAGATCAGTACCGATATACTCGCGCTCGGGCAGGAGACCGAGGGGTTGCTGAGCGAGATTAGCAAGAGGGCCATGATATGATCGCAGGCATGAACCGCATAGGGTGGATAAGCGTAGCCAATCCACCACGGTGCTCGCGTCGGTGGATGCGGCGCATCCCAGCCCTGCGCCTGATCCGGGCGCCGTGCTGCGCGTCTTATCCACCATATCGGCTCACGTTTGGGCGAGAGACTGCAAGGCTGCAAGACGAGATCAGGAAGGAGTCGATGGTATGATCCAGGGCTTGCAACCGTATCCGGAATACAAATACTCTGGTCAAAGATGGATTGGAACAATACCCAATCATTGGGCTAGTTTGCCTTTGTGCCGCATTGCCTCCCCCAAGAGTATCTGCGACAGACCCGAGCTTCCATTGCTGTCAGTGTATCTTCATCGCGGCGTCATTCGCTATTCTGAGAGCCTGGGTCAGGTTCACAAGCCAAGCCTGGATCTCTCGAATTACCAAGTAGTTGAGCCTGGGGATTTTGTTCTAAACAATCAGCAGGCGTGGCGCGGATCTATTGGCGTTTCAAAATATGGCGGAATCATCAGTCCTGCCTATTTGGTTATGCAGATATCCAAAGAACTCGCTCTAGGCTATGCCAACTTCTTGCTCCGAAGCCCTCCGATGGTGGCGCAATACGTCATATCTTCCCGGGGGGTTGGAGACATACAGCGTAATCTTTATTATCCGGATCTCCGAAATTCTACTGTAATCCTCCCTCCGCCTTATGAGCAAGTTGCCATCGCTCGGTTTCTGGACTATGCCAATCGGAAGATTGACTGCTTCCTGCGCAACAAACAGAAGCTGATTGGATTACTGAACGAGCAGAAGCAGGTCATCGTCGACCGCGCCGTCACCCGCGGCATCAATCCAGACCCTAAACTCAGTCCCTCCGGCATTTCTTGGCTCGGCAACATTCCTGAGCATTGGCAAGCCAAACGCATCAAATACCTGCTTCGTGAAGTCGATAACCGTTCAGAAACTGGCGCAGAGACGCTTCTCTCAATGCGAATGCACCACGGGTTGGTCGTCTTTTCGGAGCATTTTAGCCCCCCACCCCAAGCTGCATCGTAACCGTTTAGCCCCCCCTGGTTGCCAAGCAACCGTGGCGGGCCGCCCCGCTCAGATGGCAGGTGACGGCAACGGCGGGGCGTGAAGTCCTTGCCGCCGCTGGCGGACCACCTCGGCCAGATACGGCCAGGGCGAGACGGCGCGTTTGCGACAGGTCTCGATGGCGCTGGCCAGGTGGGCGAAGGCGCGGGTACCCTGCGCGGTGCGGGTCCCCATGCCGATGCGGCGGGCGATGACCCAGTGGCGCAGGGCGCGCTCGGCGGCGTTGTTGGTGAACGGCAACTCCGGATGGTCGAGCACCACCCAGAAGGTATCCCAGT
>Ga0247840_10006985_pt1 | contig 15921 bp, 20 predicted proteins | sample LaCruzMarch2015__FD_192404 | JGI IMG/M metagenome (GOLD analysis project Ga0247840, IMG submission 192404) | Freshwater microbial communities from meromictic Lake La Cruz, Castile-La Mancha, Spain - LaCruzMarch2015_17m | ecosystem: Environmental > Aquatic > Freshwater > Lake | place: Spain... | reverse complement strand
TGTACCAGCACTTCCGGGAACGCGCTTTCCCCTACGGCCTACAAGATTCTCTGTGTACGCTTGCCCCATACTATTGTTCGCAGGTTACCCCGCGCCGCTTTGGGACCAACACTCGATACGGGCGGGTCGCTAGCCCTTACCCGACGGGGACTTACACCCCGCAAGAGACGCCAAGCTTCGCTCGGCGCGATAACGTCAAAGGCCAAGGCGGCGCGCGTCTGCACGACACCGGCCAGTTAACTCCGACCCTGATGGCGCGCGCTCGTTCTTTGGCCGCCCGTTAGGCACGCCTAGGATTGATGATTGGGCCTGCCACGGCAAGAGGCAAGTCCGGTCTCCGCTTGCCCTTGCGTTTCCGTATTCGGTGCATTTAGTAAACTGTCACCGCAATTTGTCACCGTAATTGCACCGTAATTGTCACCGTAATTGACTGACCGGCTGTTCCGTTTTGAGTTTCTTTAGCCGGATTGCGGGTAAACGTTTCAATGTTTGATTTCGTGGATCTACATCGATGCCAACGGACTCTAAGGCGGTAACGCCCAAGATGGGTTCCGTTCCGGGATCGCCAAAGATAATCGTTCCACCGACAATCTCCCCCATAAACTCGATGTCGCCTGTTGTAATGTCCATCTTGATTTCGCTACCGTCTGCAAGCTCGGAAATGCGCTGTGCCTTTGGGGCAAGGCCAATGGATTCAAGAGCATCTCTTGGAACAATAGAATCCGTTGCACCTGTAGCAACCAGAAACAGCCCTTCCCATGACCTCTCCGGGCTTGCAGGATTCCTGATTGTCACCGTCACCTGCGTTGCACCCATAAGTCACCTCAACATTTGCCCGTATCGAGCTTCGCCGAAAGGACGCGGCCCAAGGTGCCAGGAAGTATAAGAATTCTCTCACAAAGGCACAAAGACACGAAGAAGAAAAGGAATGATTGCGCCAAGACGCCAAGCTCGTCAAGAATCCAATATGCTGGATGCAGTATCCGAGTCGTCCGCTGGTTGAATTGCCCAACGCCGATAAGGTACTGAAAAGCCTTGGCGAGCTTGGCGCCTTGGCGTGACGACTGCTTGTTCCCGCGTGAAGCCCGAGGCGACCCGGCAGGACTGTAGGGCGGATGCCCGCAGGGCGATCCGCCTTTGCGCGGGCAGCCAAGCGGCGAAACTGCCTGCGGCGTTCCGCCCTACGCGGGCTGTATCCTATGCGGCTTCCAGTACGCGCATTGCGATATGCAAGCCGGCCGCCGAAGCCATATTGACCAGGGCATCCAGACCGAACAGGTCGATCTTACCGCGCACCAGGTCCGAAATGCGAGGTTGCGTGACACCGAACAGCTTGGCAGCCTGCGACTGGCTCATGCCGGTGTGGGCAATATGTTCTTTCAAAGCCATCATCAGCGCCGAGCGGAGCTTCATGTTTTCGGCTTCGGCAGGGGTGTCCTCGATGGCGTCCCATACGCTGGAAAATCGTCTTTTGATCATAAATTCAGATCTTTCAGAAATTTTCGGTAACGTTCCGTGGCGCGTCCGGGAAAGCGCGTAAGTCATCACGGGCGCTACCGCAGAATATCAATACCAATGGACTTCCTTCCATCCAGGATCTAACATCCCCGAATCCAACCGCGATCCAGGTGATCCCCATGTCCGAGCCTGTCCGCTGGACTATCGCCGTCTCCGCAGAGACAGACCACGCACTGCGCGCCTTTCTGGACGACTCGGGCCTTGGCTGCGAAGACTTGGCGGCTTTTGTCGAGGACGCGGTGCGCTGGAGGGTCATGGACCGCAGGGTTCAGAAGATAAAGGACCGGAACGCCGATACCGACCCCGAGGCTCTGCAAGCCGTCATCGACGAGGCGGTGCGATCGGTTCGCAACGAGTCGGTCGTCGAGCGCCAGTCCGCAACCTCAGACGGCCCTCACTAACCACTTCAAGCCAAGGGGATGGCGATGCGCGTCCTGTTGGACACCAATATTCTGATCTCCGCCCTGATGGCTCGCGGCACGCCGCCCGACCGGATTTACCGACACTGGAAGGACGCCAGGTTCGACCTGGTGGCATGCGAGCGACAATTGGAAGAGATCAGGAGCGTCTCCCGCCGCCCGTATTTTCGCGACCGACTCAAATCCAGCGAGGTGGGCCGACTCGTCAACGACATTCGCCGTCTCGCACTCATGTCCGAGCCTCTTCACACCGTCACCCGCTCTCCAGACCCGAACGATGATTTTCTCCTGGCCGTGGTGGAAAGCGCGAGCGCCGATTTTCTCGTTACCGGCGACAAGAGCGATTTATTGGCGCTGCATACCCATCGCACAACGCGGATCGTCTCCGCGCGTTTGTTCGCCGATCTGCTCGACCATTGATCGCAGAGAGAACGCAATCGGCGAGACGAAAGAAAAGGGGCCGGGCTCGATGTGTTTGTCCTGTTCATTTATCTCGACATGCCGCGGTACGGGCTGAGATTCTCCCGTCTGCGGATTCTGATACCAGTCGTGCCTGCCGCCGTGGCGTATCAAGACGCAGCCCATTTGTTGTAGCCTGGCGATGAGTTGGCGCCTTTTCATGCGACGGCGAGTTCTCCGACACGGCGTACAGAAGGGATGGCACCGCTAGTCATGTCCTTGTAAAGGTCTCGCAGGTTTTCCTGGAGGTCTTCCAGCGTTTCACCTTGCGTCATGTAATCTGGGTATTCTTCCAGATACCCAAGCCACATGCCTTCATCTTGCCAATACCTATACTTGAGCACTGTCATTGCATGCCCTTACTGGTTAGGACCTGTTACCAATAAAAGGGCTCTGACCCGAATGGCACTTACTTAAGCCGAAAGCATCACAGAAACAATCGGTTGCGATGCGGCGAAGCGAGCGAACAACCGTTGCGGACCAGGCCGGATCGAGGAAACATCCCGGATAATGCCGCTTCCAGTCAAGCGACTGCTTTGTGACCAGCCTGTAAGCCAGTGATTCACAAGGTCGCAGCTTAAGTCAGTGCCATTCGGCTCTGACCCCTTTTCCCCGTGAATTAAGTAAACTGTCCCCAGAACTTCGCTCTCCGGTTCTTGACTTGTGCCGGGAGGAATAAGTCAAGACCTGAGCCCATCCGCCTCGCATCCGCCTCGCGTGACCCCATCCGCCTCGCCGCGCGGCAAGGCTCCGCGAGGGTTAAATGCCGATCATCGTCAAACGACCGAAGGCCCTCAGCGACCTGGCCCAAATCTGGGATTACATTGCCGACGACAGCCCGGAGCGGGCGGACGCCTTCCTGGCGACGATCGACGCCAAGTTTCAAACCCGAAAGTGGGTTCCGAATGCTGACCGAAACTGATGTGGCGCGCGCTTGTTCATAAAACAAAGGTCAGACGTTTCTTGATAGCAGCGTGAATTAGGTAAACTATCCCCGAAACTCGCACGTTTTGAGTTTCTTCAGCCGGATTGCGGGTAAACGTTTCAATGTTTGATTTCGTGGATCCACATCAATGCCAACGGACTCTAAGGCCGTAACGCCCAAGATGGGTTCCGTTCCAGGATCTCCAAAGATAATCGTTCCACCGACAATCTCCCCCATAAACTCGATGTCGCCTGTTGTAATGTCCATCTTGATTTCGCTACCGTCTGCAAGCTCGGAAATGCGCTGTGCCTTTGGGGCAAGGCCAATGGATTCAAGAGCATCTCTTGGAACAATAGAATCCGTTGCACCTGTAGCAACCAGAAACAGCCCTTCCCATGACCTCTCCGGGCTTGCAGGATTCCTGATTGTCACCGTCACCTGCGTTGCACCCATAAGTCACCTCAACATTTGCCCGTATCGAGCTTCGCCGAAAGGACGCGGCCCAAGGTGCCAGGAAGTATAAGAATTCTCTCACAAAGGCACAAAGACACGAAGAAGAAAAGGAATGATTGCGCCAAGACGCCAAGCTCGTCAAGAATCCAATATGCTGGATGCAGTATCCGAGTCGTCCGCTGGTTGAATTGCCCAACGCCGATAAGGTACTGAAAAGCCTTGGCGAGCTTGGCGCCTTGGCGTGACGACTGCTTGTTCCCGCGTGAAGCCCGAGGCGACCCGGCAGGACTGTAGGGCGGATGCCCGCAGGGCGATGCGCCATTGCTCAGGCACCGAAGCGGCGGAACCGCCTGCGGCGTTCAGCCCTGCGGGGGCTGTACAATGTCACTCGCCCGCTTCATGCAAAACTGCCGCAACAAGTTTGGCTGACAATCGGTAATCATGGAGCAATAATGCATCAAGGACGGGTTTAACGGGATCGATAATTCCAATCCGTTTGGCCTGAAGTAGTGTACCTAGCACGCCGAAAAGGGAAATACCCAATTCGGTCGCGACCAAGCGGCCGCGGCGATCATCCAGTAAGACTGCGCACTGGAGAGTCCGGGCCAAGCTTAGCGCTTGGGCTTCGCCTTCGTCCAGTACCATTCGCGCGTCACGAAATAACTCGTCGTCGCGATTCGGGTGAACCTGGGCAAACTCCTGTACAAAAGATGATACGGCTAACGCGCCCGGCAACGCGCTATCACCCGCCGCCTCACGCAGCACCGCATGCGGCAGGTGAATGTGGCCGAACACCTGCGGCAGCAACGCGAGTTGACCGCACTTCGCCAGTGCGATCAATGGACCCGCATCGGCAACGATAACGGGCTTTGTCAATCGAAGCCTGCCATCTCTGCCTTGATCTCGTCGGCAGGATAATCCACCACCGGAATCCCCAGGCGGCTTACGAACTCTAGAAATGCAATTTTCGACATGCGTGCCAATTCCGCGGCTTTACCCGACGAAAATTCACCGGACTTGAATAGATTGACTGCAAGCGCGACATGGACTCCTTCGCGCAACATCGTTTCATCGAAAGGCACGCTGACGAAGAGCGGCTGGCCCTGGTTGGTTACCAACGCAAGTTGCCCGGCCTGTGCCGATTCAGCTAAGGCTTCGGGATGCATCTGAAGGTCGTCTACACTGAAAGCTTGCATATATTCTCCGAGCGGAAATCGCCGGCGCTTACCTATCTGTAAGAGGGTAACCGCAATGTGAGGCAGACAGCGGCAGGGGGCCACGGCAGATAGGGGCAGGTCTGCCCCCTGGAACTTGCGAGTTAAGTAAACTGTGACCCGGAATTCAGGTGGTCCTTCAAGACGTCGGCTTGCAGCAGTTCAATCTCGGCCGCCGCCTCTGCCTCGCTTACGAACGGCTCGGGGGCGACGATACACCGCAATGCCTCTTCGACTACCAGGCGGACGGAGACGCCGCGCGCCCTGGCGACTGCCTGGACTTGGCGCTGCAGGTCATCGGGAATCGTCGCATGAAGTGTGGCCATCACAGAACCTCGGATGTTTGCCTGCGAGTTCCGGGGACTGCAAGTTTTGATGACAGTTTAAGGTTCTGATGACAGTTTACTCAATTACGTCTGCGGCAGAGCATGAAATAAGTAAATTGTCCTCGGAGCCCGCAAACCCCTCTGGTGACACCGCTGCGGCGGTGTCACCCATGTGTTGGCCGCTGTGCGGCCCGGGCTGACCGCCAGCGCCCGCCACGATCACCCCAAGGCGCTAAGAAGTATAAGAATTCTCTCACAAAGGCACAAAGACACAAAGAAAAAAAGGCATAATCACGCCAAGGCGCCAAGCTCGCCAAGAAATCCAATATGCTGGATGCAGTATCCAAGTCACCCGCTGGTTGAATTGCCCAACGCCGATAAGGTACTGAAAAACCTTGGCGCCTTGGCGTGGCGACTGCTTGTTCCAGCGTGAAGCCCGAGGTGACCCGGCAGCCCTGTCGGGCGGATGCCCGCAGGGCGATCCGCCTTTGCGCGGGCAGCCAAGCGGCGAAACCGCCTGCGGCGTTCCGCCCTACGCGGGCTGGTGTTTGCGTGAAACTGTCGCTCGCGCGAAAGCGAGTACGACCGAGGAACCGAATGCGGGGAAAACTGCACGTCCGGGTCTGTGGCGGGGGCTCCGGGCAACCGGAGTCCCTACGCCGGAGGCTATTCTTGGAAATTAGCTTAACTTCTTGAGAATGTTCGTTGCCAGATGTTCATTTATCTCGACATGCCGCGGTACGGGCTGAGATTCTCCCGTCTTCGGATTCTGATACCAGTCGTGCCTGCCGCCGTGGCGTATCAAGACGCAGCCCATTTGTTGTAGCCTGGCGATGAGTTGGCGCCTTTTCATGCGACGGCGAGTTCTCCGACACGGCGTACAGAAGGGATGGCACCGCTAGTCATGTCCTTGTAAAGGTCTCGCAGGTTTTCCTGGAGGTCTTCCAGCGTTTCACCTTGCGTCATGTAATCTGGGTATTCTTCCAGATACCCAAGCCACATGCCTTCATCTTCCCAATACTTATACTTGAGCACTGTCATTGCATGCCCTTACTGGTTAGGACCTGTTACCAATAAAAGGGTTCTGACCCGAATAGCACTGACTTAAGCCGCGGCATTGTGAATCAGCGGCTTACAGGCTGGCCGTCAAGCAGTCGCTTGAGTGGAAGCGGCATTTTCCGGGATGTTTGCTCGTTCCGGCCTGGTCCGCAATGGCTTTTCGCTCTTTTCGCAGCATCGCAACCGATTGTTTCTGCGATGCTTTCGGCTTAAGTCAGTGCTATTCGGTTCTGACCCCTTTTCCCGACCGACCCCTTTTCCCGACCCCTTTTCCTCTTAAAAACTGTTCCCCGTTGAAGTGGATTACCGCGCTGAATTTTCCGTTTCGTGAGTTGATCCCTTCTTTTGGCGCTTTAGCCGACGGACAATCTTGGCTTCGTCAAAATGGCCGCGCGCGGAGGCAATGTTGCATTCCTTGCAATATGCCTGTAGCCCATCTTTGCTTTTTGTAAGCTTGTGGAAATCTGCGGCCGACTTTGTCTGTTTGCATTTTATGCAATATTTCGTGGTAATTGGTTCATTCATCTTAAAGGTCCATAATCTTATTCAAAAACTCTCTAGCTGCCAGCTTATCTATATCATGCTCTGGGCTCATAATTAAGCGACCAACCGTCCTTCCTTCAAACTGCGAAACGCCTCTAGAATTTCTTCCTGCCCAATGCTTAAGAAGAATGGTCGAGCGCAAGAGCCTAGTCTGGAACATCGAAACTAGAACGGTATTAACGATTCTGACCGGATCAACACCGATAAAATAGAACATGAATACAGATTTTGGTGTCGCTAAAAACTCTAATATCTTGTCGAGGTTGTATGCTTTTGGGTTTGATTCTAGAACCATTATCTTGGTTTTGACATCTGTCTCTGTGTGATATTGATCAAACATCCTCGTATAATCTCCAAGATTGTTTTGCGTCTTGAATTGAGGAATGCCCTTCTTTTTATCATTTAGGGCCGAAATAATTTCTTGTCGCAAGCGTTCGTCCTCACCTGCAATAAGATATTCTATTATTCTGCCGCGAACATTCACATTCTCAATGAGTGCGGCCAGAAGTATTTCATTGCGGTAGCGGTTAACTTTATCGTCGAGGTCGAACTTCAGCACGGCAGAATCAACCGAAGAGACAAACCTATCTGCGCGTTCAGGTGCATCCGAAATAGTGGCACGCGCTGCTTCGTTAACAATGAATTTCAGACCTGTGGGGCTGATCCCATTAGTTGCTTCAACAAGGCGAACAAGGTTGCCATCAAAGCCGATGCTGTAATGAATATTAAACAGCCGGTCAAAATTTTCCGGCGTGTTTCTTATTCCCTCAAACTCTCGTATTATATCGGAGCCGTTGAAGCTTCCTCGTATATTATTTTCTCGCAGTACCTGCGAACTGTGGCTAATTTTTTTAAGTAAAGTAGAGTTGCCTAGATAGCAATAATTTTTGAGTGGCGTAACTAGGCAAATAATAACCGGCCTGCCATCAACTTTTTGAAGATTTGAGAGAGAAAGAACGGTGTTACTAAAGCTCTCGCTCTGCGACGAGCTGAAGCGGATAGCAAAATCGGTGCTGTAATATACTGAGCGGTCTTTTATAAGGGAGAATTTATCGACAACTAATGTTGTTAGTGCACCTTTGTCGTTGATTCCGTCATGGGATGATATAAAGTTGGTCAGTGATTCTAGAAGTTCACTCATCGAACATATCCCGTGTCGTTGTGGAAGCGAGTTTCAGTTTATTGGCTTTTTGATCACTCAAGGAATTTCTTTCCCAAAAAAAACCATCATGGTAGCCTTGAATAGTTGTGTCATTGTCAGCCTGCGTTAGTCGCTTAACGGCCATCTGGCAATACTCGGATTCAATCTCTATGCCACTGTATCTGCGTCCTAGCTTTTTAGCAGTTACGCATGTCGTTCCTGACCCTAGGAATGGGTCAAAAACAAAGTCGCCCTTTTGTGAACTGGCCAGAATGAGCTTAGCAACTAGCTTTTCAGGTTTTTGTGTTGGATGATCGGTGTTTTCTGGCATCGACCAAAAAGGAATTGAGATGTCTGTCCATAGGTTAGATGGATGAGTAAGGCGGAAATTGCCGGAGTTCGTTTCTTCCCAGTCTTTCGGTGCGCCTAAGTGATCTCGGTAAGGGGCAATGACTTTCTTCTTGACTTTAACCGCATTCACGTCAAAGAAATAATCTTTAGACTTGGTGCAAAACCAAATATCTTCCGAACAATTCTTCCAGTTGGCCGTGGCTCCCCGGCCTTTCTCGCGTTCCCAAGTTATGCGGTTACGAACAATGAAATGACGCTGTAACACAGACTGCACGGAGGCAGAAGATTGCCAGTCGCAACAAACATAAATGGATGCTTCAGGCTTTATGCATCGCAATAGTTTCTCTATCCATCTACTGAGCCAAGTCTCATAGTTAGAAGACGACGTTTTTGTGAACTTTGTTTCTACGAAAGTTTTATTAATGTTATACGGTGGATCGATCAGCAAAAGGTCGATAAATGCATCTGGAAGGTAGTCGGCACAGTCAAAAATATCTTGATGAATAATTTTACCGCTGATTTCCTCAACACTGGCGGGCATGCTCAGCGAAATGGTTTCTCGGAGAAGGTGCGGCGCTTCATTAGGAGAGATTGTTAGTGTCCTATTACGCGGTGCGCGAACCTTAGGCTCAGGTGCTTCTATCGCTGTTTTGTTCAACTTCATGGTATCAGGTGCTTATGTGGTGGTTCTAGGTTGCTTGGGGTGATGCTTCTCTACGTATTCGTCAAACGCCAGCGTAGTTTCTCGGTGAGAATCGACCGTTTCCCCGTTGTAACACGGCCCGCCATAGAGGCAAGCTGTTATTGGGTGGCGTGTTCTCGGCGCCCTGTCTCCTTGTGTATTCGAGGCCAGCGGCTAGCCCCGTTCACGTCCCTAATTCGCCAGCGCCTTGTAAAGCGTTGATCGGGCGACGCCCAGCAGCCGCGCCACATGGCGATTTTTTCTCGGTTCAGTGTCACGGTCGCGCCCGCGCCGAAGCGTCTGTCTTGAGCCGCCAACCGTGGAGTTTACCCCCCGGCGCTTGGTCGGGGTAGCACGCCCCTTTCTCGATCCGCCAACCGGGCAGATCGCACCGCGTCAGGCTCTCGATGCTACCAGCCTGCGCAAGCTGGTAGGCCGCCTTCCCCTGCGGCGTGTTCGCCCAGGCCGCCGCCGCCGTCTCGTCCCGAGCCGCCGCGTACCCCCTCCACCACGCCCGAGGCCCGGCCGACGCTCTCCATGTAGATCCCAAACCCCAGTGCGCACGCGATCAGCACGGCGATAGCCAGGGACAGCCCCACCCCCCAGCGCAGTTCTCGCGTGCCGGCCACCTGATCCGCGACCCGGTGAGTCGCGGTCGCCACCGCCGCGGCAAGGTCCGCGCTTCACTGCTTCCGTCGCCGCCCTCGCCGAGGCTTCCGTGGTCGCCCTGAACCCCGCCAAGGTCTCCTTGCACGCGTGCGCGATCTTCAGCCGGGAACGGCCCTTGCTGCCCGATGCTCCAGCCGGATGTCGGCTTACGGCGCGTCCGGCTCCGCGACCGACAACGAGGTCCGGCCCGCGTGCCTGACCCGATTACAGGGCAACACCGCACCAGCACCTGGAATCCAAGGCGTCAGCCTTGGATTCCAGGTGAGGATCAGAAGAACAGCCCCGTCAGTGGCGACGAGGCGGAGGCGAAGCGCTTGGGGGCCATGCGCCCGGCGAGGAAGGCCTCGCGTCCGGCCTCGATGGCCTTGCGCATGGCGCTGGCCATGAGCACCGGGTCCCGGGCGGCGGCGATGGCGGTGTTCATCAGCACCCCGGCGCACCCCAATTCCATGGCCACCGCGGCATCGGAGGCGGTGCCGACCCCGGCGTCGACCAGTACCGGGACCTTGGCGTTCTCGACGATCGTCAGGATGTTCAAGGGGTTGCGGATACCGAGCCCGGAACCGATGGGGGCGGCCAAGGGCATCACTGCCACGCAGCCCAGTTCTTCCAGTCGTTTGGCCATGATGGGGTCATCATTGGTGTAGACCATGACGTCGAAACCGTCCTTGACCAGGATCTCCGCCGCCGCCAGGGTGGCGACCACGTCCGGGAACAGGGTCTTTTCGTCGCCCAGGACCTCCAGCTTGACCAGGTTGCGGCCGTCCAGGAGTTCGCGGGCGAGCCGACAGGTGCGTACGGCGGTGTCGACGTCGTAGCAGCCGGCGGTGTTGGGCAGGATGGTGTAACGCTCCGGGGGCAGCACGTCCAGGATGTTGGGCTCCCCGGGGGTCTGGCCGATGTTGGTGCGGCGCACGGCGATGGTGACGATCTGCGCGCCGCTCGCCTCGATGGCGCGGGCGGTCTCGGCCAAGTCCTTGTATTTTCCGGTGCCGACCAGGAGGCGTGAGCCGTATTCCTGGCCGGCGATGATGAGGCGATCGGACTGGGCGGGGGCTTGGGACATAACGGTGACTCCGGCTGAGATGCGATTGGGGGATCAGGATAAACCCGCAGGCGCCCGGCCGTCAGCCTTCACCCTTCACCCTTCACCCTTCAACCGTCAGCCCCCGCCGACCGCCTGGATGATCTCCACCCGGTCCCCGGGCCCGAGCAGTTGCCGGTCAAAGCGGCTGCGCGGCACCAGTTCCCCGTTCAGTTCCACGGCGATGCGCTTGCCGGTCAGGGCCAGGGTTGCGATCAGGGCGGCCATGGGGATAGCCTCCTCGACCTCGGCGGCTTCTCCGTTGATTTCGATCTGCATGAGGGGCTGGTCTCCAGGCGGCGTGGGTGCTGGGGCCCGATTCTATCCCAGCCTGGGCCCCGCGGGTGGGCCGCCTGACCCCGGCCGAGTCGCTGCCCGCTATTTCAACGGGTTGGCGCGATTGCAAAATCGTGACAGCCTCGCTACCTTACGCGCCGCCCATTCACGCGGGCCGCCCCGGCGTCGCCCCGCCTTGGCGGGCACCGCCAGGCAGGTGCCCGCGAGACCCACCGCCGCGCGTGGCAAACCGAGAAACCCACTCGATGAGGACACTGCCGTGAGCCAATGGTCAGAGGACCTGATCTCGATCGAACGCGCCGGAACCCTGGACGGGCTCTTTTTTCAACGGGTTCGACGCTCCCCGGAGCGTGTCGCCTACCGCTTTCATGACCGGGATGCGGGCTGGCGGCAACTGACCTGGCGCGAACTCGGGCAGGCAGTGGCGCGCTGGCGCGCCGCCCTGGCGGGCGAGTCGCTGTCCGCCGGCGACCGCGTCGCCATGGTGCTGCGTAACTGCCCGGAGTGGGTGATGTTCGACCTGGCGGCCATGTCGCTGGGGCTGGTCACGGTCCCGCTCTACACCGATGACCGGGCGGACAACGCCGCCTATATCCTCCAGGACGCGGCGGTCAAGGTGCTGCTGGTGCAGGACGCGGGCCGCTGGAAGCGCCTGGCGGAGGCGATCGGGCGCGCGCCCTGGCCGACGCGCGTGGTGCTGCTGGACGGCGGGGCCGAGGCGCTGCGCCTGGCCGGGGTGGACCCGCGGGTCCGGGTCGCCGAGGTCTGGCTGCCGGATACCGCCCCGGAGCCGTCCCAGCGGGAGGCCGATACCGGCTCGCTGGCGACCATCGTCTATACCTCCGGCACCACCGGGCGGCCTAAGGGGGTGATGCTCTCGCATGGCAACCTGCTGTCCAACTCACACGCGGCGGTGACCATCATCGACTGCTATCAGGAGGACGTGTTCCTGTCCTTCCTGCCCCTGTCGCACGCCCTGGAGCGCACCGGCGGTTACTACCTGCCGATGATGACCGGGTCCTGCGTCGCCTTCGCCCGCTCGGTGGCCCAGCTCGCGGAGGACATGCAGAGCATCCGCCCGACGGTGATGATCGCCGTACCCCGTGTCTTCGAGCGGGTCTACGCGCGGATCGCGGACCAGTTGGCCACCCGCCCGGCCCCGGTGCGCTGGCTCTTCCGGTTGGCCGTGGCGGCGGGCTGGCGCAATTTCCTGCGCGTCCAGGGGCGCGCCGGCTGGCATCCCCTGCTGCTCTTGTGGCCCGCGCTGCGCCGCAAGGTGGCGGCACCGGTGCTGGACAAGCTGGGCGGGCGCCTGCGCGCGGCGGTGAGCGGCGGGGCGCCGCTGCCCTACGAGGTGGCGCGCTTCTTCCTGAGCCTTGGGCTGCCCCTGTTGCAGGGTTACGGGTTGACGGAGACCAGCCCCGTGATCACGGTGAGCCCGCTGGAAGACAACATCCCGGAGAGTGTGGGCGTACCCATCCGCGGTGTCCAGGTGCGGATCGGCGCGAACGACGAGCTGCTGGTCAAGGGCCACAACGTGATGCTGGGCTATTGGAACAACCACGCCGCCACCGCCCGGGTCCTGACCCAGGACGGTTGGCTGCACACCGGGGACCAGGCGCGCATCGACGGCCGGCATGTCTACATCACGGGCCGGATCAAGGACATCCTGGTCCTGTCCAACGGCGAGAAGGTGCCCCCGGCGGACCTGGAGCTGGCGATCAGCATGGACCCCCTGTTCGAGCAGGCCATCGTGCTGGGCGAGGGCCGCTCCTATCTCACCGCCCTGATGGTGCTCAACGGCGACCTGTGGAATGGCCTGGCCCAGGAGTTCGGGCTCGACCCGGAGTCGTCCAAGAGCCTGGACGACCCGCACCTGCTGCGCGAGATGGTCAAACGGGTGCGCCTGGCGCTGCGCGACTTCCCCGGCTACGCCAAGATCCGCCGCACCACACTGACCCTGGAGCCCTGGACGGTCGAGAACGGGCTCATGACGCCGACGCTCAAGGTCAAACGCGCCCAGGTGGTGGAGCGCTACCGCGAGGCGATCGAGCAGATGTATACCATGGACGCCTGACGCCCGCCGACGCGCGGCAAGCGTTCCGGGTGTTGCACCGCGGCCCGGGAGTGCCTAGAATCCTCCTCCGTCGCGGGTGTAGTTCAATGGTAGAACTTCAGCTTCCCAAGCTGATAGCGTGGGTTCGATTCCCATCACCCGCTCCATCTTCCCCCGCCCCTTGTCCGTAGGCCCGGCGATGCAGCGTCTCTACCAGGCCGCCAACCGGATCGAGGCGCAACTCCTGTTGGACCTGCTCGCCCGCCACCGGATCGAGGCCGCGGTGTTCGGTGACTACCTGGCGGGCGCCGCCGGTGAACTGCCCGCCGACATCCTCCCCACCCTGTGGCTGACCGACGAGCGGGACTTGGCGCGCGCCAGGCAACTGATCGCCGACTTCCTGAACCCGCCGCCCACGGCCCCGGCCGCCGACTGGGACTGTCCGGCATGCGGGGAGCAGGTCGAGGGCGATTTCGACCTGTGTTGGAACTGTGGGCGGGCGCGGCCCTGACCCCGGACCAAGAGGGCGGATTTGTCCGCTTCAAGATGCCGTCTGCGACCATTGATGTGCCGTCTTATTTGCGTTCATTTGCGTTCATTTGCGGACAAATGATCTTCTTGTGCTAGCCGACGTGCCCCTCCACGACTTCTCCCAGGCCCTGCTCGACTGGTTCGACCGCCACGGGCGCCGGGACCTGCCCTGGCAGCGCGAGCCCACGCCCTATCGGGTCTGGGTCTCCGAGATCATGCTCCAGCAGACCCAGGTCGCCGTCGTGATCCCCTATTTCGAGCGCTTCATGGCGCGTTTTCCCACACTCGCCGAACTGGCCGCGGCCCCGCTCGATGCGGTCCTGGCGCACTGGTCGGGGCTCGGCTACTACGCCCGTGCCCGCCACCTGCACCGGGCCGCGGTGCTGATCCGGGAGCGCCACGGCGGGGACTTCCCGACGGCCATCGCGAGTGTCGAGGCCCTGCCCGGGATCGGCCGTTCCACCGCCGGGGCCGTGCTCTCGCTGGCCCTGGGGCAGCGCTACCCCATCCTGGACGGCAACGTCAAGCGCGTCCTGGCGCGCTCGTTCGGGGTCGCGGGCTGGCCCGGCCAGGCGGCGGTGCAGGCCGATCTGTGGCGCCTCGCGCACCGGCTTACACCCGCCCTGCGGGTGGACGCCTACAACCAGGCGCTGATGGACTTGGGCGCCACCCTCTGCACCCGCACCCGCCCGGCCTGCGAGCGCTGCCCGGTGGCGGCCCCCTGCGTCGCCCGGCGCCAGGGACGCCAGGCGCAACTGCCCACACCCAAGCCATCCAGGCGCCTGCCGGAGCGCGCCACCCTCATGATCCTGGCCCGCGACCCCCAGGGCGCCGTCCTGCTGGAGCGCCGCCCACCCACCGGCATCTGGGGCGGCCTCTGGAGCCTGCCGGAGACCGACCCCGGGCGGGACCCGGCCGATTGGTGCCGGGAGCGCACCGGCGCCGCACCCCTGCGCCTTGAAATGCACCCGCCGCGCCGTCACACCTTCAGCCACTTCGCACTCGCCATGCGCATCGCCCAGGTCTGGACCCCGGATGCCCCCATGGGCATCGCCGACACGGACCGGGAGACCTGGTGGCAACCCGGCGCCCTGGCCGCCCTGGGCCTGCCGGCGCCGGTGCGGACCATCCTCGCGGACCTGGCCCCGCCGGACCCCGAACAGACATCGCTACAGGAACAAATCAGATGAGCCGTACCCTTCACTGCATCAAGCTCGGCGCGGACGCCGAAGGCCTGGACCGCCAACCCTACCCCGGCGAACTGGGCAAGCGCATCTTCGAGCAGGTCTCCAAACCCGCCTGGGCCCAGTGGCTGCGCCATCAGACCATGCTGATCAACGAAAACCGCCTGAACCCCATGGACCCCAAGGCCCGCAAGTTCCTCGAAGAACAGATGGAACGCTACTTCTTCGGCGACGGGGCCGAGCTGCCCGAAGGGTATGTCCCGCCGACCAGTTGAACTGCCCGGCGTCGCGGAAGCTGCGCCCGGCCGGCGGGCGCAACCGGTTGCAACTGCGCGACGCAAAAACGCCGTCCTGGAGTGTCCCCAAGACCGGCCACTGGAAGGCTCGAGCGAGCGCCTGGATCACCGCTTGCGCCGGCGCACTGCCGCCGTCGGAATTGGTCATCACCACGGCCCCCTGTCCCGTGTTGGGGCAGCCGACCAGCCAATTTTGAAGGCTTCAGCCTTGGTCCGGTAAATCCAAGGCTGAAGCCTTGGACTCCGGCCCGGCGTGGCCGCAACGATAATCGAGGCCCGACCGCCCGGCCGTGCCAGGATGCCCGGTGCGAAGCAGTTCGCGATACAGTTGCCAATCAAAACAAGGCCCCGGGTCCGTCTTACGGCCAGGGGCGATGTCGCTGTGACCGGCGATGCGATCGGCCGTGATCGCCGGGTAGCGCTCGCGGATGGCCCTGGTGCAGCGGGCGAGGGCGGCGTATTGCACGGGCGCAAAGGCTTCGGTATCCGTTCCTTCCAGTTCGATGCCGATGGAGAAGTCGTTGCAGCGCGCGCGCCCGCCGAAGCTGGAGCGGCCGGCGTGCCAGGCGCGGCGCCGGCAGGGGACATATTGAATCAGGCGGCCGTCGCGCCGGATCAGGAGGTGGGTGGAAACGGGACCGGCGGCCGCGGCGATGGCGAACCAGGGGTGGGCCGCGGGGTCGAGGCGGCCGAGAAAGAGGTCGTCGATGGCGC
>Ga0247840_10006984_pt1 | contig 15922 bp, 16 predicted proteins | sample LaCruzMarch2015__FD_192404 | JGI IMG/M metagenome (GOLD analysis project Ga0247840, IMG submission 192404) | Freshwater microbial communities from meromictic Lake La Cruz, Castile-La Mancha, Spain - LaCruzMarch2015_17m | ecosystem: Environmental > Aquatic > Freshwater > Lake | place: Spain... | reverse complement strand
CCTATCAGGCCGCACAAAGCCCTGAAGCCCGCACAAAAAAGCAGGCGGCCATGGATCAGTCCACCTCGATGCAGGTCAAAAATCTCATCGACGGTGGCGAACCGCGGGACGCCATGAATACGCTCGTCGCATGGGAGCTCCAGAACCCCATGGCCAAGCTCCAGTCGGACTTCCTCCTCCTGCGCTCGAGGGCGCTCATCGCGCTCGGACGCAACGCCGAGGCCGTCCGCGAACTCCAGTCGTTCGCCGAACTCAACCCGGACAGCCCGTATCAGATCGACACCGACTTTTATCTCGCCACCGCCCTCAAGGGCCTCGGACGCACCCGCGAAGCGGAAGATTTATGGAAGAAGATCATCGAAAAATACCCAAAAAGCGAACTGGCTCGCGAAGCCGAACGCCTGCTCGGGCAGTGAACAGAGAAACCGCAGATTGACGGAGATGATCGCAGATTTTTTCTCACAGCGAACCATGACAAACACCACCCTTCACCTGGCGAGGAAATCCCGCAGGGTTGTTTTCCTAGTTTCCTCAATCTGCGGGAATCCCGTTAATCTGCGGCTAAACCTTCTGCGGTGTTTGTTCCTTGCCTCATTTTCTCTGGCCTGCGCCTCTGCTCGCGCGGAGATCTATGACCCTCCGACCTCCTCCCCGGGCGGCGTTCGCGGAAACGTGACATCCCCAATCAGTGCCGCGGTTCTCGTCGGAGCGAATCTGACTTCGATTTACAATGGGACCGTCGCTCCGGACAAAAGGAGTTTCGAGTTCAAAGGCATCCCGGTCGGAAAATACGACATCCTCCTCTTCGACGAGCCTGCAGACAAGACCATCAAGGGAGCGATCTATTCCGGCCTGTCCGTCACGCCGGGTAAAGCAGATGTGCCCGCCCAATTCGCCGACCGCTTCATGGAACGGACCCGCCTCAACGACAAATTCTTCTCCCGCTTCAATATCGCCGCCTTTTCCTTCACCGAGGGGAATTCCATCGGTCTCGCCGTCATCGAGCGCATCAAAGAAAGCCCGATCACCCACATGGACGGCACAGTTCAAAAGTATTACCTCCGCCGGGTCGAACTCGCAACGATGGAGCTCGCTGTGGACGACTGGAAGACGAATACGAACCGCCACGTCTACCGCGTGGAGATGCCCATGGAAACCGGCAAACCGTTCCTGGATTACATCCCCGTCCCGGCGCTCGGCCGTATCCGTGTTGTTGACTCGGTGAAGGATCTCGGTTCGATCAGCCTGCCGGCAATCCCCTGATCGAAGAGGCAATCCCCTACCTCTGAACACTCCACCGGGAGCTAAAAAGTTTTTCATTCCGGCGCGATGCAGACTTGCTGAATTGCCGGTTTGAAGACATTTTTGTCCCCTATGAGCAGACTTGAAGGCAAAGTTCTGGTGGCGCAGGGGGGCGGTCCCACAGCCGTGATCAACCAAAGCATCGTAGGCGTAACCCTCGAGGCACGAAAATTCAACCAGGTGAAGGCCGTCTACGGCGCAATCCATGGCGTCCGCGGAATCGTCGAGGAGGATTTTCTGGATCTCACCCGCGAGACCACGAACAACCTCGAACAGGTCGCCGACACGCCGTCCTCGGGACTGCTTTCCACACGCGACAAGCCGAACGAGGAGTATTGCGCACGCATGTTCAAGGTCATGCGCAAGCACGACATCCGCTACTTCTTCTACATCGGCGGAAACGACTCGGCCGATACCGTCCGCATCATCAACGAGCAGGCAGACTCGGCAGGCTACGACTTCCGCGCCCTCCACATCCCCAAGACGATTGACAACGATCTGGCCGTGAACGACCACTGCCCCGGATTCGGATCGGCAGCCCGTTTTGTCGCGCAGGCGTTCATGGGCCTGAACCTCGACAACCGCGCGCTGCCGGGAGTCTTGATCGGCGTGGTGATGGGTCGCCATGCAGGCTTCCTCACTGCCGCCTCCGCGCTTGCCCGTAAATATGTGGATGACGGACCCCACCTCGTCTACGTGCCCGAGCGGGCCTTCTCGATGGAGCGCTTTCTGGGCGATGTGGACAGAGTTTACAAGGAGCACGGCCGTTGCCTTGTGGCCGTCTCCGAGGGGATCCAGGACGAAAACGGTGAGAATATCGCCACTAAGCTGGTCGGCGAAGTCGAACGCGACGCCCATGGCAATGTCCAGCTTGCCGGCTCGGGCGCGCTGGGCGACCTCCTCGGCGACGAGGTGAAGTCCAAGCTCAAAATCAAGCGTGTGCGTTCCGACACCTTCGGTTATCTCCAGCGCTCGTTTCTGGGCGTGGTCAGCAACCTCGACGCGCACGAAGCCCGCGAAGTCGGCGAGATCGCCGTCCAGTATGCCATGTGGGACAATGTCAACGGCTCGGTCGTCATCCGCCGCCCGGTCCTCAGCTACAGCGCCTCCTACGACCTCGTCCACATCCGTGAGGTGGCAGGAAAAACCCGCCATATGCCCCCGGAATTCCTCCATCCGGAGTCCAGCCATGTCTCGTCCGCGTTCCAGGCCTACTGCCGCCCGCTCGTCGGCTCGAACTTCCCCGCCCCACACCGCCTCCGCGCACCGCGCGTCCCGAGGATCGAGTAAGTTCGGATCGCCCATTCCTCTCCTGGTGCCTGGAACGCCGGGGACTTGCAAAAACTTCGCTTCGCCGTATAACCATATATCGAATGAAGACGACGCTTGAACTTCCGGCGGATGTAGCGCACACGCTGCGCATGGAATCCGCGCGGCGCGGCGGACGCAAGGCGGCGTCTCTATCCAAGCTGGTCACCGACGCGGTCCGCACGGTGTATGCCTCACCCACCGTGGCCCGACGTGGAACAAGCCAAAAGCCGGGACGCGTGGTCATCGCGGCGGCACCTGACGCCCCCAGGCTGACGTCCGAAATGCTCCGCTTGGTCCTCGCCGACGAGGGGCTATGAAATTTCTCGTGGATAACGATGTGTTCCTGGCGGCGATCTATGCCGGGCACGAGCACCACAGCCAGGCTAGGAAATGGCTGGACTCCCACAAGCCCGACGGCTGGGGCATCGCGGCTGAAACCTATCTGGCCGCCACGCGCCTGCTGATGAATCCTGCTGTGATGGCCTCGGGGACTCTCCCGGCAAAATCCGCACTCCTTGCCATCGAGACCGAATTGGACGGACCCTATCCAGGGAAGGTCGTCCTCGCCCGCCGCAGGCCAGACCAAACCATGCTTCGGAAGGCGGAGGGACACCGTCAGATCATGGACACTTGGTTGGTGCAGATCGCGCGCGATGCCGGGGCCAAATTGGCCACTCGGGATGCGGGTAGCCGAACCAACTGGCCGGAGGATACCATTCCCGTCCGGTAGGTGGCGGAAATTTCTTCGCCCTGCAAAATTAGACCAACCCGCTTAGGTTCTCCCCGTGGGACTTCTCAAGGACATTCTCTCGATCAACAAGAAGCCGGAATCCTGCCGTGACTACGGTTCCTGCGGTTGCGCGCACACGCAGTCGATTCCAAAACATGTCTTCATCGAGCTCAGCGGCGCGTGCAATCTGGACTGCACATTTTGCGCGTATTCCTGGTCTTCCCGCCGCCGAGGACGCATGGACATCGGACTGTTAGAAAAAATCTTGAAGGATCTCCGCAAGCTGGAGCCGATTGACTACATCATGTTCTCCGCGCTCGGCGAACCGACCCTGCACCCGGAGTTTGACGAGGCGTGCCGGATGGTTCACCGGGCGGGATACCATCTTGTCGTCACCACGAATGGAACCCGTCTCCGTCCAGAAATGGTCTCCCTGCCCATCGACGAGCTTTTCATCAGCTTCAACACCCCATCCCCAAAAGCCTATGAGATGAAGCATTCCGCGGTGCCTCTTCCCAAACTGATCGGGACAATCCGTGATTTCATTGACGCGGTGCCGCTGTTCGACACCAGCATCTACCTCTTCACAGAAAACCGGCTGCACTACCCAGATGCGGGACCTCTCATCCGCCCGGATGATCCCGCCTCCGCCAGGCACCTGCAAAAGCTTTTGCGCGAGTGGAACCCCGGCATCGAGATCTCCTCCCCCATCCCGGATACCATTGAGATCCAGCCGCATGTTTATGCACGTCTCAAACCGCTGACCCTTTGGGCGAACTGCAATCCGCCGGCTCACATCCGGATCGAGGAAGCCGTTTCCATCCCCGCCGCGACCTGCAATTACTACAAGCACCACATCAACATCCTCTGCGACGGCGAGGTCTCGGTCTGCTGTGGCGACTACGATGCATCGATCAGCCTCGGCAATGTCGCCACCGAACCGCTGCGGAAGATCTTTCTGAGAAAATACGAAACCCCGGACCTCGCGGTCCATTCCCTCTGCCGCCGATGCAAGGGGAAGCCCGTTTGTGATCTCGAAACACCGCTTGCAGGCGCTCCAGCGAACAACTAACAAATACCGCCATGAACAAGGCGCTCCTCGTGATCGATTTGCAGAACGACTACTTCCCGGGCGGCAAATTTCCGCTTTGGAATACGGATGTCACGCTGCAGAACATCGAGGCAGCCATAGCGAAGGCCCGAAGCTGCAAGATCCCCGTCATCATCATCCAGCACATCGCCGACAGCGAAATGGGAATCGCCCCGTTTTTCAACAAAGGCACGCCAGGTGCGGATATTCATCCGCGCATCGTCGCTGCCGCCCCGGATGCCGTTATTGTCGTGAAGCAATTTGCCGACAGTTTTGTGAAGACCACGCTGGAGGAAACACTGGCCGGGCTCGGCACCACCGAACTCCTCGTCTGCGGCATGATGACACAAAATTGCGTGACACATACCGCCATCTCAAAATCGGCCGAGAAATATCAGGTTTCCATTCTCACCGACTGCTGCACAACCGTGGATGAAATGCTCCATAATATTGCGCTTCATGCGGTTTCTACCCGCATTCCGCTGGTGACATCGGATTCCGTGATTTGACCGGGAGGCACAACTCCCGCATATGAAAAAGTCGGCTGATTTCCTTCTCGAAGCCAAACGGAGCTCCCGGAAAATCGCGTGCCTGACGGCATACGATTACCCGACGGCCCGCCTGTTGGACGACGAGGATCTCGACATCCTCCTCGTCGGCGACTCGCTCGGAATGGTTGTCCTCGGCTACCCGGACACAACATCCGTGAGAATGGACGACATGCTCCACCACACACGCGCGGTAGCACGTGGGGTAACACAGGCATGGATTGTATCGGATCTTCCCGCCGGAAGCTGCCCGTCCCCGGAAGCAGCCACGGAAAATTCCGCCCGCCTGATTGAGTCGGGGGCCGATGCGGTAAAGATCGAAGGAGGCAGCGAATGCCTGCGCATGGTCGAGGCGATCCGTGGAGCCGGGATTCCGGTCGTCGGGCACCTCGGCATGCTCCCGCAGCGCATTGTCGAGGAGGGCGGCTACCGGATCAAGGGCCGCTCGGACTCCGAAGCGGAGCGAATGATGGACGATGCGAAAGCGCTGGAGGACGCCGGCATCAGCGCGGTGGTTCTGGAACTCGTGTATCCTCCACTCGCGGAACAGCTCACCTCAATCCTCAGGATCCCCACGATCGGAATCGGGAGCGGTCCAGCCTGCGACGGACAGATCCTTGTCATCCACGACGTCATCGGCCTCTTCCCGTGGTTCCGGCCGAAATTTGCAACGGCTCGGGCGGATGTCGCGGGCGAGATCCGGCGCGCGGCGGCGGAATTCGTGCAGGCGACCCGGTCGGTAAGCCCGTGAATCAATGCTCACCCGATGGAAAGGTTGTGTCTTCTCGGGATTGGTAAAACTGGATAAAGCATGAATCGTCGCAAGGAAATACCGCTTGAGGGGAAACCTGTCGAAAGTCAGCGCAATGCTGCATCCACTCCAGTCGCGTCGGAGTCCGTTGAGAAGCCTCTCACTTTTTCAAAAACCCTCGCCGCCAGACTCGCCGCAAGCAAAAGGAAGGCCCTGGAGGTTTCTGCCCCTGAGACAAATCCTCCGGCGGGTGCGGGAGATTCCCTTGAAAGGAGGCCCCTTGCCTCCAATGATCAGTTCAAGAGCGCAAAATCCCGCACGGCCAGTCAAAGCGATTTTTCGACATCTTCGCTGAAGCAAAAAGATTTTCTCCGGTCATCGAAGAACCTCCTGCACGATATCTTCCCTGAGTTGCTGAATTTCCTTCACGACCAGAAGCGGAGACGCAGAAGGATCAGGGCATACCTGCGCAGTCGGGCAGAAGTGCCCCAACCGTCCCCGGTCAAAAAGGAAATGCCCGTTGAGGATGAGGTGAAGGCACGGGCGCTCCCGAAACTTTCCCTTGTGCAAATGCGACGCTTTCGCATCGGCACATGGCGTCTCTTGCGCCCCATCATACGCTGGCAGCGTCGCTCAGCCGCGCCGATTGTCTTTGCTGTGTATTTTGGCATTTTGTGCGTGCTGTCGATTTCAACCACCGTCTATTTTCTCATTCCAGCAAGCAGTCCAAATCCGCCTCCCCGAGCGTCTCTCCCGCCGGCCGAAGTCGCGCCCCTGACACTCGGGACAAGCCGCCCCGGCAGATTGTTTCTGCAGGATCCGCGTACAAAGCCGGCGGATTTGTCACGTCTGCAATCCCAAGCGGAAGAGGAGTTCCGGGCTGGAAACTACGCCAAGGCAGAGGCGCTCTTTCGCGAGGCACTGCCAACAGCTCGATTGCGCGCCTTCACCGGATTCCAGATTTTTCTCTGCCTGCTCAAGCAGGGGAAATTTGCTGAGGCTGAACTCATGGCAGGAAAATTTCCAGCAACGGCCAACGCCAAAAACCCTTCCGGACAGTATGTGCACGCAGCCCTAGCCCTCATTCACTCCCGACCGGAGGAAGCCCGTCAGTGTGTCGAAACCGCCCGGAGGGAATTTCCTTCAATCAGCCCCTTCTACGACAAAGCCTTGAACGACGCCACTCTCCAGCCAAGCCCCTGAACCGGGATCGGCCTTGGTGCTCATGTCACCTTCTGTTTGCGCAGGCAGCGCTGACGCCACTCTCCCGATGCCTGCAACCTTTGTTGGCAGGCAGAGCGGTCAGGCGGTGAGGGCGAAGCGCTCTGAGCCGAGGAGGCCGGATTTTTCCAGGAAATAGTCGTAGCCGCCGGCGTAGGAAGTGACGGTCCCCGCGTTGATGTGGAGGATCCGGTTCGCGAGCTTGCGGATGAAGTGGACGTCGTGGGATATGAATACCAGCGTGCCTTCGTAGGCCTCGAGCGCAAGGACGAGCGACTCGACGGTGAGGATGTCGAGGTGTGTGGTCGGCTCGTCCATGAGAAGAAGGTTTGGCGGATCGACCAGAAACTTGATCAGGTTCAGGCGGGTTTTTTCTCCCCCGCTCAGGACGGCGGTTTTTTTGTGAAGGTCGTCCTTGCGGAAAAGGAATGAGCCGAGGATCGCGCGGGCATCCTCCTCGCGCAGCGTGCCGTTCGCAGCGAGGACCTCCTCGATGACGGATTTTGTGGGATCCAGCATCGCCGACCGGTGTTGGCTGAAGTATCCAATCTTGGAATTGTGCCCCTCCTGGCGCACTCCCTTCTGGAACGGAACGATCTCCGCGAGGATTTTGAGGAGCGTCGATTTCCCGGCACCGTTCGGTCCGACGAGCGCGGTCCGTTCGCCTCGCTCGACCAGGAGGTCGAGGCCCCGATAGACCGGGTTTTCGCCGTAGGCCATGTGAATCCCCTCCAGACTGATGGCGCGCTGTCCACCTCGTGGCGGCTGCGGGATCCGGAAGCGAAACGGCTTCTTCGGCGCCTCCGGACGTTCGACTTTTTCCATCCGCTCGATCTGCTTGAGCTTGCTCTGTGCCTGGGCGGCCTTGGAGGATACCGAGCGGAAGCGGTCGGCAAATTCCTGAAGGGCGGAAATTTCCTTCTGCTGGTTTTTATAGGCGGCCGCCTGTTGCTCGTAGTTCGCTTCGCGCTGGCGCATCGCCTCGGAATAGTTCCCGGTGTAGGAAACAATTCTCTTGTTGGTGATCTCGAAGACCTTGCCCACAAGGGCATCCATGAACTCAAGATCGTGGGAAATCAGGAGCACCGCACCGGAATAATTCTGAAGGTATTTCTGAAGCCAAAGAAGCGAGAGCAGATCGAGGTGGTTCGTCGGTTCATCGAGGAGGAGGAGATCCGGCTCCATCACGAGCAGGCGCGCCAAGTGGGCACGCATCACCCATCCGCCGCTCAACTCCCTGGCCGGACGCTCGAAATCCTGATCCCGGTATCCGAGACCCTTGAGCATCTTGCGGGCTTTGGCCTCGACATGCGGGTTGCACAGCGCCTCGTGTTTCGCATGAGCCTCGAGATATTCCGGTCCATCCACGATGCCCTGCTTTTCCAGGGAGGCGAGCAGCGTCTCCAGAGCGGGCACTTCGCCCGCCCGCCCGGTTGCGATATCCAGAGCCGACTCTCCGCCGACGGCCTCTCCCTCCTGAGGCAGATAGCCGAGCATCGTCCACTCGTCGCGCTGCACGGTTCCAGAATCCGGCTCGTCGGTTTTCAGGATCAGGGAAAAAAGCGTGGATTTGCCGGCACCGTTCGGCCCGACAAGCGCCGTGCATTCGCCGTAGTTGACCTGAAGGCAGGCGTCCTCGAAAAGGACGCGCCCCCCGTGGCTTTTTTTCAGATCCCGGATCGTCAGCATCGGCGGGTCCTCAGCGAACGATTCCGCGCTGGGAGGACTCGATGAAAGTGAGAAGGTGGTCGCGAACCTCCGAGGCGGGCAGCTCGGCAGCAATCTTCTCGCAGGCCTGTTTGACATTCAGGTTCGCGCGGTAGAGGAACCTGTAGGCCTCGCGAAGCGAGCGGATATCCCCGGCGGCAAACCCTCGCCTCTCCAAGCCGATTTGGTTGATTCCGCGGATCTCGGCGGGATTTCCGTCTGCGATCAGATACGGCGGCACGTCCTGCACGATCTTCGTGCATCCGCCGATGATCGAATGGCGGCCGATCCGGCAGAATTGATGGACTCCGGAGAGTCCGCCAATGACGGCATGATCCTCAACGATGACGTGACCGGCGAGGGTTCCGTTATTCGAAAAGATGACATGGTCGCCAACCGTGCAGTCATGGGCAACGTGCGAGTAGGCGAGGAAATTTCCGTGGTTGCCGATCTTTGTCAGCGTGCCGGGAAGCGTCCCACGGTTCACGGTGCAGAATTCGCGGAAGGAATTGTTGCTGCCGATCTCGAGGTGGGTCGGTTCGCCCGAATATTTCAAATCCTGCGAGCGCTGGCCGATCGAACAATACGGATAGAAGACGTTGCCGTTTCCGATTTTTGACGGCCCCGCGATTGTCACATGCCCGAGCAACTGGCAGTTCGCGCCGATCTCCACATCTTTGCCGACGTGGCAAAACGGCCCGATCTCGGTTCCCTCGCCGATCACCGCGCCGGGATCGACGACCGCGCTGGCATGGATGCTTGTCATTTGTCAACCAGCCCGAACAGAAGCACCCCCTCGGAAACCACCTCGCCGTTGACAAGACACCGGCAGGCCGCCTTGCCGAGGCGCTTCTTTGCGCTTGTTAGCTCGCACTCGATGAAAAGCGTGTCGCCAGGCATCACCGGCTTGCGGAATTTCACCTCGTCCGCGCTCATGAAGTAGCCGATTTTCCCCGCGTTCTCGGTCTTCAGCATCATCACGATGCTCGCGACCTGCGCCATCGCCTCGAGCTGCAGAACCCCCGGCATGACCGGGTGCCCCGGGAAATGTCCCTGGAAAAACGGTTCATTGATCGTGACCGCCTTGACTCCCACCGCCCTCTTGTCGTCCTGGAGTTCGATGATCCGGTCCACCATGAGAAAAGGAAAGCGGTGCGGAAGCACGCGCATGACCTCGTTGATGTCCATGGTGCCAGACCCGGCTGGAACAGGACGCGGGGCGGAGGCAACCACTTCGGCATGTCGGGCGGCCAGCTTCTTCGCGGCCTCTGTGTTGATCCCGTGCCCCGGCTTGACCGCGACAATGTGAGCACGGAGGCGGCGGCCGCAGAGGGCGAGATCTCCGATGATATCAAGGATCTTGTGCCTGACAAATTCATCCGGAAACCGCAGGGGCTCCTTGCTCAGCACGCTGTCCCCGCGCGCGACGATCGCGTTCTCCAGGCTGCCTCCCTTGATGAGCCCCTTGTCCATAAGCGGCTTCACGTCTTCGTAGAACACAAACGTCCGCGCCGACGCGATCTCCTTTTCGTAGAACTCGGGAGTAATCTCGGCCGAGAGGAACTGGGTGAAGCGCCCCTGCGGACCGACCTGCGTGCAGGAGATGCGGAACTTAGTGTCCGGAAGGATCATCAGGATCGATTCTCCCAGTTCGATTGTCACCGGCTCGGTGACCTCAAGGTAGCTGCGGGCGGCGTCCTGCGCGACGATGCCGGCCTTCAAAATCATCTCCGCATATGCGGAGGCGCTGCCGTCTCCGATCGGCGGCTCGTTCGCGTTCATCTGGATGAGCGCATTGTCCACGCCGAGCCCGCTGAGAGCGGAAAGCACGTGCTCCACCGTGTGGATCTTCACCATCCCCTGAACAAGCGTGGTAGCGCGCTCGACGGTTTTGACGTGCTTGGCGGCGGCATCAACCACCGGTTCGTCCGGAAGATCCACCCGCTGGAATTTGAATCCATGCCCGACGGGTGCCGGAAGGATGGTGAGGGTGACGTTCTCGCCCGTGTGAAGGGCGCTTCCGCTCAGGGTGGCGGGGGATGCTAGGGTGCGTTGTTTGTCCACGTTTCGTTTGATAAAATCAGGCCTGCGGGCATTTGTTGAGCAGGACGTCGAGATACTTCTGGTTGCTGGCGCGGAGCCGCGCAACAAGCGCCCGGCCGATGGCACCAAGGATTTGAATCGCTGCGGAAGGCTGGAGCCCGCCAAGGACGCCGATCGTCATGCGGCTGATCCGCAAAAGCACGCACCGCTCGATCGAGGTGACGTCCGCAGACCTCGGGCCGTCGTCAACCAGAGAGACCTCACCGAAAAAGTCGCCGCTTTCAATTTTCGAAAGCTCGATCTCGCGTCCGTCGGCCTCCACCGTCACGCTCGCTCTTCCTTCCAGAAGAACATAGAGACAGTGGCCTGGATCGCCAGCGCTCACGATGCGGGCTCCAGCAGGAAACTCGACGATGTCGGTCAGATTGAGGAGGGCGGCCAGTTCCTCGGTGCCAAGGCCGGCAAAGAGGGAGAACTTCTGGAGGCGGGGGTCACCCGGCTGCAGGACCGTTGATGTGTGGGATGATTTTTCCATCGAGCATTCGGATGCGGGCAGGTGCCATCGCGGCCACCGACTCGCTGTGAGTCACAATAACCAGCACGGCAATTTTTTGGGAAGCAATCTTTAAGAGTGTTTCGCAGACCCGGGCTGCATTGGCGGAATCGAGGTTTCCGGTTGGCTCGTCGGCAAGGAGGAGGCGGGGCCGGCCGGCGAGCGCGCGGGCGATCGCGGTGCGCTGCATTTCTCCGCCGCTGAGCTGATGCGGAAAATGCCCGGAACGTGCGGAAAGACCGACCAGATCCAGCATCTCGGACACCCGGGGGGCCGCCTTACGGGCGGACTCTCCCCGCAGAAGCAGGGGAAGCTCGACATTTTCCCGCACCGTCATCGCCGGAAGCAGGTTGAAAAACTGGAAGACGATCCCGAGCGTCTTTCTCCGGTAGGAGGTCAGTTCCCTTTCCCCGGCACTGTGCAGCGGGATGCCATCGACGAGAATCTCACCCGAGGTCGGCCGGTCCAGCCCGCCGAGAAGGTTGAGCAAAGTGCTTTTCCCGCAGCCGCTCGGTCCCGTGAGGGTCGCGAACCCGCCTGCGGGAATGTCGAGCGAAATGCCATCCAGCGCGCGGACGATGCCGCTGCCGGAAGAATACGTTCGCGTCACATTTCGGAGATGGATCATACTGTCCTCCACCATTGCCGCGATGTGACTCCTGTTCAAGCAGACTTCGAAATCCTCGGGGAAACTCCCGACCTGCTGGCCGTCGCCAAACCGGCCGGTCTCCTTGTGCACCCGACAAAACCCGACGGGACCCGCACCCTCTGGGACGCCCTCCGGGAACTGCTCGGCTACGAACTCGTCAACGGGGGCCAGGTTTCACTCATCAACCGGCTCGACCGGGAAACGAGCGGAGCCGTGCTCGTTGCGAAATCTTCGGCTGCCGCCCGGACCGCCGCCATGGCGATGCAGGAGGGGAAAATCCAGAAGTCGTATCTTGCGATCGTCCACGGCTGGCCTCCACAGGACCAATTCGAGATTGATGCCCCAATCATCCGCCTCGGGGAGGTCGGAGAAACAACCATCCACCTCCAGCGCACGGTCCATCCGTCGGGTGCCCCAGCTCTGACGCGCTTCCGTGTCCTCTCACAAATCGAAAACGAATCCGGTCGATTCGCGCTGCTCGCGGCCGAGCCGGTCACCGGCCGCACCCACCAGATCCGCGTCCACCTTTCCCATGCCGGCCACCCGGTCGTCGGCGACAAAATCTACGGCCCCTCGCCGGAGTGCTACCTCGAGTTCATCCGCACCGGCTGGACCCCACGCCTCGCAGAGCGGCTGATTCTCCCGCGCCACGCACTCCACTCCGCAGCAATCTCGCTGGAATGGAAAGACACGCAGCTCTCCTGGGCATGCCCTCTGCCTGCGGATCTGGTGGATTTTCTGGCATCAGCACCGCAGTGCGACAGAAACACTGCCTAGATTGCGACCCCAATAATCCACAACCGATCGAGGACAGTCAGCCTACTTGTCAGCAGTTTCCCTGTAGGAGGGATTGGGGAAGGGCACCGCTGTGCCGGTCTCTTTGAAAAAGTCCTCCAACCGGGCGTCCAGCGACTTCACCCGTTCAGGCTCCGCGACGCCGAGATCCTTGATTTCCCCCGGATCGTCCCGGAGGTTGTAGAGTTCGTAGCGGGGCTCCCGGGACGGACCGTCATGCAGAAACCGGATGAGTTTCCAATCCCCCTGCCTCACCGATGCAGCAGGGACCTGTCCGTTGACTTTGATGTTCAGCGGCAAATAGCCGAAGATTTCCTCGCGATGCGACCGGGACGTGCCTTCGAGCACTGGTAGAAAGCTCCGTCCGTCCATGATCTGACCCTCCGGCAGTTTCGCCCCGGCTGCGGCGGCCAGCGTGGGGTAGAAGTCCATGCTCTGGATCATCGCGTCGGTTTTGGTGTCTGGCCGGACTACTCCCGGCCAGACGACAAAGCAGGGCTCCCGCGTCCCGCCCTCGTAAATCGTCGCCTTTCCGCCGCGAAGCGGGGCATTGCTCGTGGGAGGAACGTCGGCGAGGGCCTTGCTCACATCGCCCTCTGCCTCGGTCCGGAGTGCCTGCCAGTTCACGCCGCCGTTGTCCGAGAAAAAGACGATGAGGGTTTTGTCCAAAACCCCGGCGGTTTCGAGCCCCTTGACAAGCGTCCCGACCGCGTCATCCAGACTACTCACCATCGCGGCATAAACCGGATTGTGCTGCGGAAGCGCGTCGTCCATCTGCTCCCGGAATTTCTCCACTAGGTCCGGTTTCGCGTTGTAGCGCGAATGCACGGAGAACGACCAGTAGTTGAGATAGAACGGATGGTCCTTGTTGGCTTCGATGAACCGGACCGCCTCGGAGGCCATGCGGTCCTCGATGTGCTCGCCGGGTGAGTTTTCTTTAAGCCCGGGAAATCCCCACGGGGCCAGATATCCATTGGGAAGCCCGGGAGATGGAGTGTGCGGCACGTCCACATCGAAGCCCTGCTCCAGCGGGCTGTAGGGCTTTGGGCCAAGGTGCCATTTTCCAAAGTGCCCGGTCGCGTAGCCGGCGGCTTTGAGCGTCTCGGCCAGCGTGACGATCGAGGTGTCCAACCGGTTGGCGGAGATCACGGCCACGCACTTGTTGAACGGATCGCTTCCTTTGGGCAGGGCCAGCTTGAGGCGCACGTCCGGCTCATGGCAGGCCGGTGCCAAAATCCCGATGCGGGCGGGATACTGGCCACTCATGATGCTGGCGCGGGTCGGCGAACAAAGGGCATTGGCGGCATACGCCTGGGTGAAGATCATCCCGCGCTTCGCGAGGGCATCGATGTTGGGGGTCTTGTAGTTGACGCTCCCGGAAAACCCGACGTCGTTCCATCCGAGATCGTCGGCCATGATGAAGACGATATTCGGCTTGGCGGAAATTTCCGCCGGAAGCGGATTCCCGGAAAGCAGGACCGCAGCAAGGATTGCTGCGAACGAGGCGGAGGGCATCCCCGCGTGCCGCCGTTTCCTAATGCACGTTGCCATCGTTCCAGCGCTTGTCGATCCAGCGAGGGGGCTCGTTGTTTTTATTCCATTCATCCCAGAGCGCTTGGAGTTCCGCAACCTTCCCGGGCTCTTTGGTGGCGAGGTCATCGGCCTCACCGGGATCTTTCGCCAGATTAAAAAGCCGAACCGGGGCATCGAGCCCGGTCTTGGACAGCTTCCAGTCGCCTTTGCGGACGGCGTATTGGACACCGAACCTCCAGAAGAGAGCCTGGTGCGGAGCGGCGGTGGACTTGCCCTCCAAGAGCGGCAGGAGGTTAACTCCGTCGAGCTTCCAATCCGGCTCGATCTTTCCCCCCGCCGCAGCGACGGATGTGGGGAGAATGTCGAGTTGGATGACCGGCTGGTCGAGGACCTGCCCCGGCGGGATATTCCCCTTCCAACTGACGATGAACGGGACATGGATCCCGCCATCCCAAAGCGTCCACTTCGTCCCTTGGAACGGCTTGTTGTCGGTCGCGCTGCCGCCACCGTTGTCGCCCAGAAAGAAGACCAGCGTGTTCTCCTCGAGCCCGAGTGACCTGAGCTTTTCCAGGATCTGGCCGATGATGTCATCGAGCTGGGAGACGTCCGCGCAAAACTTGCGGCGGTTGGGAGGCAACGAGGGATCGAACCGGCTCAACCACGGCTCGGCCCCGACCTGCCTGCCATGGACGCCCGTGAACGGAAGATACAGAAAGAACGGCTTGTCCTTGTGGCGGTCGAGAAAGGAGATCGCCTCGTCGCGGAAGGCGTTCATGAAATTCGGCGGGGCCGGAACCTTTTCCTTGCCGCGGAGGAGCGGCGTGGGAACCCCCTCGGCGTCCTTCCAGTCGATCCCGTAAGGCAGGATTCCCAAAAACTCGTCAAATCCCCGGTCAGTGGGCAGGTAGCCCGGCTCGTCCCCGAGATGCCATTTTCCGATCATTCCGGTGGAATACCCGAGCTGCTTCATCCTCTGCGGGAATGTCACCGCGCCGATCTCAAGCGCGCGGGGCCCCCTGTCGGTCGGCTGCACTTTCCCCTCGGCATTGGCATCAAAACCAAACCGCTGCTGATACCTTCCGGTCATCAGCCCCGCGCGGGTCGGGCTGCACACGCAGCCGGAAACATAGCCGTTCATGAACTTCGCTCCTCCCTGCGCCAGAGAATCGATGTTCGGCGTCGGAATCTGGGTGTTCCCATAGACCCCGGTGTCCGCATAGCCAAGGTCATCGGCCAGAAAAACGACAACGTTCGGCGGACGGTCGCCGGCATGGACGGCCGCTGAGGCGAGAAGCGCCAGCAGGGCGGCTCGGAAGGTTGTCATCTCATTCAAAACTGAGGACGAGCGTAGGGACACGGTCCGGCTTCGGCGGCGTGAAATTCGGGCCCCAGAAGACATACAGATTCGGTTTTTGGTCCGCGATATCGAGCTTTTCGTGTTCGGCGACCTCCATTCGGAATGCCGCCACCGGCTCCCCGCTCCGCCCGTAGTCCTTTCGAACCATGTCGGTCACGTCGATCGTGATGATTTTTCCCGGAGTGTTCTCGCTCGTGCAGAGGGGGACCTGTTCATTAAAGATCCCTCCTTCAGAAAAATGGGACAACTCCAGTCCCTTGAAGCGCGGATCACCAGTCCATGCCTCATCGTTCCATTCGCCTGCATGAAAAAGCGAGGCCGGGGGCAGGGGC
>Ga0247840_10006982_pt1 | contig 15931 bp, 16 predicted proteins | sample LaCruzMarch2015__FD_192404 | JGI IMG/M metagenome (GOLD analysis project Ga0247840, IMG submission 192404) | Freshwater microbial communities from meromictic Lake La Cruz, Castile-La Mancha, Spain - LaCruzMarch2015_17m | ecosystem: Environmental > Aquatic > Freshwater > Lake | place: Spain... | reverse complement strand
AAAAGGGCCGCTAGCTCATTTGGTAGAGCGCATCCATGGCATGGATGAGGCGACCGGTTCGATCCCGGTGCGGTCCACAAGCGTTAAGAAAATCGCTACTGCTAGCGATTTTTAGCTTGTGGAAGACGCAGCGATGTTTTGCGAGTTTATCTGGAGCGAACAAAACCGCGAGTTGAAATTTTGGTTGGGACCCAAATGAAAAACTTTTTGAGATATAATTGAGTTTTAATAAAAACGAAAATTATATCCAAAAAGTGTACTGTTCCTGTAAGGAAGGGGTCGCGAGTACTTATGTATAATTTGAGCATGGCGAAAAATTATACTTAGTAACTCGTGATACACAATAAATTATCTTATTACTACAAACGAGCCCGCTGCGGTAGGCAGAGAAGTCCGGTGCGGTCCACAAAATAAAAATCTCCTACAAAGGAGATTTTTATTTTGTAAAAAGACTTAATGTATTAGATAGCATATCTAAACAATTTATCATTATCTTTTATATACATAACGCTTTCATCTACAAATATAAACTTGGGGTTTTTACCCTCATAAATCATCTGAGGTTTTTTTAGAGGATTTTCTTGCGCTTCTATGGCATAAATTTTGTTATCTGTAGATACAGTTAATATTTCGTTTTCCCCAAAAAATAAATCAACATCTTTGATATCAGAATCAAAAGAAAAAACTTTTACTTTTTTTACACAAATTTCTTCTTTACAGAAAAATTTTGGAGATGAATCTATGGTTCCTAGCCAAGATAAAAATAGGTCTTTTCCTGAATACCATACCCCAATTTTCTTTTTAGTTTTTGGGTTGTTTTCTGAGCCAAGAGGATAAGTGGTCGTAGCTACTATTTTTGTTTTGATTGAAGTTGTTGCCTCCAAAGGATTAAAGATTTTTAATATATCTGAATAATCGCTATTGGCTTTTTCAATAGTAGAAGAGCTTGTTGGTGAGGTTTTTATTGTCTTAGGTATTTCTTCTAAAAGGATATTTTTAGGTAAGGATAAAACTCTTAAATCTGATACCAAGTTTGGTTCTATGGTTATTTGACCTTCCCAGTCATTTAAATTTTCTTTGATTACTTTTACATGATAAGTATTTGGTCTAAGGTTTTTTATGAACAAATCTCTTTGAAGAAATCCGGTAACTTCTTCTTGTTTATTATTTATAAAAACTGTTGAACCGTTCTCAATTCCTCTCAGAAAAATTCCGCCTGTTTTTAAAAATTCAAAACTTTTATCCATAATGTCTCCATTTGCATAAAAGACTATAATCGGTGCTAAAATCAAAAAGAGTAAAACAAAGACTAGGGCCATCAATCTTCTTTTGTTTCGTGAAATAGCCATTTATTTTATTAAATTAATCATCAATGTTTTTTGACTTACTCATTACTCTTTTTTTCGGTGTTACCCAAAAACCCATATAGCGGCCAAACATCATTCTCGTTTGAGCATCAAGAGCGGGAACTGCTCCAAAGATAGTAACTGTTAATGGTACAAAAATCCACTGACAAATCATAAATAGAGTGTGTTTCCAAGATAATCCTTCAGGTCGTGTAGGCAAAAAAGACAATGAAATCATCGCTGAAGTAACCAGCCCCATCATTGCTAAGGTCATTAGATTTCTGGTGAATATCGGTAAGTTGTAAGATAAAAGGGAGCTTTGAAAAACATCGCCTCCAAGAATAACGGGTAGCCAACCCAGAAGGAAAATCATTATAGGACTTGTTGACCAGGACCAGAAGCCCTCAAGAAGAATAAATGAAAAATGTATTTTCTTTTGCCAAGCAATTTTGTCGTTTTTTAAGAAACCAAAAAAAACATATGGCAAATTTTCTACGCCCCATGCCCAACGACGCTGTTGTTTATAAATACTTTTTACCGTTTGCCAAAAGCTTTCGTCAAGATTTGCATCCATAGATACAGGATAAGACATTGGAATTACATGATAATCTCCATTTTTTACAAAAAAAGCATTCCAAAAGATTCTTGAATCTTCTGATACCATGTTTCTTTGCCAATAACCAATATCAAATAAAGCTTTGAAAGATATAGCATGCGAAGAAAAAGTAGATAATCTTTCTGGTCTTTCTTGCTGAACCATTTGCCAGAAAGTTCCTGATAAAGCTACCACTCGTGATAAAGCTGGTGATTGCCAAATGTTATTGTGATAGAACGGTACAGGTTGGAATGATGATTTTAGAGGTTCTTCCGCAGTCAAAAAATTCCAAGTTAAACATTCAAAATATTGCGGATAGATTATTGTATCTATATCAAAGGCTGAGACAATTACGTCCTCATATTTAATAAAATTTTTGTCCAAAATCTTTTTTCTTAATTCTTCTGCGGCATAAGCTATATTTGATCCTTTCCCTGGCATTTCTCCAAAAATTCCCATTGGATGTTTGGTTCGCAAAAAATATGCAAATAAATGCCCATATTTTTTTTCAAGGGTTTTACTTAAATTTTCAGCTCTTTTTCCTCCACGTTCTTCTGAAGCCAAAATTACTATTATTTTATTTTTATCATATTCAGAATTAACCAAAGCTTCTAGACTTTTTTCTAAAACTTCTCTGTCTTCGTTATAAAAGGGGAGGATGACTGTGTGATAGATTTGATCATATTTTAAATTTTCCAGTCTTTTTTTCCAATCAACTGAAAGGTTATGTTTTGTCCTTTGCCAGTTTTGACGCAAGTAAACTGATAAATATATTGTTTTAAGCAACCAATATAAGTCAAAAACTATAATGAATATTGCTGCCCAAAATGGTAGAAAATAAGAAAGAAAGATTGTACCCAAAATGGTGGCCCAGGATAAAGCCCCAGGCAAAATCTCCAAGGAACGATAGATAAATCTGTCTAAACCAGACAAATCCGAAGCTCGTCCCACCCTATAATACGGTGAATTCTTGTAATCCATTTGTCGGGCTATTATTACTTAAAAATGGTTAATAATCAACCTATAAAAACAAATAAATAAACAGGAAAATCGTCTTGAATTATCAGTATTTTGCCTCAATAATTTAAAGATTAATTATAATATTTATTAAATTATAATATAAATAAAAGTATTTCGTATGTTTTATGATACTTAACTTGTTAAGTATTGTAAAATATGTATAATATTTTCCATGATACTTACTGCCGAAGAAAAACAATTAAATAAAGATAGAAAGAGAAACCGCTTTTTTGAGGATATTAAAATAGGTTCTTTTTTGGCGTATAGGCAGGTTAGAAGAAGCAGTGTTGCAACGACAGCTTTGATTATTTTTGTTATGGTTCTTACTTTTCTTAATCTTGTTGTGGTCAGTGGTATTTTAGTAGGTCTTATTCAGGGGGCAACAGATGCTGTTAAGACCCTTTATGTCAGTGATATTTCTGTTACACCATTAAAAAATAAAGATTTTATTGAAAATAGTCCTCAAATAATAAAAACAATCAAAACCTTGCCTTGGGTAGAATCAGCTACTTCTAGATATTTAACCAGTGGTGTTATAGAAGCAAATTATAAGAAAAAAATAAAACAGACAGATGTTTCTGATGAAGTCGGTACGATCATCTCAGGAATAAATGTAGAAGATGAAGAAAAAGTTACTCATTTGTCAAAATATTTAATAGAAGGAGAATTTCTAAAGCCAGACGATAATGACCAAATTCTTGTCGGGTCTATGTTGTTAAAAAAATATTTTCCCATGGAAACACAAGGTTTTGCTACTTTAAGCGAAGTTAGCGTGGGAGATAAAGTAAGAGTTACGATAAATGGCAATACCAGAGAAGTTACAATTAAAGGTATTATAAAAACTAAAGTAGATGAAATATCAAGAAGAGTATTTTTTCCAGAATCCCAGTTCCGCATATTGGCTGGAAAAACTGACTACAATGTAAATGAAATAGCTGTTAAAGTTAAGGCTGGGGTAAAACCAGAATTAGTCCGTGACGCTATAATAAAAACAGGTGCTGATAAAGATGCAAAAATACAAACTTTTGATGAGGGTAAACCTAAATTTTTAACCGATCTTGTAAATACGTTTGCTCTTTTAGGAAATGTTGTTGGGAGTATCGGTTTGATAGTTGCTTCAATTACAATTTTTATTGTTATTTACATAAATGCTATAACCAGAAGAAAATTTATTGGTATATTGAAAGGTATTGGTATTGAATCAAGCGCAATAAAAACAGCATATGTCATGCAAGCAGTATTTTATGCTTTAATCGGCACAGCCATAGGATGTTTTCTTTTGTTCGCCATTTTGAAACCATATTTTGATGTAAATCCTATAGATTTTCCTTTTAGCGATGGAATACTTGTTGCTACAATACCGGATGTACTTATAAGAGTCGGCCTATTAATGACCGCTACTATAATCGCTGGATATATACCTGCAAGAATAGTAGTAAGACAAAATACATTGGATGCAATTTTGGGAAGATAGAAAATAGTTAAAAGTATAAAGTAAAAGGTAATAATTAAAAACAAAAAAATGATCCTGGCTAAAAACATAGTAAAAAAATACAAAAGTGGAGATTCAGAACTAGTGGTTTTGAAAGGTTTGGATTTACATGTCAAACAAGGGGAATTTGTGGCTATTACAGGCAGGTCTGGCTCAGGAAAGAGTACTTTAATGTATCAACTTAGTCTTCTGGATGAACCAAACGATGGAGAGATTTTGGTAGATGGAATAAATATTTTAAAATTAAATAATAAAGAGAAAACGCAGTTCAGATTGAGGGAGTTGGGATTTGTTTTTCAAGATTATGCTTTGATCCCAGAACTTACAGCACTAGAAAACGTTATGTTACCGCTTCTTATGCAGGGTACAGAAACAGAAGTTGCAAAAAGAAGTGCTAGGACAGCTCTAGAAAAAGTGGGATTAGTTGAAAAACTTAATAATCTCCCAAACCAGCTTTCTGGAGGACAGCAACAAAGAGTTAGTATTGCGAGAGCTATAGGACATAATCCAAAAATTATATTCGCAGATGAACCTACAGCTAACCTAGATAGTGAAACCGCTGGTACAGTGTTAAAAGTCTTTCAAGAATTAAATAAAGAGGGACAAACGATAGTCATGGTAACTCACGAAAAAGATTATGCTTCGGTAGCTGATAGAGTGATAACGCTTTCAGATGGAAAAATATTAGAAACAACAGTAAGTGAAGATAAATTTTTAGGTTAATTATTAATTAAATTATTACTATGAAAAAAATAAAAGAAACAATTTTGTTTATAAAAAAGCCAGCAGTTTATATAACCGCAATAATTATAATTGCTTCAATAGTCATACCCATTTTGATTAATAGAAAGAATAATCAGGGAGAAAAAATTATAGTCGGCAAACAAGACATTGTGCAAACAGTAAGTGTAAGCGGTAAAACAAAGCCAGCGTCTTCTGTTGGTTTAGGTTTTGAAAAAAGTGGAAAAGTTGATTTTGTAGGAGTTCAAGTAGGGGATAAAGTTTATAAAGGAGAGACTATCGCTCGTCTTGATTCTTCAGATCTTTACGCTGGATTAGAACAAGCAAAAGCTAACTTATTGGTAGAAACGATAAGACTTGAAGAAATGAAAAAAGGTACCAGAACAGAAGAATTGGAAATTTCTAAAACTCAACTTATTTCTGCCGAGGATAGTTTTAATGATGCCAAGATAGTTTTGGATGATAGTTCCCAAGATGCTTATACAAAAACAGATGATGCAATAAGAAATTCAATTGATCAGTTTTTTGATAATCCAAGAGGTATCAGCGCTTCCATTAATGTTGCCACTAATAATTTTCAGCTAGAATATAATATAAATAAAGAAAGAGTTGAAATAGAAAATATGCTGAATAATTGGGATAAAACAAAAATATCCACAAACCTTGAATTTATCAAAAGTTTTTTAGATAAAGTATCTATCGTTATCAACTCTTTGACAACTGATTCTAATATAAGTCAGGCAACAATAGATAAATATAAAACAGCTGTATCTTTGTCCAGAACCAATATTAATTTAGCTATATCAAGTTTTTCTGCGGCACAGAATGGATACAATTCTGCGAAGTCGGCTCTTGATATTGCACAAAAACAATACAATCTTAAATTAGCTGGTAATACTAAAGAAGCCATTGGAGCTCAGGAAGCAAGAGTGGCACAGATGAAAGCTGCCGTTTCCAACAATGATGCTATGATATCAAAAAACGTTATTTATTCTCCAATAGATGGTCTCGTAGTTAAACAAGATGCTAAAGTCGGACAGATAGTAATCCCAGGAATAGAACTTGTTTCTGTAATATCGGCAGACAATTTAGAAATAGAAGCATATGTACCAGAAATAAATATTGGCAAAATCTCCATAGGTAATTTTGTAAGTTTAACTCTAGATGCTTTTCCTAATGAAAAATTCTCAGGAAAACTCGTTTATATAGACCCAGCCGAAACCCTAATAGACAATGTCCCAAATTTCAAACTTAAGATTGTTTTTGATAAAGTTGATTTAAGGATGAAAAGTGGTTTGACTGTAAATATAGATATTGAAGTGGGGAAAAAAGAAAATGTAGTGGCTATTCCTAGATATGCAATAGATGAAGAGAATGAAAAATATTTTGTTAATAAATTCAATAAAAGTGATTCAAGTGAAGACATAAAAACAGAAGTAAACATAGGAGCTCAGGGAGATAATGGTTTTACCGAAATAATTTCAGGATTGAATGAGGGAGAAACTGTAGTTTTTTATTCTACAAAATAATGGAGGAATTCTTTTTAGAAAAAAAGATTATTTTTAAAATGCATATGCTTATGGCCATTATGGATAAGTATTTGGACAATTTTCTTAAAAAAGAAATGAAGATTTCCTTTTCGCAATTTTTGATGATGATAGGAATAAAGTATCATAAAGGATGTTCCCAAAAAAGAGTAGCTGATTTTTATAAAATGACCGAGGCCGCAGTAAGTAGACAATTGGAAATCTTAGAAGAAAGGGGATTAATAAAAAAAACAAAATCAGGAAATAAAAGAGAATATTCTTTGATTCTAACCAATAAAGGTAAAAAAGAGTTATTGATTGCAGAAAAACTATCTGACAATTATATTATTAATTTTTTTTCAAAAACAAAAAAAGATGAAAAAGAGATTATAAATATTTTTCTTTCAAATTCAATAAAAACAGACAGATTCTCTAAGATTGGACATTGTCCTATTTTTTAATAAATGTTAAAATTAATGGCGAGTTTAAAAAGTTGATCTAATCATTTTTGTGTTATAATAGAGTTCGATTTTTATTAGGGTTAGTTTTAATAATAATTATATATGTTATTTATGAAAGGTTTTTTAAAAAAAGTTGGAATTAAAATAGTTTTGGTTGTTTTAGGTTTAGTGGTTGGAGTAGGAGCTTCTTTCTTATATATTCAAAAATTCGGTATCCCTTTTGATGGAATTCTACAGAACGTTTCTAAAGCAGAAGAGAGCAAAAAATTACAGGAAACTCAACAAATAATTAAAAGTGTCGGCAAGCTTATTATTTTACCAGAAGGTGAGGAACCTGTTTTGGCTACTATCACTGACGCCGCAGCATTATCTAAAGAACAGTCTTTTTATGCAGGATCAAGTAATGGTGATGTAGTTTTAGTATATCAGAAGGCTCAAAAGGCTATAATCTACAATCCTGGGAAAAATATAATTGTTAATGTAGGAGCTGTTTCTGTCCAACCTGGAACTCAAGTAGAACAAAATACTTTAAAGACAACAACATCAACAAGTACTTCAGAAGAAACTAAAGCAACTACTACTACAAAGAAAAAATAAATAAAATTTTAATTTCTAATTAAAAATTGGCGGTGTTTGAAAAAATACCGCCAGTTTTTTTATTTAATTATTATAAGCTAAAAAAGGTTGAAGTGGATTAAAATTGAATATTATTCATTTTTCTGATAGATTTGTTTAGTTACTAATTTTAAAATAAAATAACAACATGGGATTTTTTAAGAATTTAATGATGAAGCAGATGATTAAGTCGCAGATGAAAAATGTTCCTCCGGAACAGCAGGAAAAAATATTGGCTGCAATAGAAAAGAATCCTGAATTTTTTGAAAATATTGCCAAAAAAATAGAACAAAAGACGAAGGAGGGGAAAAGCCAAATGGCTGCATCTATGGAAGTAATGAGAGAAAATCAAGATGAACTCAGAAAAATAATGCAATAATTTTTGATTAAGAAAGATTAAAAAGAAAACCCCCAGGCCAAAGGCGCGGGGGTTTTTATTTTTTTCACATCTTTTTCTTTGCCAGCAAGATTCTCATGTATCCTTCGCCAGCACTTCCAGTGTATGGTCCAATTTCATTTAAATTTGCGTTGACCAGTTCCACTTCTTCTCCCGTTGTAACATTGCCCACATAAAAGGCCATGCAATTTTCTTGTTTTTCCGTACCTTCCATTTTCTTGCTAATTTCCACTTCATATATTCCAGCTGAGAATTCTTTTTGAATTGACAGTATGTGGTGTGTATATGAAGAGGAAAGATTTGTTGTTGCTGTCAATTGAGCGGAATTTTTTTGAGTGGAAAAAAGTTCTTTCAATCCAACATTCACAACAATTGACATTAACACCAGACCAATCAAGGACCAGAACAACCAAATTTCTCTCATGGCATTTCCTTTCAATGTTTGCAGTTTTTTACAAACGTTTTTTTGGACGTTTTTTGTCCATTTACAATCTGTTTTAAGTTTTAACCTTTTTTATGTTTTTTGTCAAAATAATTCTTATAGTCAAGGCAACAGGAGAGATAGTTTCTTGTTTGAATAAATCAATATTAGTCTTTTGATATGAATAAATTACAAATTGTTGACTTATCATTATTTATATGAGATACTTCCAATCAGAAAATTATTAATTAAATATAAGAAAGGAGGTTAAAGTAAAAATATTTGATTGATAGTATAGTAAAAAGTAGTAGAGAGTTCTTTAATAAAACAAGAAAGAGAAAGGTAAATTAAAATGAAAGTAGATGCATTAATGGTAACTTATCGCAAAGGTGTATTTAGTAATCATCAAGGTATAAAAAATACCCTTAATTGGTCACCGAAGTTTATTAAAAGTTTTTTTGTTGTTGGTGGAGGTAATGGTACTTTCTGTCTAAAAGAAAGTGAAACCCATTTTGTTTTGTGGATAAGGGTAGAAAACACACAACACCAAGTTTGGTTGGAGAGTATTTTTAGAAAGCTTCTTAATAGGAAGCATCTAACTGCAGAACTTCGTCAAAAAATCAGTGATACAATGCCTGATCAAGTAGAAGTTATAAGAAAATTCAAAAATAATGGCGTTGGATACTATGTGTTAAGTGATGATTCTGCTAGAATATGGGCGCAAAAAATATTATAAATTATGTTAGTTTATATTATATTTCTTGAATAGCGGATTTGTTTCGCAAAAGACCTGATATGTCTTGGATAACTATTAAGCTCGAGGTAACTCGGGCTTTTGTGTTTTTTATTTAACCTCGCTGATTATATATATCTGATCGTTTTCTCTAACAAGAGTTTTCATTTTAATAGCAATTTTTTCACCCTTTTTTGCACTTCTTATAGATTGATGATTCTTTTCTAGAGAAACAACTTTTTCTTCAACGCTTCCAGTGGTTGGTCCTTGTATAAGTATTGAATCACCAACTTTCAATTTAATGTTTCCAAGTATCATCATTTCAGCTACTTCAATCTTTTTATAATATTTTAAAACTTTGCCAATATAAATCTTTTTTTGAGTTGCCTGGCTTCCGCTGCAGTTTGTCCATTCATTGATCGGTTTACCTAGGAAAAAGCCACTACTAGAACCTCGGTGGTATACAGTATTTAATTTCTCAAATAAACTTTCTTTTAAATTACCAAATTCTTCCTGAAACTTCTTATTATGTTTTTTGTTTGAATAATAAAAATCAATAATTGTTCTGTAAGCATTTGTAACGGTAGCCACATATTCTGGGCTTCTATTGCGCCCCTCTATTTTTAAGCAATCCACGCCAACATCAAGTATTTTTTCAATAAAATCAATTGTACATAAATCTTTTGGACTGAGGACATAATTTTCGCCCAATTCCAATTCCTCGCCCCCATCAATTTGTTTAATCAAATATTTTCTCCTGCAGGGCTGGAGACATTCGCCGCGGTTTGCTGACTTGCCATAAAGAAATTGAGACATAAAACATCTTCCAGACATGGATACACACATTGCTCCGTGAATAAAAATTTCTATTTCTACTTTTGTTTGTTTTTTGATTTTTTTAATCTGTTCAAGTGAGCATTCGCGTGCCAAGACAACTCTTTTGGCACCCAATTTTCTGTAAAATTCTGCGGCTTCAGAGTTTGCAATACTAGCTTGGGTGCTAATATGAGTTTCTATTTTTAATTTCTTGGCAATTTGTATGACAGCAAGATCCCAACAGATAACGGCATCTACTCCAGCTTTTTTTATTTTCTTTAAAATATTTTCTACTCCTTTGATTTCTTCCTCGTAGATAATAATATTTATAGCTAGGTACGTTTTAACATTATTTTTATGTGCTATTTTTGCTATTTTAGGCAAATCTTTTACAGTAAAGTTTTTAGCGCCGGCTCGCATGTTAAAACCTTTTATCCCAAAATATACAGCATCAGCGCCATTATTTATGGCAGCAGTCAGCGACATATAATCTTGTATAGGCGCAAGTAATTCCGGTTTTTTTGTTGTTGTCATAGTGAATATATTTTTACCATTAAATTTGAATAAACAAAAGACCCATTATCCAAAGGATAATCATATTTTGACTCAACAGACAAAAGAATATAGTATAGTTTTATATGAAAAAGGTGCCGCGAATTTATTTAGATAATGCTTCTACAACCCCCATTGAACCAAAAGTTTTGGATGCAATGTTGCCTTATTTAAAAGAAAAATATGGCAATCCATCTTCCTTGCATTTTGAGGGCAGAATAGCTAAAAGTGCTATAGAAAAATCAAGAGAAAAAATCGCACAAATAATTAATTCAGAAAAAGAGGAAATAATATTTACTAGTGGTGGAACAGAATCGGATAATCTTGCTATTTTGGGAATTGCCAGAGCAAATGCCAATAAAGGCAAACATATAATTGTATCCAGTATTGAACATAAAGCAGTATTAGACTCATATAAAAAATTAGAAAAAGAAGGATTTTCTGTAACCTACTTAGATGTAAATAAAAATGGAATAGTGTCTCTGGATCATCTCAAATCGTCTTTAAAGCCAGATACAATTCTAGTATCAGTAATGTATGCAAATAATGAAATAGGTACAATTCAGCCAATTAAAAAAATATCAAAAATAATTAAAGATTCTAAAACTTCTAATCCTATTTTTCACTCGGATGCGTGCCAAGCTGTTGGTGCATTGCTAATAGACATCAAAGAACTTGGTGTAGATGCTCTAACAATAAGTTCATCAAAAATTTATGGCCCAAAAGGTGTAGGCTGTTTATATTTAAATAAAGAAATAAAAATTGAGCCGATTATTTTTGGAGGTGGACAGGAAAATGGAATCAGGTCTGGGACAGAAAATGTGGCTTCTATAGTTGGTTTTTCCGAAGCGCTTTCAATATCTGAGAAGAAAAGAATATCTGAAAATAAACGGTTAACTAAGCTCAGAGATTATTTTTTGTCTAAAATAATAAAAGAGATAAAAGATATTTCTCTTAATGGGGACAAAAAAAATAGATTACCGAACAATATAAATATATCTATACAAAAAGTTGAAGGGGAATCATTATTGCTTCTATTGGATGAATGCGGAATATCTTGCTCTACGGGATCCGCTTGCTCATCAAATAATCTCAAACCTTCCCATGTATTAACTAAAATTGGAGTTTCAAGAGAGCTAGCGCATTGTAGTATTCGTTTTACTCTTGGTAGATATACAAAGAAAGCAGATTTAGACTATACAGTAAATATTCTATCTAAATGTGTAGATAAAATAAGAAAAATGTCACCAACAAAATAAAAATGAAAAATAAAAATAATAAAAAAAACTGTTGTAAAGATGGGGAAGATTGGATTTATAGCCGAGAGGTTAGAGAACATTTCTTTTTTCCTAAAAATATTTTATTTAACGAAATAAATTATAAAGCTGATGGTTTAGGAAGTGTTGGCAGTCCTGCTTGTGGAGATGTCATGAATGTTTGGATAAAAGTAAATAAAAAAACTGGACGAATAAAAGAATGTAAATGGAGGACTTTTGGATGTGCTTCTGCCATCGCCTCAGCTTCTATGATGTCTGTAATGGCTACAGAAAATGGAGGTATGGACCTTAAAACTGCTCAGAACTTAAAACCAGAACAAATAGTAGAACGTTTGGGTGGTTTACCCGATAGGAAGTTTCATTGTTCAGTTCTTGGCCACGAAGCTTTACGAGAAGCAGTATTAGATTATTTAAAACACGCTAAAAAATAATACAGAACGTATTTTACTTTTCCCCATTTTTTAGGTATCTTTACGAGATGTCACTTAGTATAGGAATAGTCGGATTGCCAAATGTCGGAAAATCAACACTTTTTAATGCGTTGACTCGTAAAGCTGTTGCTTGCGAAAATTATCCTTTTTGTACTATTGATCCTTCTGTGGGAGTTGTCGCTGTGCCTGACGAAAGACTTTGGAAGCTCTCTGCTTTTTCTAAATCAGTTAAAACTGTTCCTGCAGCAGTTGAATTTGTTGATATTGCAGGACTCGTGAAAGGAGCTTCAGCTGGCGAAGGTCTTGGTAATAAATTTTTAACAAATATTAGAGAAACTGACGCGATAGCAGAAGTTGTGCGTATCTTTGAAGATGACAATATTATTCATGTCGCAAATAAGGTTGAACCACTTTCAGATATAGAAACGATTAACTTAGAATTAATTTTGGCAGATATGCAAACTGTTACCAAACGATTGGGCAGCTTGTCCAGTGAAATTAAAAAAGGAAGTAAAGTTGCTGTGATTGAAAATTCAGGTTTAGAAAAAATTAAAAAAGTTTTGGAAGATGGAAAGCTTGCCAGCGTTGCAGTTTTGGATGAATTTGAATTGGTGGAAGCAAAAAAGCTTTGTTTACTGACAATGAAGCCTATACTCTACGTTTTAAATAAAAAAGCTGGAGGTAAAAATCTTGATGAAATAAAACCCGCCTCCGCATTAAGCTCCGGCGAGGCAAGAGACGAAAGATATCAGAAACTTTTAGAATTCTTTAAAGAAACCAATTCTCAATATGTAATTGTAGATGCTGGAATAGAACAAGAATTAAAAGATTTTGAGGGCTTAGACAAAAAAGATATGAGAGAAGGTCTTGGAGTTAAAGACGATGGGGTAAACGACCTTATCAAAGCCGGATATAATCTTCTTGGATTAATGATGTATTTCACTACAGGAGAAGATGAAACTCGAGCTTGGACAATTCGCAAAGGATGGACAGCTCCAGAAGCGGGAACAGCTATTCACGGAGATTTTAAAGAAAAATTTGTTCGTGCTGAAGTCATAGAATGGAATAAACTTTTAGAAGCCGGCTCTTATGGTATTGCTCGCGAAAAGGGTTTGATCAGAACAGAAGGGAAAGAATACGTGGTTAAAGACGGGGATGTTATAGAATTTAAAATTTAGTAATCTACAAAGTTTACTAAAGGAATTTATTTTAATAAAAAACTGCCTTCCAAATCTGAAAGGCAGTTTTTGATATGTCATTATATTGTCTGAATCAACCTAAAAACAACATTTTCCGATGTTTGGGGTTGAACAAGAAAATAATAATACCCCGGTTTAAAATCATCAAAAGGAACAAAATACTTTGATCCACAAAAACCCTCTTTGAGAATTTCTCCTCTCGTATGGTATATAATTTCTCTTGAAGATCCAGTTTTAGAGATTACTATATACCAGCAGTTTTGTCCTTTAAAGACATAGCTGACATAGTGAATTTTTCCATTGAGATTTTGGGTGCTGTTCATGGGAAAACCCCGAAAGAAAAGTGCTCCCATAAAAACACCAACAAGAACTCCGATTATTCCAATTACAAGAAATAAAAAGAGAATTACATTTAAAAACATAAAAAAAAACTTTCTCTAAACTTAAATCAAGCCTAACTTTTTTCAAAGTCAGAACTCGCTTGATTCATCTAGCTGAAATACTATAACATTTATAATAAAAAGTCAATATGCTTGGCATAAACTTAAAAGAGTGTTATAAATTAATGAAAATGACAAGAAAAACAGGGGAAAAGGTATTTGTCGGGCTTTCGGGCGGAGTTGATAGCTCTGTTTCTGCAGCTTTGCTTCAAAAAGCTGGATATGATGTCACGGGAGTTTTTATAAAAGTCTGGCAACCAGATTTTATTGAGCCTGCCCGACTATTTTATTCAGGCGGGTGTACCTGGAAAGAGGAAAGATTAGATGCAATGAGGATATGTGCTAAATTAAATATTCCATTTTTTACTCTTGATTTAGAAAAAGAATATAAAAAAGAAGTTGTTGATTACATGATTTCAGAATACAAAGCTGGCAGAACTCCAAACCCAGATGTTATGTGCAACAGATATGTAAAATTTGGTGGTTTTTTTGATTGGGCAATTTCTAGAGGGGCTGATTATATTGCTACAGGACATTATGCACGCACGACGCAAGTTGAAAGTAAAAAGCTGAAAGCTAAAGGAAAAGAAAATATTAAATATCAATTACTTGCAGGAGATGACAAGAACAAAGATCAATCTTATTTTCTTTGGACTCTTAAACAAAGAGAACTTTCAAAAACTCTTTTTCCAGTCGGAGACATGGAAAAACCTGAAGTAAGAAAACTTGCTGAAAAATTTGGTTTAAATACTGCTAAGAAAAAAGATAGCCAAGGGCTTTGCTTTATGGGTAAGATTGATATGAAAGAATTTTTGAAAAATTACATAAAAGAAAAACCCGGAAAAGTTCTGAATGAAAAAGGAGAAGCGATCGGAATTCATGACGGAGTATTTTATCTGACAATAGGACAAAGGCATGGTTTTAAAATAAACGAGAAAACTCCAAGTGATGCCCCTTATTATATTATTGATAAAAATATAGAAAAAAATACTATTGTAGTTTCTCAAAACAAAAAGCTAGCCAAAATTGAAGATGAAGAAAATAATAAAGTAATTAAACTAAAAAATATAAACTGGACCATAGATGAAATGCCTGATCTATCTAAAACATATTCGGCTAGAATTCGCTACAGACAATCTTTAGAAGAATGTAAAATAGTTAAAAATAAAGAAATTTTTGAACTTCATTTTACAAATCCGCAAAAAGCGATAACGCCTGGCCAATCAGCTGTTATTTATGATGGGGAAGTTTGCTTAGGTGGGGGAATAATTAAATAAGAACTAAAAAGTTTATCCAATAAATACCGAAGTTCGCCATGGCGAACTTCGGTTATTATAAATATCTAATTTTTATCTTTATAACTTTGTACTTTTAACTTTACACTTATGATGATATTATTTATCTATGCCTGAAATTTATATTATTAAAGCTAATGGTGAAAGAGAACTTTTTGACTATAAAAAGCTTGAAGTTTCACTTAAGAGAATTGGTACTAGTGAAGAAATTATAAAAGAAATTTTAGAAGAAATTAGCGGAGAGCTACACGATGGAATGTCTACTAAAGATATTTATAAAAACGCTTATTCCATTCTTCATAAAAAACAGCGACCTTTAGCTCTCAGATATTCTCTTAAAAAAGCGGTAGCTGAACTCGGCCCGACCGGTTTTCCGTTTGAAAAATTCATTGCGGAAATCTTTAAAGCAAATGGTTATGAAACTGAAACTGATAGAATAGTTAAAGGAAAATGTGTAGAACACGAAATAGATGTCATCGCTTGGAAAGAAAAAGAGCTTATTATGGCAGAGGCCAAATTTCACACCGATTTTAATCTCAAATCAGATCTTAAGATTGCTTTGTATGTAAAAGCT
>Ga0247840_10006981_pt1 | contig 15934 bp, 17 predicted proteins | sample LaCruzMarch2015__FD_192404 | JGI IMG/M metagenome (GOLD analysis project Ga0247840, IMG submission 192404) | Freshwater microbial communities from meromictic Lake La Cruz, Castile-La Mancha, Spain - LaCruzMarch2015_17m | ecosystem: Environmental > Aquatic > Freshwater > Lake | place: Spain... | reverse complement strand
TTTTAAAGAGAAATTATATTGGAAGTAAAATCTCTAAAGATTATGTTGATATATGCACAGAAAGAATAAATATCACATTAAATCCACCAGAAAAAAAGAAAAAAGGTTCTAAAAAGAAAAATTCAGAACCTTTAGAAAAAACAGATGTAGATAGATTTTTAGAAGATTAATTTATAACTTTTGTTCTTTATCAAAGAAATTGAGGTTAGGTCCAATAAAAATGACTTAGTGCAAATTTGCACTAAGTCAATTTAGGAAGTATATTGAGGAGAAGAAATTGTTAAGCAACTAAAGTTGTCTCAAAATCAGAGTCATCAATTAAGTAGAAAGGTGAAGATTCGATGCCTTCAATTTCAAATGAAGCACCAATGAAACCATCAACTGCACTCTCTGTTCCGAGTGTGCCTGTGGTCATTGATAAACCATTTGCGAATCCTACACCATATAGTAATCCGTTAATAGTTTTTACAACTATTATTACGTCACGTTGCATTAACTCTTTATACATAGTTAATGTCGCTACGGTTAAACCTTGGACCTTGAACGATACCTTTGGTTTAGAAACTGCTACACCGTTTTGTAAATTGATAGTAGGTGTATCGATGAATGAACCAACTTGCTTGTTGAGTGCTACTCCGTAGAATTTTGTATCACCGCTCATTGTTATGCCTGAAACGGTAACGCCATCTGCTTTTACGGTGTAAGAAGTTAAATCAGCATAATTCGCAATGAATAACTTGCTTACGCCTGGTTGAGCGTCTCTACATGCTGTTGTCACACTTTGACTATATCTTAAACATGCCATTTTTTATTTTGTTATTTTTTGAATCATTGCTGATTAAAGTGATGAATATACAATATAATCACTGAAGTAGTAATTTACACCATATTTAAATCTTGCGATGAACTTAACGATTTGATCTGATTGATCCCAGAACATTTCAATTTTTTCTTGTTCGTTTGCTAAGTCTGTAACATAGATCAAGTTAGAAGCTGGAGTTAATACGAAATAGTTTAATGTTGCTAAACCATTTACTGGAACTAATTTAATGTTTGTTCCTGGGAAGTAGAAAGCTGTTAAGCCTTCGTTCGCACTTAAATCAATATGATATAAGTTGGCTATAACTAAAGCCTGAACAATTTTACGGAAGTAAGCGTGTGACATGAACAAAGTTAAGTCAGATGCTGTTTGAACTTCTTCTGGTAATTGGTTTTGTAAGTTGTAGATAATAGTCATCCAATCTGAAGCTGATGTAGTTCCAGTTAAGTTTTGATGTAAGTGATGAGTTGAACTATCTGCTAATATCAAACCAAGTAAGCCAATAGGTGCAGTTGTAGTTGCTGCTGATAAAGTTGCCCATATAGCAGTTTCAATAGTCTTATTGATTTGTTTTGTCTTCTCTGCCATATACATTTGTGCGAAAGGAATATCTTTATTGTAACCAGGTTTTAATGACATACTTAAAGAGTATTCATTTAAATCTTCTGGACATAAAGATTCGTTAATTTTTACATCAACAACTGAAAGATCTTTTTCAGTTAAAGTTGTGGTTCCATTTGTGGTATAACCACATCCACCTGCTTGAAATACTGCGTCTGTAGCAAGATATTTAAGTCTCTCTTTGTATTTAACACCTGTTTTAAGGGTAATTAAATCAATAGTTTCGCCTTGTAATACTGCAGCAGCCAATAGTTCTTGTGAATTATCATTGACCCAAGTTGAGAGTCCGCCTAATGAGAAAGCCATTTTTTTATAATTATTTTTTTAGTCTTGCGACTTCTTCAATCTCTTAATAAGATCTACTTTGTTTTGTAATTTAGGATCAATAGTAGTAGATCCATCATTCTCTTTCTTTTTAACGATAGGATTAACGGCAGAGAATTTCTCGCTAATCATATTTAATTTACTCATAATTTCTGATATTGCTGTTTCTAAGCCTGATACTTTAGCCTCAAGTTCAGCAATCTTTAATTCTTCATCTGGTGCCTCTGTTGGATCAGTTGGATCAGCCATAGGATCAACCGGAACGTCCGCCATCGCAGTTTCACCAGATGCTGATGCGGTTTTACCTGTTAAAACGTCTGTTGACTCTTTAACTGAAGGGTCTAAACCGGATACATCAGGATTACCTTTTTGTAAATCAACTGGTAATTCTTCCTCCTGATTTACTTGTGTAGGTGCAGGTTGTTCTTCAGGTTGTTCTTCAACTTTACCTGGTTGAATAACGTCCATTATTAACCCATCTTTAACCATTAAAATCGTCATATCTTCCATTTGATACTCACCATCAGGAAGTGATATTTCTCCTTCAGCAGTAATAACGTAAATATTAACACCTGTATCTAAAGCACCATCAAGTTTTAACGGTGTTCCATCTTTTAAGGTTAATGAAGATTGAAAATGAATTTTTAAAAATTTCATAATTTTTTCTAACATATTATAACTTCATTTTTTGTATCTATATATATTATAGATAATAATTGTGTATATTTTATTTTAATTTAAATATATCCCTTTGTAATCTGTATGTAATTAGCAGCCTTTCTTGCCGCCTTTTTTACCACCTTTTTTAGCCATTGTTATTATTTATTTTTAAAGTTTATATGGGTTTATTAATAGAGAAAAGTGCTTCAATCGAGAAGCCTTTTACGTTCTTACTTCTAATTTGATTCCATAACTTTTCACCAACAATTTTGTATTTAACAAACCATCTTGTCTCTTTCTTTATATCATCTTCTTCTAAATAGGAATCAAGTAGAATTGCCTGACCTGTTAAATCATCTCTATGCATGAAAGAAATAGAACGATTATAGCCATATTTATCTTTTAACTTTCTGACCGTATCTCTACTGAAATATACATAACCTGGATTACCCATATTATCTACATCTTTTCTAAATATGAATTGATTTGATTTTAATACTAATCCCATAACTTCACGCTTTTCTTCCTCTACCATTTCAAGACTAAAAAAGTGACTTTTATCTTCTTCTTGAAGTTCGACTCTTTTTAATTTGTGACGACAGCCGAACATTTGTGACTCAACATTAAAATTAAAATTACCTTGATAGTCAGGTCCACCTTTATAACCATCAAAATTCTCAAAGAACTTTGCGTCTGTAGGAGCATTTACAAAGTTCATTTTCTGTGGATCATTTTTCTGTGGAACTTGTCTACGCAATTCTGGATCAGTATTCCATTTTCTTATTTCATCTGAGGAGAAAATTCTACCTGCTCTTTCTTTACAAAAAGGTCTTGTAACTGCATCTAATGGACCTTGATATAAAAAGTAATCTGATACAGGTGCTTTAGCGAAGTATTCAAAATCAGTTAATATTGCTGGCTTATCTACAAAAGATATTGCTTGAACACCAGTTGCGTTGTCTTCACCATCTTCTATTTTAAGTTCTCTAATCTTAAGTAACATATATAGGTAATTGTTTTTTGTATATATTAAATATATTGTTTATGTATAATTATTACCACCTTGAACGGGTTTCTATCGCAGATACTTTACGTTGCGTTTTTGTTATATCCACCTCAGATACTACCACTGGAATTGATTTAGCGCCTAAAACCACCTCTGCTACAATTGTGCGTATATCGTCTTTAGATAGTGAATTGTTATAGTTTGTTGTGGTTGATACAGCGTTTTCTTTTGAATTAAATATATTACCTGCAGTTGAATTTGTAGGAGTTGTTTTATCTATAACAAAGCCACCTTCTTGAAAAGTATTGTAAGTGAAGGCATCTCTTTTTATATTTGTGTAGGTTGAATTGCTGATTGATTCTGCATTACTTGTAGTTTTACTATTATTTATATTAGTTAAAACCTCGGACATACCTGGTCTCTGTGCAACTTCTCTCTTAATAACGTATTCACCACCTTCCATTTCAGCTTTTACACCTCCGTTAGGATGTGATGGTCCATATACATAACCACCTTTACCGTATTCAGGAACTGGTTGTTTTGCGATCATTCCTATTTGTGTGGCTACAATACCTGCGGTTAATGCAGCGAATATAGCACCTAAAATAGGGTTACCTGCCGAAGCGTAAGCCTGAACTACTGCTAATGCACCACCAATTATAGCTTTTAATATACTTGCTTGCTTTTCTTTTTGGAATTGTTCGCGTTTTAATCTTTTGGTTTGTTCTGCTGCTTGTTTCTCTGCTGCTGCTACCTTATCTGCATATTGTTTATCTGATATAAGTTTTTCATCTTTTAATCTTGTTAAATTGGCTACTTCTTGAGTAAGTTGTTCTTCAATATTCTTTATTGCTATTTCAGTTTTAATTTGGTTACTCTGAATAAAAGCGTCAATAGAAGCATTCATAAGTTCGGAAGTCTTGGATGCAATTTCCTGCATATAACTGAGCCAATTATCTTTGAAGTCTCTACCTATTACCTTTGCGTCCCAGCCTTTAGAAAAATTATCTGCAGGTTTCTTTGTTTCTAAGTCGTAGATGGCTGTGGTTACACCATTTATAGAATTTGTTAAATCATCCATTGCTGATGCTTCTGCCATTGCCTGTTCTTCACCAGTCATAGTCTGTTGTATCATAGCCATTTGTGCGTTATAAACTTCAGTATAAGATTGTTTCAAATCATTCAAAGTTTTAATTTGAAATTCTCTCTGTAGTTTAACTTGTGCCCACGTTGCGTTTGGTAGTGCTTCTGATGCTTGTGAAGTTGATATAATATTGTTCTGTAATGAAATTTTAGAACTCCATAACTTTATTCTATCATCTAAAAATTTAGTATCTAATTCGCGAACATTTTTATTTGTTTCGTTTGTAATATTCTCTATCTTAACTGCTTGATCCTTAACTAATTTCTCTTGTTTAGAATTAAAATCGGTGGTTAAAGCTGTTCTTGTTCTTGATAGAATTTCTGTATTCTCGTTTACTTTAATCAAATCTTCCTTAACTAAGTCGGCTTGTGATTTACCAGTCTTCCTATCTATTTTAGTTGAAGCCTTCTTTTGAATTTCTAATAATTTATCTTGTGATTCTTTATTAGCCTTAACTTTATCATCTAAAGCCTGTATCTCTTTGTCGTATGTAAACTTATTGTTCTGTCTGGTTACGTTGTTTGCCGCAATTGTTTCTTGAATTTTGTAATCTAACTCATCTATAACAAGTTGTTTAGATGCATCTACATAGTTTTTATGAATAAGTAATGCTTTAGAATAATCTTCAAATGTAAGATCACCAAATTGATTATCTGCCTGTATTGCTTTAAGGTCACTGAAATACTTTTTATCTATTGCTAATCTCTTGTTATTAATTTCTTGCGTTCTTTGTAAATTCTTTAACCCTTCTTTGTTTTCATACATAGATATAACTAATCTATTGTATTGATCCCAGGTTTCCTTCCATATTGAAACTAACTTTTCTCTCAAGGATATTTCTAAAGCTATTCTTGCCTCGTATGCTGCTTTTGCCTTCTCTGCTGCTGCTTTTTTACCTTCAAGATCAATTAGTTTAAGCTCTTTATCTAATTCATTTGCCTTATTATTTATATAAATTGAGTAATTTAGGTTCAAACTCTTCTTTAAAGCTAAGTATAAAGCTTCTGATTTTATATCACCTTCTCTATATTTGGTGTTTAATTCCTGTAAATCTTTAACTAATTTTTCATTTGCATTCTTTAATTCACCATTATACTTACGATATAAGGCGTTTCTTTGGACTTGTGTTTCGGTCATTAGTCCTTGTTGTTGTAGTATTTTATCGTTCAAAGCGCCCATATCATTGATATTTCTACCAATTTGGTTATATAGATCATCGTTTGCCTTTTGAAGTTCTTTTATTGCTGCTACCGTTCCTTTAATTGCATCTTGAACTTCCTTTTGTGCTTGTTTCTGTTTTGATTCTGCTAAGAATAGTTTATCGAATGCCCATATAACTGCCATAATTGCTAAGGCAATTGCTGCCATCCAACCTAAAGATACTAATAAAGTTCTTCCGAAATTTACTGCGGCTGTTCCTGCTGCTTGAAATCCAGCAGGAAGAAAAGATATTATCTTTGATGTAGCAGATATTTTACCAGAAAATTGACCTACCTGTTGACCGGTTACTTTGTCTAATATAGCACCGGTCTTATCTACGGTATAACCCATTTCTCTTAAAGCCTTAATCATTCCTGAAGTAGTTGTTATACCTTTGGCTTGAGCCTTTGAAATTGCCTCACTTTTAGCAATAAATTCTTGCTGTCCATTCTTTAGATCTACAAGATCCGCAGTTAAAAAGTTAATATTCCTATCTAATTCAGTTACACTACCACCTGCAGCTAATGTGGCATCTCGAGTATTTTTAAGTTGCTCTATGGTTGCTTCTTGATCTCCTATTAACTCTTTGAAAGAAGCAACTTCATCATCAATAAGTTTAGTATAAGTAATTTGAGCATTAATTGCATCATATTGAGCTTTAGTCATATTAGCAGTTGCTGCTAAGTTGCTTGCTGCCTGTGATGTATTATTATTTAAAGCTTGTGAATTTTTATCAATTGCATTCGTATATGCTTGTTCTGTTGCTACCATTTCTTTTCTTACAAAGAAATTCTTTATCATCATAGCATATTCTTTAGCCAATGCTCCAAGTCGTTTAGAGTCTGCTAATGCCTGTAAAGCATTACCAATGGCCATAAACTCAAGTATTTTCTGTTGTATTGCTCCTGCTTCTTTTGATTTAATACCTAACAAAGATGTAGCAGCAGTTACACCAGCAACTGCGTTTGCAGCAACACCAGCGAACCTTGCCATATTACCAAATACATCACCAGTCTGAACATTCATTGCTGAAGCTCTTACATCATCAAATTCATCTTTAAGGTCACCAAACCTCTTCTTTAATATGGCATTATCTTGCTCAGAGTAAATAGATCTACCTATTTGACCTCTGAGGTAAGCCATTTCTTTTCTCATTCCCTGAATAGAGGAATCAAATTGTTTGGTGTCCAGTCCTACTTTAATGTAGACTTCATCTATTGTTGTAGCCATTATTCTTTATATCTTTTTATTATCTCATCTGAGATTGTTTCACAACATTCATACATATCTAAATTCATTGTATCTATTTGATAAGATAAACAAGCATTTCTAAATACTTTTTTAGAAGCAATATTTTTAACCGAATTGTAGAATTGATCTATTATAAATTCTTCATCATTAGTTACAACTAACTCTGACTTCTTTACATCTTTTAGTGTTAAAATAAAATTAAAAACTTTCTCCATAACAAATTTATTTTTTAGTTAGTGCAAATTTGCACTAAGCTGAGGATGGTATATCTCCTTTTTGACTATATGAACCACCTGATCTTACTTGAAACGATAATGAAGTTCCTGAAAGTGAAATCATCCAAGTCCCATCAGTATCTTTATCACCTATATATAACGCTCCATTACTTGGTAATAATACATTTTTACTTGCTGCTAATACTATATTATCACTATTGCTGTAGTAACTGCCACTTACCGTTGATAGGGTATTACCAGTTGCAGTTGCTATTTGTGCATTAACATAATCAGCAGTTACACCTGATGTTATGCCACTAACCTTAGTATCGGTATAACTTTGTGATGCTGCTAATGTTTCCCCTGATTTAGTATCTACATACGGAATATCAGCAAATGTATCTATATCTTTATTGTTTAGATAGGTCTTACCTGATTGTGTTATAGTTAAATTCTTTGAGTTCATTAATACTACATCAGTTAAACCTGTATTTATAATATTGTCATTTGAATTTATTAAAACTGATCTTGAATTGTTTACCGTATTATTGAAAGAATTAATCATAACTCCAGGTGTAGGTGCTAATGTAGTCCCTGTCCATCCAGAGTCAGAACTATAAGTATCAGTTGTATATCCAGAATCAAATAGAACTTGGTTGTTGTCTGAGCCAATAAGTAGATAATTATTTTGTTGAATTGTATTGTTTTTAGAATTTAATAGAGTTACATTATCAACATCTACTATATTATTATCACCATTTACAAAGAAATTACTTGAATTTAATTGGTTATTCTTGCCCATAACTAATCCATAAGCACCCTGAGGCCAACTATTATCGTTGTTTGCGAAGTTCATTAAGTCTATATTTTCATTAGAACCTACTGATACTGATCTTAATAAGGAAGGTGGCTGTAAATTTATTACCGTTCCTGTTCCGGTTCCTCCTCCTGTTGCCTTCAGAGGTGTGCCACCTCCAGTTGTAGAACATCCATTAGTAATTTGTGTCTTCCAAGTAGGAGTATCTATTGTATAGTTTAAATCATAGTATTGTAATTTAATCAATTCTACATCGCACATCTGATCTGGAGTCCAATCAACTATTCTACTAACAAGATAGAATGTATTTTCAACTTTTATTCTTTTTCTAAAGTCTAAATTCGCAATATCAGATTGATTCAGTCTAATTCTAAATTTAACTTTCTTTGAATTTGGATCAAGATAATAACTCATCTTAGTCTTCCAGTAGTTTTTGAATAAGTTAAATGTTGTAAATCTATTCTCTTTTGAATAGTAATACTTTGATACTCCGAAGTTTATATCATAGGTAGGATTGTAAGGTGTATTTAAATGTCCTGCATAAGGGAAATAATTTCTAATGGTGTTGGAACCAAATCCCCAGTCACCTGGTTTAAAAACCATTTGATTACCAACTGCAGATATAGTTGTTCCTGTTAAATAACTTCTTATGTATATAGTATTCAAACTCTTACCTGATAAGTCTGCTGTATTATTAGTTAATACTTTACGACTTAGAATTTTAGGACCATAAGTTTGATCTGATCTCTTACCATCAGTTGTCCATTCAGTTCTTTTTGATTCATTATATAAACAACTCATTACCCAGTTTGTAGCACCGAAGTTCTTTAGCATTGGTGTAGAAAATTGAGTTTCAATTTTTAATGTTCCCTCATTTATATAAGGATTTTGTATAACAAAAGAGCCACTTGTGTTTGTAAATTCCTCAATATATTTTTTACTTAAGTCATCATTTGAATCCTTTTGACCTGTAAATAATACTGATTTGTTTATTATATCTGGTATTCTTTCAATCTCTTTATTATCTAAATCTACCTTTGTAGTCCAATCAACATACTCAGGTTTATAGAATGTATCAAATGGTTCTATAACTAAATTTCCTGCTACATCTTTATCTTCTGATATGGTTAAGTTATACATATTACAAACAGATTTTACAAAATCAATTTGTTTCATTTCAGGTAGTAACTGATTCATATCTACGTTATTACCTTCCATTAGATATGGAATATTGTTATAGTCATTTGAAAAGTAACTGAAAGTTCTATTTACATGAACCCATGCATTAATATATGAACCATAACCTCCTACAGGTGGAACACCAACTGAGTGCCAACTACATCTTTCTATACCACCTGCTATACTCATTTGAACTTTTATTCTTTCACCTTCGTATAAATCTACCGCTTGAAGATCATTCTCTATCGTTTGATTTATAGCGATCCAGTCTTCTCCTTTTGTTCCTGGGTATTCAGCGAATATAGTTTGAGTATCTATATATACATCATTTACCGTTTCAGATATATTCTCCATAACAAAATTAGTTCCAGCATGTCTAATTCTAAAAAAAGTAAGCTTAACTTCAAATTGATTATACTGACCATATTGATCACCGGCATACCAAGATCCAGTAAAGTCTGCGTTTGCACCATTAAATGGTTTACCATATAAATCATAAGTAACAAAAGCGTGTAGTTTATAACTACCTGACCTCTTTACATCCCATGAATACGAAGTTGTATTGAATGCTAATCCTGTTGCACCAGTATTATTAAAAAAGTAAGTAGATCCAGAACCATTTGTTAGACAGCCACTTCCTACATTAAAAGGTAGTATCATTGATCTTGATGCACCATCTGCTCCTCTCGTAACAAAGTCATGTAGATCGGTTTTAAACCAATAGGTAGGAGGAAATGCAGTTCCTGTTCCATTCCAATATTCAAATCCAGGTGTAGCTGAAGGGTGCTTATATAATCCATAACCAACTCCTGCAGTTGCACCTGAAGCATTACGTGCGGTTCCTATACAGAACTTCTTCTTGTCCATTTCAAATGAATCTACTGCTACATTTTTAGTTAAAGGAATAATCAAACTCTTAAACTCAGTTGAACCTGATAGAAATGAAGATGTATATTGAAATCCAGCCTTTTCAAATATCTTGTCCCATATCTGTTTTACATAAAGTGCTGGTCTTACGCAAGTAAAGTCAAGTATATTACCATCCTCGAAACCTTGAAAATCAATAAATGGATAGAAATAACCTGTTGATCCTGTATAATTTGGTGAAGAAGTGTTGTATGAAGCTATTATATTTGCTAAGTTATACTCGTGATTATACTCAGAAAAGTCTAAATTATCTAAAGCATTATCGTTATTGTATAGTGATTTATCACCAATTGAGTCTGCTAAGTTACGAACTTGACTATAAAAAGTGCCTTCGTATTCTATAAAGAATTGATTTCTTATTACTTTCTCAAGTTCAAAGTAGCCAACTATTAATTGGACGGTGTCGTAATATAAACCCGCAGGAATTCTTTTGTTAAAGAACATAACATTAGAATAGGATTGTCCTGTTCCTACATAAAAATACATATTTTCATCTAAAATAAATTTGAAAGCTTTGTTATTATTATTAGTGCCTGGTAGTTTAATAGTCTTTGAATAGTTTGAACTCTTGTTAGATACATCTGAAAAGTTTTCAAATGTTAAGTTATATGAATCATCATCATATAAATCTATTGGCATTATAATAGAATTTTCAACCGTAACATTTACATTACTTATACCTCCACCAAATCCAGTTTGTGGTTGAAATAATATTTGTTGTGTGCCTATTAAAGTTGCTCCTGTGATTTGAAAAGTTTGTGTTACTCTACCATTTGCTGATACAGGTGTTCCAGCAACTCCATATAAATAAGGTGTTATAGTTGCTGTATTATCTGGTGCTAAGCCTCTTACATCAAAAGTAATTGAATAAGCTCCAGAGTCGAAATCAGAATTTTCTACTGGATCTAAATCTTGCCATATAGGTTCATCTGAACCTAAGTTAGATTGCATATAAGCAGAGTTATTACCTTCTATTGTTTGAAAGGTCCAACCTGAAACCATATTGTAAGATTGAGTTTGACCTTGAACTAAAGAAGATGGAAGTATCTGATTAACAATTGTGTTACCTGACCAGCCATTACCTAAATTCTGAAAAGACTGATTTTGTATTGTTATGACAGGTTTGTATAGGAACCTAATTTCTGATTTTATCATATTAATTTCTCTGTAGTATTTTTTGGTTTGCTGGTCTTATTTGTATTTCATACATAACTTCTTTTGTATTATTCTTTTGACCATATCTAATTGCGTCAGTTACAACAATATAGGGAACACCATAAGGATAGTGAGCATCGTTATAATAGTAAGTTGTTATGCCATAAACAACTGGCGATTGAACTAATTGCATAATCAATTGACTCTCAAGTTGTGTAAGTAGTCCTGTTCTTAAAGTTATAATCTCTTCTACCTTAATATCAAATATCTTTTCACCTGCATCGTAAGTTGAATAACTATCTGTAGGTAGTCTTTGTTTGTAAGTAGTTCTTTCTATATTATAATCTATATCTTTAATTTTATCAAATGTATAGTTGTCGAAGCCACCATGGGGATTTAACCAGAACAATTGCCACTTTGTATATTTATCACATTTAGGTTTTTTATATACGAAGAATGGTTTAGTGTTTAATACTCTTGTGCCCGAAGCAGTCTTTGAATAATAGATAGGACCAGATCTGTGCGACCAAGGCCCCGTGCCTGGATGTGTAACGTCTCCATCTAATACCGTTCCACCAGAACTTATTAACGCAAATACTCCTTCATTTTGTGCTTCATATATCATTGAACCTACGGGCATTAACTTAGGTGCTGCGGTTGTATTAGAATAACAATAGTCGTTATAACTTACATTATCACATAAGTCTACTCTATAATAAACCCATGTATCTGTTATACCAGATAGTATAGCATTATCTATTAAATTCTTTGGTCCCATAGGGAAGTAATGTGCCACCGAATAGTTATGGGCATAACTTACATTTGTATCCCATCTTGTAGTTAAAGTTAATCTTGTTAAAGGAACTAAATGTGGCTGTATAATAGTAATTGGCGGTCCTGTATTTATTTGATTTGTGCCTATATTAGCCATCGCCTGATTGCGAACTGGAGCCAATGCTGATATTGGTTCTATCTCTTGCTCTTGAACTGCTGTTGTCTCTGTGTAATAAATACTATATCTTATCTTTGTAGGTCTTGAAGTAGTAGGACATAAAAAATATAGAAATGCTAAATCATCATTATCAAGATAATATTTATCTGCATCAGTTAGAAATGTTCCTCCAGTTGTTCCACCTGATATAACCCATTGTAAATTAGCAAGTGGAGCATTCAAAGCCATATAGTCGTATGGAATATTCTGTTGACATCCATTATAAAAAACTGGCTTTACCGTCTCTACAAAATTTCCATTGCCATCAATTTTAGGTGGAGTTCCGAAGAAATCATTTACTGATAATTGAAATTGCTTAGCCATATTTGTTGCTTCTTCTAAAGTTGTAGTTGAAGCATTGAAATCAAATGTAGTGAAGTTCTTATATATTTGTGCTGGATTGAATTCGCAAGTTCCACCTGATACTGGATATAAATTATAATTACCTAAGTTAGTTGAAACACCATCAGCATCATAAACCTTTAAGCCAATATTGAATTGAAAGTTTGGTTCTGTCCATTTATTAGAACTAAATTTATAGGTTAATCTATTTGTATCATTTGTTCTACCCCAGTCTGAAGGTCCTGAAATCTTTGTTATTGGCATATTTCTTATATTAATTTTATGTATATATTATAAATTACTCTAAAGTTATAATGACTTAGTGCAAATTTGCACTAAGTTCATATTGGTAATATATTTTTAGAGTCTCTTAATTCATCAACTCTATTTTGTTGTTTTCTAATAACTAAGTAATCTAATACATCTGCTAATGAAAGTTGTCTAAGTTCTATCATCTTAATTAAGTCCTTGTCTGCTAAGTTCATCATAATAAATTCCCACATAAAGAACTTCTCAATCTCTTCTATTTGTTTTTTATACACAGAACTTATTTCGTCTGCTGTTTCATCATGTTCAAATAAGATATGTTCATATTGCGTAAATATCTGGTTGCGTTGTGAGAAAAAAAAAGTAGCATTTGTTTAGCCTTATCTATATCATAATCTAATAATTCTTGCTCTATCTTGTCTTGGCTTTTCATATTGAATTTTGTTCTAAATAAATAGAACTTCTTTGGTCTAAAGTATATTGCTAATAACTTATGTAGATTGTTTATATTATCTTCCTCTGCTAATAAGGATTCTAAACGTGACCATTGATCGTAAGTTGCATCTAAGAATGGAAGTTGTAGGTGCCATCGTTTCTTATTAAACCATTGATTGTATTTACATTCTACATCTTCTTTTATAGTAGTAATTTTTTCTAAGTCTTCCCTAACTTTATCTATTGGTTGATGTGTATCAATCTTAAAATATTCAATTAGTTTATCTTCAAATGTCGCACCAGTCTCTATACTGGTCATATACTGGTAATCTTTTATTGTCATTTGTTTCTTATTATTTTTAAGAAAGAATCTAAATCTATGGCTACATAAGTTTTAGTTCTATTTCTTGTGAAGACAAGTGCAGGGGTCGCGTCACCTGCATTGTCTTCTGCTTGCTTTAAAGCACTCCAGATCGAGAGTTTCTCTTGATTCTTACACTCAAATGCGTAAGGTATTAATCTTTTTGCTGCTGGTGATAGTTTTATATCTGTACCTGACTGACCCATAATTGCACATACACAATCATCAGGTTCAAGTTCTTTAAATTCCTGTAAGAGTTTAACTCTTAATTCATTTTGTAATCTACACCCTTTATTCTTCGCTGATCTTGTTTTCATATATTCTTCTTAATTTTTCTTTCCTTATTGCCTTAGACACTTCATTCTTTGATTCCAATATCATTATATCAACTACTTCATCATCTTCTAAGACCTCTATATAATATCTATGAAAAGTCATATCTTTATATGTGGAAATTTTTTCTATTAATCTTTCACTCTTCACCATTATCTTCATTATTTTCTTCATCTTTTATACACTCTTCTAATTCAATATAATCTACAACATCATCATCTATATGTTCTTCAATATAGATTTCTTTCTCAACTAATTTTTCAATTATCCTTTCATCAGGCAATATAAACTCACCAGTAAATCTCCATATTCTTGTAATCTCTTCCTGTCTTTTTCTTTCTTTCTGTATATTCTGCTGCTTTTTTATTTTCTTAACAGGCAGTTCATCACCAGGATTTAAACCATAGTAATATAATTTACCATAATGTATCTTACGTTCTCTATTATTTGCATAATGTTCTTTAGCATACTCTTTTATATCTCTCTTAGGTTTCATGGTAATTTTATCTTTGCTGTTAAATCCTTTACAATAGCCATCTTTAAATCAACTAAGAATTGTGGTGATCTTGTTATGACCTCACCAGTTTCTAATAATGGGAAGGGTGCAACTGCGTTTTTGAATCCACGTTTTTGAACTGATTTAGATATTGCGAATGCCATACCTCTAATTGCCTTTTCTTTTGTTTGTCTAACTTGACCTTTAGGTGCCACTGGAACATTAACCTGTATCTTCTTTCTCTTTATCCAATTGATTAAAGGTTGAATAGGAATAAATTTACCTTTGTGTGCACCTTGCTTTCTACCTCTATCTACAAAAATTAAGTGTGGTGCTCCAGTAATCTGGATTCTATATACACCATTCTGCATAGAATATTTATAAGTTATGGAGTTGTAAAGTTGACCTGTATAGAACTTACCACCTTTCTCAATCTTCAACTTGATTCTTCTTACTAATAGGTTGCCCCATTTATCTAAAACTCTTTGAACTTCAGTTGCCATATTCAATAAGATTATTTTTTTGTATGTATTCTTCTCTTGCTAATTTGGCTTCTTCCATTGTTTTAAAAAAGCCAAACTCTATACGATTAGAATTAACCGTAATTGAGCTTCTCCATTTCTTTTCCCTTTTTGTAAAATACACACCTTTAACTCCGGTCACACTCTTTAAGTTTCCATTTCTATTAGCACATTGTGTATGTTTATCAGCCCATCTCAAATTACCCGGTTCATAATTTCCATTATTATCAATTCTATCTATTGTATATCCTTCTCGGTAATGACTTTATATATTTAACAAAGTCTTTAGATTTAAGCAACCAATCATTATAGAGTGTTATACCTCTACCACCATACCTATCATACCTTTTTGCTTTTGGATTCAAGCATCTTTGTTTGATGTTGTGGTAAATCTTCTGCATTCTTGTAAGCATTATTTAGAATTTTTTTTATATTAAAGGTGCTCTCTTTAATTTCATTACATAACAATATTCTTGTAACATACCTATATATTATTTTATCTTCCTTTTGTTTCATAAGTGAATGGATAGTATTTTATCTTTTATAATAAAAGTCAGGAAGAACACTATAGGACATAACACCATTCCAAATAGAGAGCAGTTTATTATGGCATAACAAATCCAGAATATATGTGCTGAGAAACAAGAAGGACAAGACATAATCTTCCATACTATATATATTAATAAATCAATAAAAGGTATATCAGACACCAGTCTTCTGGGTGTATCTAACCCCATCTTATTCTTTAGAAATTGAAATGGAGTTAGAAAATCTATAATTAATATAGCCACCAAACTTGAACTTAACATCATCCAGAATATATTTAATATTTGTATTATATATAATTCTAACATTTACTTTTTTATTTT
>Ga0247840_10006979_pt1 | contig 15941 bp, 19 predicted proteins | sample LaCruzMarch2015__FD_192404 | JGI IMG/M metagenome (GOLD analysis project Ga0247840, IMG submission 192404) | Freshwater microbial communities from meromictic Lake La Cruz, Castile-La Mancha, Spain - LaCruzMarch2015_17m | ecosystem: Environmental > Aquatic > Freshwater > Lake | place: Spain... | reverse complement strand
GGTTGGCGATGTCGCCATAGGGCGCGCGCAGCTTGGCACCGGTGATCAGTGAGGTGCACTCGACACAGTCGCCGACCGCATAGATCAGCGGGTCCGAGGTCTGCATGTAGTCGTTGACCGCGATCCCCCCGGTCTCCCCGAGGACGATCCCGGCTGCCTCCGCGAGGCTGACGTTGGGCCTGACCCCCACGGAGACGACAGCGACCTCGCAGGGCAGTTCGGTGCCGTTGTCCAGCTTGACCCCGATGAGGCGCCCGTCTTCACCAAGAAACTCGGCCACGCCGTTGCCGACGATGATGTCCGGACCATTGGCGCGGATGTGGTTCTCCACCAGCTTGGACAGATCCGGGTCCAGGAAGGGCAGGATCCGGCGGGTCTTCTCGATGACCGTGGTATGAATTCCGGCCAGACGCAGCGCCTCGCAGACCTCGAAGCCGATCAGCCCGCCGCCGACCACGACCGCCTTGGCGGCTTTCTTGTCGTCGCGCACCGCCCGCAGAAAATCGGCATCGGCCAGCGAATGCAGTGTCGTAATGCCCTTGAGTGCGATGCCTGGAACCGGCGGACGCAACGGCTTGGCACCGGTGGCGATCACCAGCCGGTCATAGGCGATGGTCTGCTGGTCGCCGGTGGGCAGGTGGCGATAGGTCACGGTCTGTTCCGCGCGGTTGATCGCGACCGCCTCGGTCTCGACCAGAGCATTGATACGCTTTGCCTTCTGGAAGAAGTTAGGATCCCGCACGATACCGGCCGGAGTGCAGATCAACAGATTGCGGTCATCGAAGGTACCGCCGACATAGTAGGGAAAACCGCAGGAGGCCATCGACAGATCGGGTTCGCGCTGGATCAACGTGATCTCGGCGAACTCATCCATCCGGCGCGCTTTGGCGGCAGCCTTGGGACCGGCGGCGGAGCCGCCGATGACGACGATGCGTAAGGGGTGTGACGACATCAGAGAGTCCTCGGATAATGCAAAACAGAACAGCAGAGTCACCGGAGTCGCGGCTGATCGATGACGATGGACCGGTGCTCGGGACGCGGGACAGTGCCGCTCCCACAGTTTGTCAGTCTGTCCCGACAGCACGCAACGGACGATGCGTATCCGCAACCCAAGGTTCATTTTCCGCCCGAACTGGGGCAAGATGCGGCCTGCAACTGTTCTGAGATTTGAGCCGATGAGCCAAGACGTCCCTTTCTGGGAAACCACACCCCTGCACGCGATGACTCCGGAACAATGGGAATCACTGTGCGACGGGTGCGCCAAATGCTGCCTGGAGAAGTTCGAGGAGGAAGAGACCGGACGCATCGTCTACTCGCGGGTCGCCTGTCAACTGCTCGACCTGGACACCTGTCGCTGCGGCGACTATCCAAACCGCTCCAGGCAAGTGTCGGACTGCGTCAGACTGGTGCCCGCGGAACTCAACCCGGCCACCTGGCTGCCCGAAACCTGTGCCTATCGGCGCCTCGCCGAGGAGCGGCCCTTGCCCCGCTGGCATCCACTGCTCACCGGCGATCCCGGCTCGGTCGCGGCAGCCGGGCACAGTGTCCGCGGCCGCGTCATCGCGCCGTCCAAGGACGAAGACCCGCTGATGAACCTGATCGATTGGATCAAGTAGAGTTCCAACCATGCCCCAAAACCGCATCCGCGATTGCTCTACCCTCACCCATCGGCTCGTGCTGGCCGCCACCCTGCTGGCCCTTGCGATCGGGGCCTCGCCCACCCATGGGGCCACGCCCTGGGCCGAGGTCACCACGCCCAGTCCAGGGCCGACGCGGGTCATCGGCGGTGCATCCAACGGCTGTGTGGGCGGTGCCGACGCCCTTCCCGAGTCGGGCACCGGCTTTGTCACCGTGCGTCGCCACCGCAACCGCTACTACGGGCACCCGACCCTGTTGCGCATGGTCACCGACCTGGGCCAAGCCGCGGCGCGCAAACAGGTCGGCCTGGTGATGATCGGTGATCTCAGCCAACCCCGCGGCGGCCGGATGTCGTCCTCGCATCGCAGCCATCAGAATGGTTTGGATGTGGATATCTGGTTCACCCTGGCACCTTCGCCGGACGCGGCGCGGCGGGTGATGGACAATCAGCCCGATCCGCGGAGCATGGTCCAACCCGGCGGGCTGGAGATGAGCAGCGCCTGGGGCGAGCCGCAGCGCTTCCTGCTGGAAACGGCCGCCCGCCATCCGGCGGTGGACCGCATCTTCGTCAACCCCGGCATCAAGCGCGCACTCTGCCGCGAGGTGCAGGGCGAACGGGCCTGGCTGCGCAAGATCAGGCCCTGGCGGGGTCACGACGCGCACTTTCATCTGCGCATCCGCTGCCCGGCCGACAGTCCGCAATGCGAGCCCCAGGGGGCACTGCCCGCGGGTGACGGCTGCGGGGCCGATCTCGCCTGGTGGTTCAGCGACGACGCGCGCAAACCCGGAAAGAAAAAGACCGAGCCTCAGGTCGAACCGGCCGTCCCGAAGGGCTGTATGGCACTGCTGCGTGATTAGGAAACGTACACTGAATGGCCCGCGTGGGAGCGGCGTCCCGCCGCGATGCGGTGCCGCGGTGATCTCGAACGCTGCGGCGACGCGCCCGACCCCATCGCGGCGGGACGCCGCTCCCACCGGGTCGCTGCGCGACTTTCACGGTAACGCCTCGACCTCCGGTCTTCTTGCGGCCGGAACGATGATCAAGGCCCTCAGGGCCAAATTGCACAGCAATTCCAAATTTGGGCGGCATCGCGCGATCCCTGGTGGATGCGGCGCGCGCGACCGCTGTGCCGGGCCCCTGACACCGAGCAGCGCGCCTTATCCACCCTACAGCGGAGCCGGTTTTGTAGGGTGGATAAGCGCAGCGCATCCACCATCAGCCTCGCGGCCGGCACGCTGTTGGCGGCGGCCACCCAAATTTGGAACTGCTGCAAATTGCATCGCTTCTCCGATTACGATTACGATTACGACAACGATTGTATTCGTTGTCTAACGTATTTCTGATATGTTACGCGGCGCCGCGGCGGTTCAAGGCGCTGAAGTTCACCAGTGCGCCGCCGGCGCCGTAAACCGCGCCGGCGACCGCGCCGATCAGCCCCAGACTGAGGAGTTCCACCAGCATACCGGTCTGGCTGTCGGCGGGCGGCGCGACGGCTGCCGGGTCACCGCGCAGCCAACCCCAACCCAGAACCGGAAGCGCAACCACCAGCCAGCCCAGGATCGAGCCGCCCACGGCGCCCAGTGAGAATCCTCCGGCGCTCACGGCAAGATGAACGGGCGCGAGGACTGGATTGGAGCGTCGCAGCGCAAACCAGGTAAAGAAACTTCCCATGACCCCGGCGGTCACCCACGCGACCACCCAACCGAGGTCGAATCCGAACACCCCGTAGAACCGACCCACCACCGGCAGACCGAAATGCGCGGCCGCCAATAACCCGCAACCGCCGCCGAAGCCCCAGCCAAAGACAACGAATCCAAGCTGCGATGACGACATCCTGAGGCGCCGTAGCGACAGGGCGTAGATCATGAAACCGGCACCGATCAAACCAACCGCGGCACCGCTCACCGCGCTGAAGAGCGGGTTGTCGATCGCGATCCGGGAGGCCGCGGCGCCATACAGGCCCGACAGCAGATAGATCCCCATGGCCGTGAGGCCGATGACCCAGGCAACGGCCCACCCGAGGACACAGGGAACCAAGCCGACGCGCAACCCCGGCGGCGATGCCTCGGCCGTATCCGGTTCGTCCTGATCGGGCGCGCTGCCGACCACGAGCGGCGGTAGGGGGTAGAGACCGTCGAACAGCGCATCGGCGCGCATCCACCCCGCGGGCGCGTCCGCCACGACCGGCAACCCGGCCCGTCGCCGGGCCGGCTCCAGACGCTCCATCACCGCGGCTTTCTGGTCGGTTGCCGGGTGGAGCGCAACCACCGACCCCGCGGCGGCGGACCCGGTGGACACCGCCGACCGCATCGGGATCGGGGCGGTCGGTCGTCGTTTGGCAGTCGGGCCCAGCATCACCCGCAGCGCCGCGTCCAGGGCATCCAGCAGCGGCGATTCGGAGTCGCCCGCCCACCCGACGAGATCGACCGAGTCGATACCGCGAAAGGCGCGCGGCAACTCCACCGGGTCCAACACCAGGGAGACCAGGGTGCGCCGCTCCAGCGCCACATCGGCCCCGACGGCAGTCCAGCGATCCCGTGCCGAGGTGGCCGTCCAGACCGCGATGACACAGGAGGCCGCGCTGACGCGCGGTCGTGAGTGCGCCAACCAGTCCCGCTGGGAACCAAAGGGCGCGAGCCGTTCGATGACCCAGCCGCGCGCCTCGATAGCCTGGTGCAGCCGGTCCAGGCGTTCCCGCTGTGGTGCGCCGTCCCCGATCAGCAGGATGTCGGCCATCAGGCGAATACCACCCAGGTCGTCGCGATGTACTTGACCCCGGTCCGGACGACCGCCGCCCGGTGCTCATGGGTCCAGAACGGGGGGAACAGCACCAGTTTGCCGCGCTCCGGGCGCACGCTCACCTGCTGGTGAAGAAACTCGGTCTCGCCGCCGGGGCCGGGGCAGTCGTTGAGATACCACAGCGCCACGAGTTGCCGCCGGCTGAGTTCATGACTGCCGCCGTCCACGTGCCAGTGGTAATACTCCCCCGGCAGATACCGCTGGACCTGATAGCCCTCGTCCTTGAACGGCCCCTTGAAGTAGGGAAAGGTCTCGCGAAACTCCTTGATGGCCGCGGCCAGCGAGCGGAAAAACTCCTGGTCGACATCCTGCCAATCCGGTTTGTTGCTGACCACCAGATCGGTGGTTCGCTTCACGCTCGGATCAGCGGTGCGCAACTGCCCCACCCGCCCGGCATACTGGTGGTGCGGCTGCGCCTCGAAGCGTTCACAGACGGCGTCGCAGAAGCCGGATGACAGGGCCAGCGGCCGCTCGAAGATCAGACTCAGCGGTTTGACCTCGCGGAGCGAAACCAAGGGGGTCAGCGGACGTTCGGTTGCGACGTTCATGGCTGGCTGGGGTCGACAGGTTCGGGGATGATGCGGTTCAGACGCGCCTGACGAATAGCCGCGATGCGAGCCTGACGGATTTGCTGAGCGATGAGCCGAGGCTCCGCGGCCGCGACGGCGAGGGCCGCCACATCGACCGCCAGCGCTGCATCGAAGAGACGGCGCAGTTCCCCGGCCTGAGGATAGGGGCGATCGGCATAGCCCGTGCGGCCGCGGAAGTCCGCCTCGCAGGCGGTCAGCATCTGGCGGAAGCGCTCCGGGCGGCGAAAGGCGTCGGTCCGCTCCATGAGATCGAAGATCGTGGCCGACCGCAGCACCTCGACCGTGTGCACCAGCCCATGGTAACGGGCCGTGATGCGCGCCAGGGCGCGGTGGCGGTTGGGTACCCGCAAGCGATCACACACGGCCTCCAGCAGCGTGACACTGCGTTCCTCGTGACCGTGGTGACTCGGCCAGATCGCCGCCGGCGTGGTGCCCTTGCCCAGATCGTGGCAGAGGGCGGCGAAACGCACCTCGAGGTCCGGCGAGATCTGCGCCGCCATATCGAGCACCAGCATGGCATGCACGCCCGTGTCGATCTCCGGGTGCCATTTTTCCGGTTGGGGAACACCCCACAGGCAGTCCAACTCGGGCAGCAGGCGGGCCAGCGCGCCGCACGCGCGCAAGACTTCGAAGAACCGCGAGGGCCGGGTCTCGCCCAACGCCTTGCTCAATTCCTGCCACACCCGCTCCGGAACCAGGGCATCCACCTCGCCGGCGGCGACCATGGCCCGCATCAAATCCATGGTCTCGTCGGCGACCCGAAAGCCCAGCGGCGCGAAACGGGCGGCAAAACGGGCGACCCGCAGAATGCGTACCGGGTCCTCGGTGAACGCCGGGGAGCAGTGACGCAGCACCCGCGCCTGCACATCGGCCAGGCCGCCGAAGGGATCGATCAGGGTGCCATCCGCCGAACGCGCCAGCGCATTGATGGTCAGATCGCGGCGGCGCAGGTCCTCCTCCAGGGTCACCGACGGGTCGGCGTGCACCACAAAGCCGCGGTAACCGGGGGCGGTCTTGCGCTCGGTTCTGGCCAGGGCATACTCGTCCTTGGTCTGCGGATGCAGAAAGACGGGGAAATCCCGGCCTACCTGCTTGAAACCGCGCCGCATCAGGTCATCCGCAGTGGCGCCGACCACCACGTAATCCCATTCGTCCGGGACCTGACCGACCAACTGATCGCGCACGGCGCCGCCGACCAGATAGACCTCGAGACCATCGGCGGCATCCACCGGGCGTCGGCAGGGAACGGCAGCCATCGGGGTCAGACCTTGGGCGGCGCGGCCGGCGGCCGGCCGTCGACCGCGGCCCCCCTGGCCGCATGAAGCGTAGCGACCACGGGGGATGGCGCCGTCCGCTCCCCGCCGAAGTGTTTGCGCAACGCCGTCCAGACCCGCTGGAGCCCATGCCACACCTTGGGGAACAACCAGATCAGGAGCAGGAAGAACAGGGCCAGGGCGACCAGGAACACCGCCGGGTGTTTCAGCGCCAGCAGCAGTCCGCCGATCACCCCGAGGTCCTCGGTGACCGAGGCGATCCAGTTGGTGAAAGGCTCCGGCGAGGTATTGATCAGCACCCGCGTACCCGCCTTGGCGGCATGACTGGCGGCGGCCACACCGCCGCCGAGCAGGAGCGCGGCCGTGTCCCCCAGCGGGGTCAGGGGACCCAGGTCACCCACCGCGCCCAGCGCCATCAGGGCGCCGGCCGGGATGCGGATGAAGGTATGCACGGCATCCCAGATGCTATCCACACCGGGGACCTTATCGGCGAAGAACTCGGCGAGATACATGCCGCCGGCAGCCAGCAGCACCAGCGGATCGGACAGGATCTCCAGGCCGGCCGGCAGATCGACCGCCCCGCCGGCCCCCATGAGCCCGAGCACCAGGATTGCGGCGTACAGATTGATGCCGCTCGCCCAACTGGCACCGAGGGCTAAGGCAAGGTTCTGGGTCAAGTCGTCCACGGTTACCTCGCGCAGATGCGGATAGCGTTATTGAATTATAGGGTAGCCGCGGCGTCTCGGTCCCCTCGCATGGCCGGCCCCGGCAACCTTCGCGGCGCCGACCGCGGACCGGCCGGCAGCCGAATACGCGAGTTGGCGCGTCCTTCGCGCTAGAATACCGCCCCCGTCAATCGAACGAGTGATACGACCATGCGGTATATCGGCTATCTGCTCCTGTTTGCCCTGATCGCCTTCGGCGTCTGGCCCTACTACACCGTGTTCAAACTGGACAGCGCCCTGAGCCAGGAAGATACCACCGAACTCGCCGCGCTGGTGGACTTGCCGGCCATCCGCGCCAATTACAAGGCACGCATCGGCGCGGGCGCGGACCAACTGCTGCCCAGCGGCGACGCCAACACCGCCATGGCCTGGATCCGCCAGAACCTGGAGCGGCTGGGTGACTCGGCACTCGACCAGGCCATCACCCTGCCCTGGGTCCAGGAGACCTTGCGCAAGGCGGTCACCGACGCGACCAATCAGACCCCGCCTTACCTGCTGGGCGGAATCGACTTCGCCTTTTTCGAGTCCTACAACCGCTTCCTGATCCGCATCGGCGAGTTGGGGCAGGGCGCAACCAATGTACGCCTGACACTGGAAGGCTTCGACTGGAAGATCACCGACATTATCCGGTGAGTCTCGCTGATCGGGCCTTGATCGTGGTTCCGGCCAGTGCACGGGAGTCGCACAATATGACCGTCCCCGTGGGAGCGGCGTCCCGCCGCGATGCGGTGCCGCGGTGACATCGAAACGCTGCGGTGACGCGCCCGACCCCATCGCGGCGGGACGCCGCTCCCACAAGGTCGCTACGCGACTTTGGTCAACCTTTTCCCGAAAATCACTCTAAACCCGCCCCTACCCCAAGACCAGGCCCGGATATCGGGTACGATGGCGCTATCCGGGCCAGCGGGTCTGCGGTTCAGCGTTGCTCGGAAGGGGGCGTCAAGGCTGAAGCCTTGGACGCCTGACGGGCCGGCAACATCCCCTCCCGGCACAGGAACGCGACGATCGTCGGCACGCCCTGCCCCACCCGCAGATTGGTGAACACGAACGGCCGCTCCCCGCGCATGCGCCGGGTATCACATTCCATGACCTCCAGCGACGCACCCACATAGGGCGCCAGATCGATCTTGTTGATCACCAACAAGTCCGAACGGGTAATCCCCGGCCCGCCCTTGCGCGGGATCTTCTCCCCTTCGGCCACGTCGATGACATAGAGCGTCAGGTCCGCCAACTCCGGACTGAAGGTCGCGGCCAGATTGTCGCCGCCGCTCTCGATGAAGATCAGGTCCAACTGCGGAAACCGGGCCTGCAAATCCTCTACCGCCGCCAGGTTCATGCTCGCGTCTTCGCGAATGGCGGTGTGGGGACAGCCGCCGGTTTCCACCCCGATGATCCGCTCCGCCGGCAGCGCCTGGGAGCGGATCAGGAACTCGGCATCCTCGCGGGTGTAAATGTCATTGGTCACCACCGCGATCTCGTAATGATTCCGCAAACCCTTACAGAGGGCATCGAGCAGCGCCGTCTTGCCGGACCCGACGGGGCCGCCGACACCGACACGCAGGGGAGAAGATTGAGTCATTTGCACCTCAGGACCGGAACAACCGGGTGTACTGCGTCTCATGCGCACTGCTGGCAATGGCCAGGGCCGGGCAGGACGCGCCAATAGCGTCATCCGGGCACGCCTGCGCTTCATCCAGGACGGCCGGAATCAGGCCAGCCAAGCGGAGGAGAACCTGCTGACCCTGCGTCTGACCCAGCGGCACACACTTGACCGCCGTCAACACCAGACCCTCCAGCCAGGCCCAGGCGTAGCCGGCAGCGGAATGCCGCGGCGCGATGCCCCAGGCCGCCGCGGCAAAGGCGAAGCCGGCCGCCTGACTGAGCGCCAGCACCGGCCGCCACTCCCGCGCCCCGGCCAGCTCCCAGGCGAGCAGCAGATCGGCCAGCGCCCGACCGCGGTTGCTCTCCTCCAGGCGCAGCTCCATGGTCTCACGGGCGGCGATCAGACGGTCAATGAGCATGCCCATGGCCCGCGGGTCCCGTGCCTCGGCCGCCGTCTGCATCCGCACCAGTAGGGGCAGGTCTACCCGCGCGAGACTCGACCGCAACTGGTCGGCGAGCCAGGCATCCAGGTCCGCCGCGGTGGTCAGCCAGCCCGCCTCCACCGCCCATTCGATCCCCTGGGAATAGGTGAAGCCACCGATCGGCAGGGACGGACTCACCAGTTGCAGCAGACGCAGCAGCGGCAGGTCAGTGGTCATGCGCGTGAGCGTGCCCGTGACCCTGGCCGCCATAGGCACCGGATTCCGGCTCGAAAGGCCCATGGTCCACCACGACCGCCAACCCCAGTCCCCGCACCAGATCGTCCAGGACATGATCGTGCAGATAGGACAACCGTCCGGGCTCGATCTGCACCGCCACATGGCGATTTCCCAGGTGATAACAGACCCTGGCGAGGACCAACGGGTCCGTGCAATCGGCCCGCGACAGGCACTCGGCGGCAGCGCGCACCCGCACCACCAGGCCGTCCTCGGACATCAATCCATCGCCGTCACGCAGCGTCGTCCCCCGCGGCAGCAGGATGCCCGCCTCCCGACCATCGTCCAGGACCACCCGCAGCCGGCTGCGCAGTCGTTGATCGCGGGTCAGGGTGATGGTGGGAGCCTTTTCAGGCGATTGATCGATCTTACGGGTGAAGTAAAGCATCAAGGAACCAAACGGTCGCGAATTGCCGACACAAAGGTCAAGAGGTCATCCAGCCGATGTTCGACGACATCGCGCACGCAGGTCTCGATGAAGGCAAGGCGCTTCGCTACCAGTTCCACATCGGTCATCCTGAGGTCTCCCGAGTCAGTCGCCGATACCGCAGCAGGTGCGGCAGCAGGTCGAAATAGTCGTTGCGGGCACGCACCTCGAAACGAATGCGTGCGGACCTGTTGCGCTCCAGCAGCAGAATCCCGTCGCGCAGCACCCGATGGATCAGATCGACCGGAGCGCGATTGAGCACCACCAAATCCACCGGACGCCCGGCCGCTTCAGTCAATGCGTCGGCCAAGTCCAAGTGCAGACCGGCCAGCGTCTGCGGCGGATCGGTCTCGAACAAGACGCCGACATCCAGATCACTGTCCGCGCGCGCCTCACCGCGGGCCGTGCTGCCGAAGAGCCAGGCGCAGACCAGATCGGCGTCCTGAGCTTCAAGCACTGCTGTCACGTTGGCCTGGGTATCAGGGCAACACATCAGCCACGGCCATCCGCACACCCGCAATCGACTCCGCGGCGATGTCGTCCTGCTCGCGCAGCACCTGCACCTGCCCATAGCCCCCCGCCCGCGGCTTGGTATAGACCTCGATCACCCGCTCTTTCACGTTGACAACCCAGTATTCGGGGATGCCGTTGCGGGCATAGGCGCGGGCCTTGACGGTGCGATCCTGCTCCAGGCTGGAGTCGGAGACTTCGATCACCAGCAGGGCTGCGGAGGGATGGGACCGAGCGTAATCCCGGTCCTTGCCCCGCACCACGCAGATGTCCGGCTCCGGTTCGGAGCGGTCATCGAGCGCAATCGGCGCCTGGACCCGCACCAGGTAACCAGCCGGGAGACGCTCGCGCAGCGCCTCGGCGACCAGTTGGGTGGCGGTCACATGCTGGGGCTCCTGAGGCGACATCGCGATGATCTCTCCATCCAGCAACTCGATCCGGGCGCCCGGGGCAAAGACGCCCGCCTCGACCATGTGCTCATACTCGATTCGGGTCCAGTGATGCACCAGCGGCGCGACGGCGGACATGGCGGGTACCTCGGCGATTTAGAACAGAAAGTACCGCTGAGCAAAAGGCAGCACGGCGGCAGGCTCGCAGGTGAGCAACTGACCATCCGCGCGGACCTGATAGGTCTGGGGGTCGACCTCGATCAACGGCTGCCAGTCGTTGTGGATCATGTCTGATTTACGCAGACCGCGGGTGCCCCGCACCGTGCCGATCAAGCGCTGCAACCCAAGCTGTTGCGCGATCCCGGCCGCGCCGGCCGCTTGCGAGAGAAAGGTCATACAGGTCGCCCCGAGGGCGCCGCCGAAGGCACCGAACATGGGGCGGTAATGGACCGGCTGAGGCGTGGGAATGGAAGCGTTGGGGTCGCCCATGGGCGCCGCAACGATCAGCCCACCCTTGATGATGAGACTCGGCTTGGTGGCGAAGAAGGCCGGGCGCCACAGCACCAGATCGGCGAGCTTGCCGACGGCGACCGAACCCACCTCATGGGCGATGCCGTGGGCAATGGCCGGGTTGATGGTGTATTTGGCGACATAACGCTTGGCGCGGACGTTATCATGCTCCGCCGGGTCGCTGGCCAGGGCGCCGCGCTGCACCTTCATCTTGTGAGCGGTCTGCCAGGTGCGGGTGATGACCTCGCCCACCCGACCCATGGCCTGGCTGTCCGACGAGATCATGCTGAAGGCACCCAGGTCATGTAGGATATCCTCCGCGGCAATGGTCTCCCGGCGAATACGCGACTCGGCAAAGGCCACGTCCTCCGGAATGGACGGCGACAGATGATGGCACACCATCAGCATGTCCAGGTGCTCATCCACCGTATTGACCGTATAGGGCCGGGTCGGGTTGGTCGATGACGGCAGGACATTAGGCAGGCCGGCGGCCTTGATGATATCCGGTGCATGGCCGCCGCCCGCGCCCTCGGTGTGATAGGTGTGGATGGTGCGGTCCTTGAAGGCGGCAATGGTATCCTCGACAAAGCCGCTCTCGTTCAGTGTATCCGTATGGATGGCGACCTGCACATCGTAGCGCTCGGCCACCCCCAGGCAGCAGTCGATGGCGGCCGGCGTGGTGCCCCAATCCTCATGGAGCTTGAGCCCCATGGCGCCGGCGCGCACCTGTTCCTCCAGCGGGAGCGGCAGGCTGCCGTTGCCCTTGCCGAGAAAGCCCAGATTGACCGGCAGCCCCTCGGCCGCCTGCAACATGCGATGGAGATTCCAGGGACCCGGCGTGCAGGTGGTGGCATTGGTGCCGGTCGCGGGCCCGGTACCGCCGCCGATCATAGTCGTGATCCCGGACATCACCGCATCCTCCACCTGCTGCGGGCAGATGAAATGGATGTGCGCATCGATGCCGCCGGCGGTGAGGATCTGGCCCTCGCCCGCAATGATCTCGGTACCGGGGCCGATCAGGATGTCGACGCCCGCCTGAGTATCCGGATTGCCGGCCTTGCCGATGCCGGCGATCCGCCCATCCTTGATGCCGATATCCGCCTTGACGATCCCCCAGTGATCCAGGATCAGCGCATTGGTGATGACCAGATCCGCCACCTCGGCCGCCTGGCGCTGGCATTGGCCCATCCCATCGCGGATCACCTTACCGCCGCCGAAGCTGACCTCATCCCCATAGTGGGTCCGGTCCGCTTCGACCTGGATGATCAATTCCGAGTCACCCAGGCGCACCCGGTCGCCGACGGTGGGTCCATAGAGTGAGGCATAGGCGGCACGATCGATGCGGCTCATGGCGTGACGCCCTCCAGTGCCAGTGCGCCCATCACGCGGGCATTGAAACCATAGACCTGACGGCTGCCGGCATAGGGCACCAGCGTGACGGTGCGGCTCTGGCCCGGTTCGAAGCGCACCGCGGTGCCGGCCGGGATATCCAGCCGCCAACCGCGGGTCGGCGCGCGGTCGAAGCGCAGCGCGGCATTAGTCTCAAAAAAATGGTAGTGGGAGCCGACCTGGATCGGCCGGTCGCCGGTATTGGCGACCTCCACGGTGCGGACCGGACGTCCGGCATTGAGTTCGATGGCACCGGCGGCGGGGAGCAATTCGCCTGGGATCATGGGTTTGGACTCCTGAAAACATGCTGATTCCGGTATCTCAAGCTCCGGATCAAACAATGGGGTCATGCACCGTCACCAACTTGGTGCCGTCCGGGAAGGTCGCCTCGACCTGAACCTCGTGAATCAGCTCCGGGATGCCGTCCATCACATCCTCGCGCGTGAGCAGGGTCCGACCATGGTTCATCAACTCGGCGACCGAGCAGCCGTCGCGGGCGCCCTCCAGGATGGCGCAACTGATGAAGGCCACGGCCTCCGGATAATTGAGCTTGACACCCCGTGCCTTACGCCGCTCGGCGACCAGGCCCGCGGTGAACAGCAGGAGTTTGTCTTTCTCTCTGGGGGTGAGATCCATGGCCGCCTCCGGATCGGGATCGCTGACTTGAGTTTGACGGGGCAGACGGGCGAGGGGGTTGCACCCGTTCCTTGGCGGACCAGCCGCCTTGCCCGCGCAGTCCGGCACCAAGTATGCCGCTCGTAAATGCTTGAGACAATCTGCACAATCTGCGAAATCTCTTGCATGTTCACGCCGTCAACGCCGTTGCGCCGGGCGAGCCCGCCGTCTTACATGACTCTTGCGTGCGTTTAAGGTCCGGCCCGAGCGTGTCCAGACCACGCGCTAGGATATTCCTAGCGGCATTCAGATCGCGGTCCATGACATTGCCGCAATCGCATTCCATTACGCGCTTGCTCAGCGGCATGTCATGGATTTGCCCGCAATCGCAACAGGTCCTGCTGGTTGGCTCGAACCGTCCGACCACAGCAACCGTTACGCCGCGCAGCTCCGCTTTGTATTCGATCATCCGCCGAAGCGTGCCGAACCCGGCATCGCTTATCGAGCGGGCAAGCTTATCGTTCTTCACCATTCCTTTGACGTTCAGGTCTTCGATGCAAACGACCTTGTATTCGCGCGTCAGCTTGTTGGAGAGCTCGTGCAGCGCCGCTTGACGCTGGTCTGTAATCCGCTTGTGCAGCTTCGCAACCGCGAGCTTGGCGTTCGCTCGACGGTGAGAGCCTTTCTGCTTACGGGACAAGCGCCGCTGTTTGCGCTTTAGCGCGTTCAGGTTCCTTTTCAGTGCATCGTTCGCGGATATCTCGGTTCCGTCCGAGAACACCGCAAGGTGCTTGATGCCAAAGTCGACACCGACCGCTTCCTTCTGCTGGTCGTGCGGATTGTAATCCTCGGTCTCCACCAAGACCGACGCATAAAACTTGCCGGCCCGCTGGCTGATAGTGACTCGGTTCAGCGTCCCGGCGAACCGCAGTTCTTGGCGCATGGCGATAGGCGTCTTGAGCTTCTCGATGCGCAGCTCGCGCCCGTCGACAGAAAACTTAGGTTTCTCGCGAAGGGCGAAGCTGTCGCCGATGCCTTTCTTCTTGAACACCGGAAACCCGGGTTTCTCACCGAGCTTCACGCGCCGGAAGAAGTGCCTAAAGGCGCTGTCCAGGTCGTCGATGGCATTGCGCGTTACGCGCGAGCTAACCTCGCAATACCAGGGAAACGCGGGGCGAACGACCTGGATATAGTGCTGATACGCGGCGGCCTTCGACCACGTCACGCCGTCTTGCTTGAAGTGTGCAAGTAGTTGGTTGTAGCAATGCCGCCTGGACCCACACGCGCGGGCTAGATACTCCGCCTGTTCAGGCGTCGGTCTCAGCTCCACTTTGTGGGCTAGTAGCATCGTAGACTCCAAATTCTTCGCCTATCCGGTCCGCTTCGGCTTGAAGCGTCTCCATCAGCTTCCGATTCTTTTTCGAGCGTGCGCCATAGAGGCGGGCCGAAAATACAGTGACTATCTCAAGTATGTCTTGGGCTAATTCCTGCTCGAAGGATGGCCTATCGCCTTTGTGGATGATGACAATCTCGATCCCTTGCAGTTCGCACAACGCAAAGACAAGCTCCGACCCGAAACGCAGCAACCTATCCTTGTGCGTGATCACCAGCCGCTTCGTCTTCTTGCGTAGGATGATTTCAAGGAGCTTGGCCAACCCCTTCTTGCTGAAGTTCATACCGGAACCTAGGTCTCGAATGACCTCGGTGCGCCACCCCTTGGCGGCGCAGTAGACTTCAAGCATTTCGTGCTGCCGGTCCAGGTCGTCCTGTTGATCGTGGCTGGAAACCCTGGCGTAGCAGATGGTGGGAAAGTCCGCGTCGCCGAGCCCAAGGATCTTCGCCGCGTCGTAGTAGCGCGTCCCCCCCGCCGTCTTACGGTCCGGTAGAAGCTCCCCGGTCGTTTCCCACTTTCGTAGGGTGGCTAGAGAGACCCCGAGCAGGGCTGCTGCTTCGCCTATCTTGAACAATCTCTTTTCCATAGCTTAAGATTGTAGCACATAAGCGTAGATTTTCGTCAACAGTTACGCACCCCAAAGCGCGAGGAAAAGCCGGTGCTGGGGCGCAGGCGCCCGAGATGCACAAGATATAAGTTGTGCTTTTCTGATGCAACATATAACCTGTTTTTGGCCTTAATCGTCGTTCCGGCCGGCCGCGGACGGTCCGCACAGCAGACCCTAACAGTAACACCGTGACCTGTAGGGTCCGCTGTGCGGACCGGCGACCGTGCAGATCGCGTGGTAGCCGGACTTATGATCAAGGAAGGTTACCGTTCGGTACCGGTTCCGGTGCATCCGGGACGGGACATCGCGAAAGGTCTCCTGTCAGCACTGGAAAAGCAGACAGGAGTGAACCTTGCGAATCGTTAGGCGTTGCTTACGCCGGAACGGCACCGGGGCGCCGATGACATATGAGGTAGGGCATAGGGCATAGGGCATTACAAGCATGGTCGATACATTAGAACTGATTTACGGAGCAACCTTGTCGCACGACGTGGACGGCATTTTTGTGACCTTTCGCGACTTGGATAACGTCTTTAGTTGGGGTGAAACCGAAGAGGAAGCGATCTTTAACGCTCGGGAGGCATTGGATGGCGTTCTGAATGCCATGGCAGCTCACGATCAGGAAGTCACCCTTCCCTCGAAAATGCAGGAAGGCGAAATCGGTATTGCGGTTAGCCCTGAGGTTGCCGCGCCAGTCATGCTTCACACCCTGCGTATGCAACAGCAGAAATCGTTAGTGCAGGTAGCAAATACGCT
>Ga0247840_10006970_pt1 | contig 15950 bp, 15 predicted proteins | sample LaCruzMarch2015__FD_192404 | JGI IMG/M metagenome (GOLD analysis project Ga0247840, IMG submission 192404) | Freshwater microbial communities from meromictic Lake La Cruz, Castile-La Mancha, Spain - LaCruzMarch2015_17m | ecosystem: Environmental > Aquatic > Freshwater > Lake | place: Spain... | reverse complement strand
TAGTTTCGCCGTGACCGAACCACCATGGCTGGATGATCTGCTGGGGGGGGGTGATGGCAGTGCTAATAATGCTGACCGGGTTTTCTATACACCATCTATCAATTGGTGCCGCCATCAATAAACGCACGAAGTCCAGCGCCTCAGCCTGTTCGCGTTGCTTACGGTGAAAATGACGGCTGCCGCTAACTGCAAGATGCGTACAAGGTGGATGCGCCACCATTAGATCCCAACCATCAGCCAATACACTCTCAACCGGCTGCTGCAAATGCCATTGCGGATCAGCCTCGCATTCCAGCAGATCACAGCTCCATGCGTCATGGCCATGGAGCCGAAAGGCATCACGAACGCGGGCGCTGTATTCGCAGGCAACTAAAACGCGCACTCAAAGCGCAGCAGCGTAAGCAGTCATTGCAGTTTGACGGGCGCGGGTAGCAGCAATCATGGCAGCTTGCAGTTTGCTGTACTTGGCAGAAGGCTTGCTGCCGGGCTTGGCTTCGGCGGCGTGCTGAGCGTAGAAAGCATCCTTGGCGGCTTTCTCGGCGGCTTTGGCTTGACGGACTTGATGAAGGGTCATGATTCTCGGGTTGGGGTGCAGGTCTTGCCTGCTGTCCCCTAATCATACACCCTAGTTAGCCCTTGTCAACCTTGCTTGGTAAACGCGTTCAGCCCAGCCCGGTTTGTAGCCGCGTTGCTTGGCTAGCTCGCGTAAGGATTGCAGGTCGCGAGCACTGCCTTGCTCACGTTTACGCGCAACCGCCTGCACCTCCTGCAACTCACCTTCCACCACCTTTAACTCCCTAACCTCAGCTCTAAACTCATGGCCGCAATCGCTGCATACCTGCGCTTGGCTTGGGCTAGTGGCAAAGCATTGCGGGCATACCTTGACCGATGGCGCCTGCTCGCGTGTTTGCTTTTTGATGCCATCCAAGCTCCATTCCCGTGGCTCCAGGTGGTGGCCCAGCCGTAATGTATTGCCAACATGATCCAACACCACCGCACGCTTGCCATCTTGCGGGCGTAGGCACCTGCCGATCATTTGTAGATGCAGGCCAACGCTGGTCGTAGGTCGTAGCAGGATGCAGCCGCCAACGCTTGGCACATCAACACCTTCACCAATCAATGCACAACTGGTAAGCACGCGCAGCCGACCGGTGCCCAGTTCGCTCAGCAAATCCCGCCGACGTTCGCTGCTCATCGTGCCGTCAATACTGGCCGCCGCGATACCAGCCGACTGGAACAGCCGGGCCGTGGCCTCCGCATGTGCAACTGAGCAGCAAAATGCAATCGCCGTTTGGCCATCTAGATGTTTGCGGTAATGGCCTACGCAATCGCCCATGATCGTGCCGACACGTTGCTCCGCATCTTTAGTGTCAAAATCACCCATCCGCTTACGCAGCCCGGAGCTATCAAACCCCGGCGGTGCCAACACCTTGGCAGGTGCTAGGTAACCATCATCCGTTAGCTGTTGCGCTGTAGGCCCTTCCACCATTACCTGGTAATGACCACCTAGGCCGCGACCATCGCCTCTTATAGGTGTAGCGGTAACACCTAAAAGCTTTGCAGCATGGAAATGCTGGATCGTTTTATCCCATGTGCCAGCGCTGGTATGGTGCGCCTCATCAACCACGATGAGCTGGAAGAAATCCCGTGGCAGCAGGTGTAACCGTCTGGCTACGGTCTGCACACTCGCAACCTGCACCGCATGTGATAAATCCATGCCACGGTTAGCGGCAATAATCCCATGCGGTACCGGCATTGCCCTACTGGCTTGATCCAGCAGCTCAGCACGGTGGACAAGGATCAACACTCGGTTGCCTTTGATGCTGGCGGCCTGTGCGATATATGAGAAGCAAGTTGTTTTCCCAGACCCAGTAGGCATGACTGCAAGAACACTGCGCATTCCAATCTGATACTGAAAGCGAATGTCATTTACCAGTTGATGCTGGTAAGGCCTTAATTGCATTGTTTTCTGACCCATTTTCTTACTGGCGTGCTTGCAATGTGTTCCATGGCCCAGCCCTTTGTGTATCGCTGGTAAAAATTGAAATAACTCATGCCAAGCTCCTCGGCCCACTCGCGTGGAAACATCGACTTACCATTCCACTCAATCGGCTTAGCCTGTGGGGCAAAATGCTCACGCGCATGATCATTTTGCGTCATCACCATCAGGTTTGACGGGTCGTTGTTGTGCTTGTCGCCATCAATGTGATGCACTATTTCTCCCCGCTCAAGGGGGCGGCCAAGCATTTGCTCAGCTACAACTCGATGCTCATGGCGCCCATGACGCTTGCGGTAGGTCGTTTCTTTCACAGCGTCAAACCGCGCAAGCTGAGCTGCGCGGTTATTGGATCTTCGCTGTTGCTCGGGAGTGATGTAATACGGATCGCCGTAGCGACGCACTCGCTGCGCGTGCATTCCGCACATGCCATGAGAGCTGCGCGGCTTTTCGCATCCATCAATAAAACATTGTTGAGGCAAGGCCTTACAGGCGGCGGACAAGTAAAATTTTAGCATGTGCCGCCACCGGTGGGCAGCACAGCTAGCACACTGCGGTGGCCTAGCTGGTACTGGCCGCGTATCTCGGTTACTAATTGCTGCTGGTACGGGCGGAGGTTCATTAAAATTCGTCAATTTCAGGGTTTAATTGTTCTGCACACCATTCTTCAAAAGCATTACCTAACCGATAAACGAAAATGTCGCTCCCCTCTGTCATTCGCTTAAGTTGTGGCGCATCATAATCTACAAGAATAATTACTTTTTTTGCATATAAATACTCTCTGTAAAATGCAATTTGTTGAATAATATTTTCCGCTGGTTCTGGTGTAATTTTTACTTCGCCTAAAATAAAATTGTATTGATTTTCAGATTTGTGTGCTGTCCATTCTAATTCTAAAAATCCAGCCGATAACGATTGTTTGTTTAACTTAACTAACAAAGCAAAATTGTCTGGTAAAACGACATCAGCAAAACCGTTAACAAATTTCCCCGAAACAATTGGCACGTTTATGCATCTGCTGCAATGTATAGCAGCTTGTATTTTTTCTGTAATTTTATTTATATCATAAGATTTATTTTCAATAGCGTCGACAAAAAATTTTTCCACAATTTTAAAATTTTCATGACCAGTAAATCTGGTTATATCGTATGTTAAAAAGTATTTTAACGCCGCAATAATCTCGTTTTCAATATTAGAACTTGCCATCCATTCGCTTTCTACAAGCCGATTCAACAAATACTCGCAGGCTAAGCCGTGACGGACATTTGACCGATCTTTGTCTTGAAAGCCAAGGCGTTGTATATAAGTTTGTTGAGAGGAGCGAGTCACGAGTTGGGAAGTTAGGCTTGCCAAGACTAGCACGGCCCGCTAGGATGCGCAAGTAGACCGCTAGGCAGCATGGAACTTGCGCACCCGTTATCAGTTCAATTCACACGCGAGCAGCTTGCATGGCTTGATCGCTACAAGCCTATGGGCCTTTCCCGTTCAGCCGCTCTACGGTTATTAGTGCACGAGGCAATGCGCCAACAGCGCGACGCTACTGAAACAAAGTGAAACAAATAGATTTTGATGAGGCGCGGCGCTTTTTGCACGCGTTAGGGAAACCTGCTGGCACCATCAGACTTCGTGCCTTCTACCATGCCTTAAATCCTAAAAAAGCTAATGATGCTGGCCGTAAAGGTGCCCCATCACGTAGCGTTATGCAACAATGGCAAGATGAAGGCCGTGGTGTATACGTAGTAATTAATGATGGCGGTGATAAAGATGCTGAAATTACTACATGCCGTGCTTTTTTCTGTGAATGGGATGACCGCCCAACAGAATGGCAACTAACAGCATGGAAAGAATTAAACCTACCTGAACCTACAGTTCAAGTATCAACTGGCGGTAAATCAATACATTCATATTGGGTTTTAACTGATCCTATTACTCCCAAATATTGGGAACTAATACAATCACGTTTACTAGACTACGCTGATGCTGACCGCAGCATTAAAAATGCAGCGCGTGTTATGCGCTTACCTGGTACTTATCACGCTGGTGGTGATGGCAAACTAGGCGACATGTGCTCAATCGTTACATTTACTAATAACCATTACACCGTAAATAAAATTGAGGATTGCCTGCCATCAGAGCAATACTATCAACATGAACAACCAGCACGCATATACAAAGAACAAACTGCACGCTCAATTGATGAAATATATGATGCCTTAAAGCATATACCGCCTCGCATCCCAGGTACTGGCACCTATCACATCTACCGTAATATCCTTTGGGCTTTAGCTGCTGAACTAGGTGACTCTGACCAAGCTGCTGCTTTAATGCAATCCCATAGCCCACAATGGTTAGATGTATACGCAATCGCTAATTCAGGTGGCCAGCAAATAAACGCTAATACTTTTTGGTATTGGGCACGGCATTACGGCTGGCGGCCAGCAGCGCAAATAATACAACTGCGGCCACAATCAAAAGCAATTGATCCAGATTCTACTGTTGACCTGCAACTTTACAATAAAGCAACAACAGAATGGCTTGATTTAGTTGTTGAGCATGTATTTGAATATCCTGCTAAAAGATGGATTTGTGTTGACAACATCCTTCATTGCTGGGATGGCACACATTACAAGCCACATATTGATGAAGAAATTGCACCTAAATTAGCTTGTTTTTTATCTGCATTACACGTTATAGACGCTAAAACCAGTGAAACCCTACACCCTTGGAAACGGCCTAAATATGTAGATGAGGCATTAATCTGGATGCGGCGCTTATTGCCACCAGTTGAAGTAAATCCTAAAAATGCTATAAACTGTCGTAATGGTGTAGTAAAATGGTCTTGGATTAATAAAAAGCTGCAATATACATTTACGCCGCATTCATCAGATATATTCTTTACTTACATTACTAATTATGATTATGACCCTAATGCAAGCGTTGAGCATTTATTTAGGCTTCTTGAAGCTGTTGACCCCAATGACCTCGATACCTTACAGCGCATCCTTGGTAGTGGCTTAGACCTATCCAAATACCGTGCCACTCGTGGCAGGCCACGGGCTGTTTTAATGATAGGTGAAGGCTCCAATGGTAAAGATACAATCCGCACTGCTTTACGTGATACCCTCGGCAGTCGTAATTTTACCTCCTGTAGCCTTGCCGACTTTCGCACTTATGATCAAGGCCGTAAATTTCCTATCGCTTCTTTACGTGGTGCTTCTGTAAACTGGAGTAGTGAAAATTCTCAGTTTGTTCATATTGATAACCTGCAATCATTAAAAGCTGCTATAAGTGGCGAGGAGTTATCTTTTGAACTTAAAGGCATCCAAGAGTCGCAATTTGTGCCATCTGCTTTATTTGTTTTTAACTTAAATAAAGACCCAAGCCTATCAGGTGACCAGGTAGCAATTGAAACTAGATTTCATGTATTCAAATTTAAGAAAACATTTATGGCTACACCAACACAGCCAAATCATATACAAGCTGACCCTAAATTAAAGGATGATCCTGATTTTATACAGCAAATGATATGCCCTGCTTTTCTTAATTGGTTGCTTGAAGGTTTAGCCTTAAGTGTTGCAGATGGCATTGATTACAGTTCCGGCAAGCAGGCGATGGAAGATGTCCGCCGTGCTGGCTGCCACCTATGGGAATTCTGTGATGCCATCGGGTTATCAGCTCAAGAAGATGGCCGCGTGCCTGTCAGCACCGTCTATGACGCGCTTAGGGCCTGGTATCGAGACGAAGGTTACCTAGATAGCCATGGCCATTGGTTACTAGACCCTCCTGCCGACCGTACGGTGAAGGCACCAAGGCTTTTAGTACCTGCTCTAAAGGCTCTATTTCCCAAACTTGCGTCCGAACGTTCGGTTGGTCGTAGCCGTGATCGTCTCATTATGGGTCTTGCTTTAGACACCTAAACCTTGATTGCGGACGCAACTTGCGTCCGGTGCGGACGCAAAATGGACGCAAATTGCGGACGCAAATTCCCTGTCTCTATCTATCTTTTTACCCTTTCGGACGCAAAGGGGTATATATAAACGCATATAGAAAATTAAAATGGGATGTGTAGTGTTTATATAGGGGGGGTAGGGAAAAATCGCGATTTTGCGTCCTTCGTTGCTATCACTAGCTTTTTTGCGTCCGCAACTAGCCAACTTGCGTCCGCATCCAGTCATACCAACGGGTTTAGCGTCCGCAGCCCATCACCCCCTACATTGCGCAATGTTAAGCAAAGTAGACCTAACCGGCAGCATCGGTTAGCATCAGCCTGTAACACCTAATCACATCATGGTTATTATTTCTGAACGCAACCGTCCCTGCATCGACAAATTAGACGCATTAATGACTCAAGCCGTGGCGGTTGCCAATGCCATCCGCGACAACGCCCAGGACGAGCAGCAACCTATCCCACCCGAACTGGTCTATAGCTTCAGCCGCGACTACGATAAAATCATTACCGCACTATCGGATGCGTCATGAGTATTAGTTTAACTACGGATTTGGCAAAGTTAGACAATCGCATTAGATTGCTTACTTCTAAAAATTTAAGTTACATGTTGGCTAAGGCTTTATCCGAAACCGGCAAAATAACTAAAGATAAACTAAAAACCGATATGTCTACTTACATTGATAAGCCTAACCCTTGGACACTTGGAAGTGCTTATGTACGTTTTGCTAAACCATCTGATCTGTCAGTTGAAGTTGGTATTGCATCAGAAAATAAAGCAGGCCGTACAGCCGCTGGCAAATACCTTTTGCCTATTATTCAAGGCACTAAGCCAAGACCTAAAGCCGCTGACTTATCAGCAGCTAAAGTAGCTAATGTGTCAAACATCAGCCTTACACCGTCAAATGTAAGGTTAAACACATACGGTAACGTAACATTGCAATCATATATAAAAATACTAGGCGAAGCACGTAACGGCGGAGGCAAGCATTTTATTGCACCAATCAAACAAGGCAGCAACATTAAGGCTGTATTTACCAGAGCTGGCCGTGGTGGTAGAGGCACTAGGCGCGTGTTTGCACTTGACCCATCGCCTAAGCCTCGGCGCGCTCAGTTTCCATTGATGCGATTGCTAGAGCAGCATTTTATGGCGGCATGGCCAAAACAAGTACAAATAGCCTACAAAACCGAGCTGCAAAACAGGCTATAACAGTACAAACATACTAAAATACAAACATATTACAGTACAATTGTGTTATAGTACAAATATACTACTGGGTCCTTTGGGGCGCATGGGCTGCGGTTATTTGGCGACCGCGTGTTTTAGCTAGCGTCAGCCCTCAAAGTAGGTAAAGTTATAACACGATTGCGTTATATTTACATACGCTCTCCAGCGGTTAAGCTGTGTTAACTACGCTTAACGACCATTGTTGATAACGTTTTCAGAATTAGCGGCAATTAAGGGATGCTCAAAAGCAGCAGTTACCCATGCGTGTAAATCACGTATTGCCGCAGCAGTTGTAGAAGAAAATGGCAAACGCTACGTTGATAGAGACATGGCACTAGAGTTATGGAATCGTAATACACTAAGAACATATAGCGCAAAGGTAAGCGCACCAGACGAAGTAAAGCTTAGCGACGATCAAATCCCTGAGCTTAACATAAGCAGGGAGCGGCGCGAGCATTACCAAGCAGAATTAGCAAAACTACAGGTTTCACAGCAACGTAAGGAGTTGTTACCAGCAGAAGATATTAAGAAGCAAGCATTTCAGTTGGGCCGTACTATCCGCGAGGCATTAGCTAATTTGGCTGATAGGCTTAGCCACCAATTAGCTGGTGAGACTGACCCAACTGTGATTCATAAGTTATTGAGTGATGAACACCGTGCAGCACTGATGGAGCTAAGTGATGACGATCTATAGAAAGGCATTTATGAATGGGTTGCGGCCTGACCCAGTGTTAACGGTAAGCGAATGGGCTGATGCTCACAGAAGGCTTAGCAGTAAGGCAAGTGCGGAACCTGGGCCATGGCGCACTAATAGGACGCCGTATTTGAAGGAGCCGATGGATTGCCTTAGCACTAATAGCGGCATCCAACGTGTGGTGATGATGTTTGCTGCGCAGACAGGCAAGACTGAAAGTGGCAGCAACTGGTTGGGTTATGTGATTGCACATTCGCCAGGTCCGATGCTGCTGGTGCAACCTACGGTAGAGATGGCAAAAAGGTTATCAAAGCAAAGGTTGGAGTCGCTTATTAGTGAGACACCATGCTTAAACGATAAGATCGCGCCGTCAAGGAGTAGAGATAGCGGTAATACAATGCTGGCAAAGGAGTTCCCAGGCGGCATGATGCTGCTTACTGGTGCCAATAGCGCAACTGGGTTGCGGTCTACACCATGCCGTTATATTTTTATGGATGAGGTTGATGCGTTTCCTGCTGATGTAGATGGCGAGGGTGATCCTGTTAGCTTGGCGGAGAAACGTGCTACTACATTTGCAAGGCGTAAGATTTTACTTACTAGCACACCAACGGTAAAAGATTTTAGCCGTATTGAAGCTGAGTATTTACGTAGTGACCAGCGGCGTTTTTATGTGCCGTGCCCTAAGTGTGGCGTAAAGGAATGGCTGAAATGGTCACAACTTAAATGGGAAAACAATGATCCTAATACTGCCCAATATGAATGCGAGCATTGCGGCGAGAGATTTAGTGATATACATAAACCAATGATGTTACGCGAAGGTGAATGGCGAGCTACAGCACCATTTGATGGTAAGACGGCTGGTTTCCAATTATCGGGTTTGTACTCACCGTTAGGATGGCTTAGTTGGGCTGATATGGTTGACGACTTTTTACGTGCAAAATCTGATGCACCAATGCTTAAGAGCTTTGTTAATACTAGATTGGCTGAGACATGGGAGGAAGATTATGCTAGTAAGGTAGATGCTGCTGGGTTAATAGATAAGTGTGAACATTATGAACCAGGCATTATACCAGCAGATGCATGGGCATTGACTGTAGGTGTTGACGTACAAGGTGGTGGCGGCAGTATTGGCGACCGCTTAGCTATTAGTGTATGGGCGTGGGGCCGTGAGGAGGAAGGATGGTTAGTGCATCACCAAGAGATATTTGGTGATCCATGCCGTGCTGATGTATGGAAGCAGCTAGATGAGTTGTTGTTACGTGAATGGCCACATGCTAATGGCGGTGGGTTTAGGCCAGATGCAGTTTGTGTTGATAGTGGCGGCCATGCAACGGCTGAAGTTTATCAATATGCAAGAGAACGCGGCAGGCAAAATGTAATTGCAATTAAAGGCCAAAGCCAACGCGGTAAAGCGCCAATTGGTAAGGCTGCTAAGGTTGACATTAATAGCAAGGGCCAACAATTAAAGCGTGGCGCATTAGTATATCCAGTTGGCGGTGATACCATAAAAACAACATTGTTTGCGCGGTTAAAACATAATGAGGCGTTGCATTTTCATATGGGCACACCAGCGGAATATTTTGAGCAATTAACAGCAGAAAAGCAGGCGTTGAAGTATGTAAAAGGGTTCCCGGTACGTGAATGGGTAAAGAAACCCGGTGCGCGTAATGAAGCGTTGGATTGCTTGGTATATGCGTATGCCGGTTTGAACTGGTTATATCAGCGATATGACAGGCGAACAATATGGGATCAATTAGAGCGGCGGCTAGAAAGCAAGCCAAAAGCCAAGGCGGTGCTAAAATCAAGCAAACCCTTTGTTAGTAACTGGTGAACATTCCAGCACAGGTTAGGGCAGGAGACACCATTAAATGGCGTGATGATGCGGCGGCGGACGGGTTTGGCAATGCGATTACCAGCGCTACATGGGTGTTGACATATTATTTGCGTGCGAATGTAGCGGCTGAGGCGGCGACAGTTGTTGGGACAGCTTTTGGGTCTGGGTGGGAATTTACGATTGCTACTGGCACCAGTGCTGGTTTTGATGCTGGGCAATGGTACTGGCAGGCGATTGCGACTTATAGCACGGAAAAGCTGACGTTAGGCGCTGGGCAATTGCAAGTGCAGGCAGCGTTGAGTTATACCAGCACACCTGGTGCATTTGATGGCCGCAGCCAAGCGGAAATTGATTTAGATGCAGTAAAGGCTGCGATCAGGGCGATTGTATCTGGCGGTGTGGTGCAGGAATATCGGATCGGCACACGTAATTTAAAGAAATATGATTTGGTTGATTTAATCCAACTTGAAAGTAAGCTAAAGGCTGAGGTCAAGCGCGAGCAAGCGGCATCACTCCAAGCGCAAGGCTTGGGTAACCCACACAATCTATTCGTGCGTTTCTAATGGGCATTCGTTCTACAATTTTTAGCTGGTTGCAAAGTGGCGCTACAAAGCCACGCAGACGCATGTATCAAGGCGCTAAATTTAGCCGTCTTACTGCTGACTGGGTAACTGGTAATACAAGCGCTGATAGTGAAGTATATGGCTCAGCACAAAAGCTACGTGATCGCGCTAGGCAATTATGCCGTGACAATGATTACGCAAGGCAGGCATTACGCGCTATTGAAGGCAATGTAATCGGGCAGGGTATACCGTTTCAGTCACAAGTGCGGATGTTGCGTGGCAATAAATTAGATCAACCTATCAATGATGCAATTGAATCATTATGGCATGAATGGTCATATGCAGAGTATTGCCATACTGGCGGTAAGTTATGCTTTAGTGATATTGAAAGGTTACTTATTCGTAGTATTGCAGAAAGCGGTGAAGTATTTGTGCGGCTAGTAAAGCAATCATTTAGCGGTTCACCAATACCATTAGCGCTTGAGATAATAGAAGCTGATCAATTAGATGATGGCCTTAATGGCCGTAGCTTGCAGGGTAATGAGATACGGATGGGCGTTGAGGTTGACCGCTGGGGCCGCCCGATTGCTTATCACTTTTTGGCATATCACCCTGGTGACTATCAGTTTAGTAACCAACAGATTTCATCACAACGTCATAACCGTGTATTAGCGGCTGATGTAATCCATTTATATCGCATGGACCGCCCGGGCCAAACACGTGGCGCTACGTGGTTTGCATCTGCTATACAGCGGTTACATCATTTGCAGGGCTATGAGGAGGCGGAGGTAATCCGTGCGCGTGCAGCTAGCAGCTTGATGGGTTTTGTTACTAGCCCAGAAGGCGAGCTGCAAGGTGATGATGTAATGGATGGCGAGCGTGTTAGCCAGTTTGAGCCAGGTGTATTTAAGTATTTGCAACCGGGTGAAACTGTAACGGTGCCGCAGCTAGATGCACCAGATGGACAGTTTGAGCCATTTTTACGCGCAATGTTACGTGCAATGGCGGCTGGTATTGGCTGTAGCTATGAAACGGTAAGCCGTGATTTTAGCCAAACTAATTACAGCTCTAGCCGGTTAAGTTTGCTTGAAGATCGTGACCACTGGCGGATTCTACAAGATTGGATGATCAAAAATTTCCACCAGCGTATTTTTGATATATGGATGGATATGGCGGTATTAAGCGGGGCCTTATCACTGCAAGGCTATGAGCAAGCACCTAATAGATTTAAAATGGCTAGGTGGATGCCACGCGGCTGGGCATGGGTTGATCCAGTAAAAGAGGTATCAGCGTATAAGGATGCGGTTAGGTGTGGCTTCAAAACATTAGGCCAAATTGTGGCTGAGCAAGGCGGTGACTTAGATGAGCTATTGTTGCAACGTCAAGCGGAGCTGCAAAAATTAGCTGAAATGGGTATTGTGGTTGATACAGACCCAACACAGGTAGATGATGATGGTGCCATCCAGGTGCCGCCTACCGCCCCACCCGATGAGGATGACTCCGATGACTAACGACAACGAAATGATGATCAGGTCACAGCCAGCAATTTTTGCTTTAGCTGATGACGAGCGGACAATGGAATTTCCATTTAGCTCTGAATATCCGGTATCACGTTATTTTGGCAATGAAGTGCTTAGCCATGATGCAGGCGCTGCTGACCTAAGCCGTTTAAATGATGGCGCACCGTTATTGTTTAACCATGACCCAGATCGCGTTATTGGTGTAGTAGAGCGCGGTTGGATTAATGATGAAGACCGCCGTGGGTATGTGTCAGTGCGGTTTAGCCAGAATCCATTTGCGCAAGAGGTATTGCGTGATGTAAAAGATAAAGTGCTGCGTAATGTATCATTTGGCTATCAAATAAACGAAATGGAACATCGCGAAGATAGCTTTGTTGCTACCAATTGGAATGCACATGAGATAAGTGTTGTTAGCATACCAGCAGACCCAACGGTCGGCGTTGGGCGTTCGCTCGACGTTCAACCACAACAACAACCTCAAACCATGGAGATTATGGACAACACGCCTGACGTTGCGGCGGTGCAGGAGGCTACTAAAGCCGAACGCAGCCGGATTTCCGCAATCACCGCATTATGCGACAAGCACAACATGGCTGACACTGCTCGGCAACTCATTGATAGTGGCCGCAGCCTAGATGAAGCCCGTGCTGCTGTACTAGATAAGATCGGCGCCAAGGTAGAGCCAGTAGCTGAAAAAGCTGCTGACATCGGCCTTACTGCAAAAGAAAGCCGTGAGTTTTCTTTCCAGCGTGCGATCAATGCATTGGCTAATCCTAGTGATCGCCGGATGCAAGAAGCTGCTGCATTTGAACGCGAGTGTTCTGATGCTGCTGCTGCTAAAGCAGGCAAAACAGCACAAGGCATCATGGTGCCTAATGATGTATTGCGTCGCGACTTGGTAGTAGGCACTGCGTCTGCTGCTGGTAACTTGGTTGGCGTTGATTTTCGCCCCGGCAGCTTTATTGAGCTGTTGCGCAACCGTTCAGCATTAGCTGGCCTTGGCGTTGCATCGTTGACTGGCCTTAGCGGTAACGTTGCAATCCCACGTCAAACTGGTGCTGCTACTGCTTACTGGGTAGCTGAGTCTGGCGCACCTACTGAAAGCAACCAAACTGTTGATCAAGTCAACATGTCACCTAAGACATGTGGTGCGTTTACTGATTACAGCCGTAAGTTGATGCTGCAATCCAGCATTGATGTAGAGCAAATGATCCGTCAGGATCTAGCTACTGTATTGGCACTTGAGATTGACCGCGTTGGTTTGTATGGTTTGGGTAATACCAACCAGCCTTTAGGCATCAAGCTAACAACCGGCATCAATACAGTTAACTTTGCCGGTGCAGTGCCTACATATGCTGAAGTGGTAAGCATGGAAAGTGCAATTGCTGCTGATAACGCAGACATTGGCGCCATGTCGTATTTGATGAATGCATCAATGCGTGGATCACTGAAGACCACAGAAAAAGCATCAAGCACCGCTCAGTTTATTTTTGAACCAGGCGGCACTGTTAACGGTTATAACGCTGCTGTTAGCAACCAAGTAGCTAGCGGCGATGTTTTCTTTGCTGTGTGGTCTCAATTGATCATGGGCATGTGGTCTGGGTTGGATCTAACTGTTGATCCTTACACCCATAGCACAAGCGGCACTGTACGTGTGGTAGCACTACAAGATGTGGACTTTGCTGTTCGCCATCCTGAAGGCTTCTGTCGCGGCGCTGATACGCTCTGATGCTAATCCAGGTCACTAAGACCACGATGGTAGGCGGCCAGCTCGTAAGGGCTGGCTCCACCGTTGAGGCAAGCAATGCTGATGCTCAATTATTAATTGGTATTGGCAAAGCAATTACAGCTACGATTGCTGTAGATCCAGAACCAGATCCCCAACCACCCAAACGGAGAACCCGCAATGTTATTTCAACAGACACTTGAAAAGCTAGAGCATTTTACGCTTTTAGCTACAACGACCATTACAGCTACAGGCAACCAAACTGGCGTTGATCTTAAAGATTATGACGGCGACATCCAAGTAATTTTGCTTGGCACTGCTGCTGGCGCCAGCGCTGATCTGACCTTTCGCATTGAAGAATCAGATGATAACAGCGCTTATACAGCAGCTACCGGTGGCTCATTTACTGCCATTGCTAATGCTGCGTATAAAGAAGTGCTTACATTAAACCGTGACGCATTAAAGCGTTATGTACGGTTGAGCTGTACTGCTGAAACCGGCAATGCATCTAGTGCTGTTACTTGCGTTGGTTACGGTCTTAAGAAGTACGGCTAATGGCGATAACTGAAAACCTGCTTGGTTTTCTAAACGATTTCGGCGTCAGTTGTACTGCTGGCGCCGTTACCGGTTTAGGTATTCTTGACATGCCATCACAAATCATTGCAAATGATATGGTATTAAGCACTGATTATATGTTGACAGCACGTGCATCTGATTTTGGCAATTTAGTATATGGTAATGCTATTACAGTTGCATCTGTTGCTTATACCGTGCGCGAGACTAGGTTGATAGATGATGGTTCTTTTGTTGAAATTGCATTGCAAAAAACATGACAACCAAACGCGAGACAATTATTGCTGCCATCCGTACAGCACTGACAGGCACTACTGGCGTTAGCAATAGGATTTATCGCAGCAGGGTAGAACCATTAACACGCGGCGAATCACCTGCGATTGTAGTTGAACCGCTTACCGATACGGCAGCGCAAAACACAAGTTTGCCAACGTTGGATTGGAGCCTTACTATACGTATAGCGGTAATTGTACGCGGCGCGATACCAGACCAAGCGGCAGATGCAACAGTGCAGGATATGCATAGCAAGTTAATGGCCGACCTGACGCTTGGAGGCTATGCAATTGACATTCAACCAATTGCGGTTACATTTGATATAGTCGAAGCAGATCAACCTGCTGGGGTTGTGATGTGCGATTACCGAGTGCAATACCGCACATCGGTTAGTAACCTTGCAAGCTAACCATGGCTATGATAGTGGATGAATATTGGGGCCAAGGCGGGTCTTACCTGCTTGATCCTAAAACCGGCAAACGTAAGCTCATTGAGCGCACGGCACCGGCTACCGCCAACACCGCACCTGAGGAACTGACCGATGCCATTACTGACACGCAAAAGGCTACTTCTAGCCAAGGCTGAAGTTACCTACGGCACTGACCCAACACCAACAGGAGCCGCTAATGCCATATTGGTGCGCAATTTAGAAATTGTGCCGTTGCAGTCTGATATTGTGCAGCGTGAATTGATTCGGCCATATCTTGGTAATTACGATCAGTTACTAGCAAATACCCGCGTGCAGGTAACTTTTGAAGTTGAGCTTGCTGGTTCGGGCACAGCAGGCACAGCACCAGCTTATGGCCCTGTGTTAAAAGCATGTGGGTTATCTGAAACTTTAGCAGCAAGTTCAAGTGCTACTTATGCGCCTGTTAGCGCCAGCTTTAGTTCTGTTACTTTATACTTTTTCCAAGACGGCATCCGCCATGTTGTAACTGGCGCTCGCGGTACATTTACCCTTAACGGCACTGTAGGCGCAATACCAACAATTGCATTTACAATGACAGGTGTATTTAACGCACCAACTGATACGGCACTTGCTGCACCTACCTATCAAAACCAAGCAACACCATTAATATTTAAAAATGGTAATACCACTAGCTTCTCTGCGTTTAGCTATTCCGGCGCATTGCAATCAATTGAACTTGATTTTGCTAACGAAATTATTTATCGTGAGTTGGTAGGCGGCACTAAAGAAGTTATCATTACTGACCGCAAGCCTGGGGGCACATTGCAGATTGAAGCAGTATTGCTGGCCGCTAAAAACTACTTTACCGTTAGCACCGGCTCAACTACCGGTAGCATTACGGTTCAGCATGGCACTACTGCTGGCAACATAGCAACGCTTACAATGGCGCAATCAGATCTAGCTGATGCATCTTATGCCGATATGAACGGCATTCAAATGTTAAACCTGCCTTATGTTGCAACACCAACAGCAACAGGCAATGACGAACTTTCCCTTGTATTCACCTAAACCACATGGCATTTATTCTTGCTCAATCCGATAGCTACAGTTGGCCTGTTACTGTTGAATTTCCAGTTGATGGTGGCCGATTTGAAAAGCAAACTTTTGATGCTGAATTCAAGCGGCTGC
>Ga0247840_10006966_pt1 | contig 15960 bp, 15 predicted proteins | sample LaCruzMarch2015__FD_192404 | JGI IMG/M metagenome (GOLD analysis project Ga0247840, IMG submission 192404) | Freshwater microbial communities from meromictic Lake La Cruz, Castile-La Mancha, Spain - LaCruzMarch2015_17m | ecosystem: Environmental > Aquatic > Freshwater > Lake | place: Spain... | reverse complement strand
CTGCCGGTGGTCGCGTAGGGTCGACAAGCGCTGCCTTCATGTCCTCGGCTTGAAACTTGTTGTATGGGACTTGGGCCGTGATGCCGATCTCAACTGCCCGACCTGTCGGGTCAAGCGGGACCAAGGTAATAAATGTACATACACGTTGGGCAGAGTTTTTTAAATAGAAAAACGGGTCAGCCAAGTGACGCTGAAGCGCCACTTGGCAAGTGGCTTACTGCCTGCTCACCAACTTACAGGGATTTGGTGGAGTAGTACCAGTCAACCATGTCATAGCCTTCGGTCAGGCGCTTTTCAAGAGCGGCCGCCGTCTTGGGCGGTGGCACGATCACGGGGCAACCGGGGGTCCAGTTTTCTGGCGTAGCGATGCTGTTGGCATCCGATGTTTGCATCGCGGTCAACAGACGCACAAACTCGTCAATGCTGCGGCCGTTACTCATGGGGTAATACACCATGGCGCGCAAGACCCCCTTGGGATCGATGAAGAATGTGGCGCGCACAGCTTGCGTGTCTGCAGCACCTGGGTGAATCATGCCGTAGGCACGGGCCACATCCATCTTGATGTCTTCAATGATCGGAAAGGGAATCACGACGCCAAACTTTTCCTTGATGCTTTGGGTCCACGCCAAGTGGGAGTACAGACTGTCAATCGACAGACCTAATAATTCGCAATTCATTTCAGTGAACTTGGGCGCAGCCTTGGCAAAACCGATGAACTCAGTAGTGCACACGGGTGTGAAGTCAGCCGGATGTGAAAAAAGAATGAGCCATTTACCTTTGTAATCTGCCAGTGTGCGATCTCCAAATGTGGTCTTTACATTGAAATCTGGGGCCTGCTCGTTAAGGCGGGGGAAACTGAAGGTTTGAACGTTTTCCATAACTAACTCCTTGGTAAAAAACTGAAAAAAATATTGAGAGAAACTCTCTAACAAATGAATAATAAGTTGTTACTTATATTTAAGCTAATTAATTGCTTCAACTTTTTACATAGGTAATGGCTATTGGAATTTTCCTGTTTGTTTTGGCGGATCAAGGGACACCCCTTGTTGCAAAAATCCGATTAGTGCTGGCAGGTGTAACTCCAGCGCCAAGCTCGGATCATGCCCACCCTTGACTTCCAGGCACTGCACCTGGCCGGGCAATCCGGCTTTGTGCAGCCGTTGGGCATCGCCAAAAGGCACCACGGCATCTTCGGTACCATGCACCAGCAGCACCGGGCAACGCAGGCGCGCCATACTGGTCAATGGGGCAATGTCGTCAAAGCTTGCTCCAATCACGGCCTGCACATGGCGCATCACGTACCAGCCCAGCACGGGATAAGGAATGTGCGCCTCGGTTAGAAACAACCGCATGATTTCGCGTGGATGCGCAAAGGCACTCAAGCTAACCACCGCCTTCACATCCGGTCGGCGCGTGGCGCAAAGAAGGGCGGCTCCAGCGCCCACAGAGTGGCCGATAACCGCCAGGCGCTTCGGGTCAACGTGTGCTTGCTGGTGCAGCCAGTCCAGCCCGGCTTCAATGTCTTCGGCAAAGCGGGGCAGAGAAGTAAACGTCGCGTCGTCACTCTGGCCGTGGCAGCGTGCATCGACGAGCAACACTGCAAACCCAGTGGCGTGCAGCGGAGCCAACACGGGCAGCATCAGGCTTGCGTTGGCGCCCCAGCCGTGCATTACCACCACCGCTGGGCTTTGCGACTGGCCGGGCACGGGCACAAACCAGGCAAATAGTGTTTTACCCTGCGCAGTGGGTAGGCGCACCTCTTGGGCGACCAGCCCAACATCGCTTGGCGCACGTTGGTGTGCCAGCCGCGGCGCCCGCAACCCGCGCAAGATCAGCGCGTGGGCACCGCGGCGCAGCGCCAGCGCGCAGACCAAGGCGATGGTGCCTGTGAGCAACATCAGGGCGTGAGGGCCAAGGCCTGGCGCAACTGTGCTTCGGTCTGCAGGTACTGCACCTGAGTCACTTGCCCGTTGTCAAGCGTCAACACGGTGGCCGCGCCAGCACGACGCGGCAGATCTGCCACGGCAACCGCCTCGTGCGCCAGGGCAACCGGGAACGACAACTCGCGCAGTTTGGGAAGGGCAAACAGGCGCGAGATGATGGCAGGCATCGCACTGATGTCAGCCACATACACCGCCCCCGCACGCGCCAGCGCGGTCTTGCCCTGCGTCCCCAGTGCGTTCACGACGAGATCGCTCACCGTTTTCTCGGCCGCAAAGATGACTTTTCGCGTGGTAGGCCCGACAACGACCGGCTGTTCATGCTGATCTTTGAGCGTCAATGCTTGCCAGGCGGTGCCGACCTCTATCGGCGCTGCACCGGTCCACAAGGGCGCGCAGGCGACGGCAACCCACACGGGGTGACGTAATAGACGTTGAATATGTTTCATGCAAAAGGTTTCCGTAAAGGTCAGGCTGGGCAACCAGGACTGTCCTCGGTATTAATCAAATGAGCCGCCATGTGGTCAAAAGTAAGCGTCAGCTTGTTACGCAAATCGGGGTCTGCCACCTGCTCGGTCAACGCCTGCTTCATGCACAGCATCCACTCGTCGCGCACGCTTGAACCCACGGCGTAGTTGGCATGGCGCATGCGCAGGCGTGGGTGGCCTTTTTTGGCGATGTAAAGCGAGGGGCCGCCGAACCAGCCAGAAAGAAATTCGAACAGGCTTTGCGCACTGCCCTGCAAGCTTTCCGGATGCATTTGACGCACAGCATAGGCCTCGGGTAACTCGTCCATCAGCGCATAAAAACGCTGCACCAGGCGCTGGATGGCGGCTTCGCCGCCCAGCTCGTCATAAATCGACACACTTTCTGTTGCATTCATTTGTATTTCCTCAGGTAAGCGCCCTCAAACAAGCGTTTGGCCCAGTGGAATAAACGGCTTGAGGGCAAAATGATATTGAACTTGGGTGTGCGCCAGACCAGCGTCCCATGGTCAATGGCGTCGATGATGCAGATCAGCTCGATCTTGAAGGTGGCACTTTGGGTTTGGCCGCGCAGGCCGGAAAGCACGTTTTTTGCGGTGGCCGCTGCTTGCAGGTCTGCCATGTGAGCCTGCTTAGGCATCCAGTCCGGGCCGGGAAAGCTGCCCGAGTCGCCCACCACATACACATTTTTAGTACCCTCGACGCGGCACTGCGCATCGGCCTTGAGCAAGCCACCGCTTGAGCGGGCGAGCGTGGTGTGGTCAAACCAGAGGTTGCCGGTCATACCGGGCATGAAAAGGATCATGTCGGCTTTGAACTCGCCGCCCTCTGTGACCACCTTGTCGGCTTCGAAGCGCAACAGTTTGTGCCCAAGATGCGTGCGAATATTGCGCTGTGCCATTTCGGCCAGTAAGTGGCCAACCGCTTTAGGGCCGAGTCGACTTCCCGGATTGCAGGCCGGGTTGAAGAACACCAACTCAAATTGATCGCGTCGCCCTTCACGTTTGAGTTGTTCGTCAATGCCAAACATAAACTCGAACATCGGCCCGCCCCGCACTGCGCTGGGCTCATTCGGGTTGCCTGCAAAACCAAACGCCAAAGTGCCACCTGCCATGGACTTGAGGCGGTCGCGAATACGTTCGGCCGATGTTATGCCTTCGCAGGGCGTGATGGCGTGTTCGATGCCCGGCAATTTTTTGATGAAGCGACCACCAGATGCGATCACCAGAGCATCGTTGAGCACCTCGCCAGAGGTGGTTTCCACTACGCGGCTACCATCGCGCAGACCGGTCACGTCCGCAATGATGTGGTGTACGTTCATGCGCTTGAAGAAATTAGCAAGTGGCACCACCAGTTGGTCACGCGTGCGTAAACCGCTGGGAATCCAGATGATGCCCGGAAGGTAGTGCAGTTCGGCACGCGGTGCAATCAACGTGATGCCGATGTGGGCATCGCGCTTGCGAATTTCGCGCACGGTGGACAAGGCTCCAAAACCCGCGCCAATGATTGTGAGTTGTCTTTGAGCGCTCATGTCAAACGCCCCAACGCAGCCAGGCCGCCAGAATTAGACCCGCTAGACAGGACCATCCTGAAAAAAGCAACTGCCAAGTACGGGTGTGCGGCACAAATCCCACCCCGCGCACAAAGCCGGCACTCATAGCCCAAAACAGCGCCATTGCCAAGCCATGGTCAGCCGTGCCATTGGCCCGCGCGAACATTACAGGGTAAATGCTGCCCACCAGCATAATGGCAACAGCGACGCTCAAGCTGGGCAAGTGAATGCTATTTGTTCGCTGCAATTCAGACGCTACCGCCTGCGCGTCAAGCGATGTTGGCAGCCGTGTCACCATGGGTCGCTCTCCTTGCGCGCTTGCGCTCTGGCGGCTTCATTTTCGCCCCACATCGCGTTCAAAATTGCCAGCAAAACAGCAAATCCCACTCCCAGAATCCAGGCGAAGTACCACATGTGATGTTCTTTCTGCAGTGCTCAGACTGCCGTATCGATCGGTTTGACGGTCAAATGAAGGTTAATAAGCGGCATGTTCGTTTTCTTTCACATAGGCCGCAGTCACCTTGCCGCGCATGACGCTGTAGGCCCATGACGTGTAAATCACAATCAGCGGCATAAAAATTACCGTAGCCCAGAACATGATGCCTAGGCTCAGGTGGCTCGACACGCTGTCCCACACCGTCAGGCTGGCCTCCGGCATCGAGCTGGATGGCATGATGAACGGGAACATGGATGCCCCTGCTGTGCCAATCACGCCCACTAGGGCCAGTGACGATGCAACAAACGCCGTTAGCGTGCGCCGGGCCAACAGCAGCCCCGCCGCCAGTAGGGCACCCAACACGGCCAGCGCAGGCAGTGCCCAAAGCAGGGGCTGGTGACCATAGTTGGTCATCCAGGCGCCAGCCTCGCGCACCACGGTTTTGCCCAGTGGGTCCGGCAATGCGGCCGGGTCAATGGCCGAGGTAATGCGGTAGCCGTCGATACTTTGCAGCCAAATGCCTGCCGCCAAGAATGCCAACACCATGACGACGGCGGCACCAATCGCACCCTTAGCCGCCCGCGCCTGAATGACGCCTTCGGTGCGGTGCGCCAGATAGACGCCGCCATGCATCGTGATCATGGCGCTGCTCACCACCCCAGCCAACAAGGCAAACGGGTTGAGCAACTGCCAGAAGGTGCCGGTGTAGGTGGAGACTAGGTAGTTGTCGAACTGAAACGGCACCCCTTGCAGCAAATTGCCAAAGGCGACACCAAAAATCAGCGGTGGCACCGCGCCGCCAATAAACAAACCCCAGTCCCAAGTGCTGCGCCATGTTGCGTTGTGAATCTTGCTGCGGTAGTCAAACCCGACCGGCCGAAAGAACAGCGCCCACAGCACCACCAGCATGGCCCAGTAAAAACCACTGAACGCCGTGGCATACACCACCGGCCAGGCGGCAAAGATGGCGCCTCCGCCGGTGATGAACCAGACCTGGTTGCCGTCCCAGTGTGGCCCCACGGTGTTGATCACAACACGGCGCTCTAAGTCGCTTTTCCCAACAAAGGGTAGCAGCGTGCCCACGCCCATGTCGTGGCCGTCCATGATGGCAAAGCCCACCAGTAGCACGCCCACCAGCAGCCACCAGATGATTTTGAGAGTTGGGTAGTCAAGCATGTGTTTTTCCTATTGGATTTAATCAGGCGTGGACGGGTTCGTTGTCATAGCGTCCGGTGCCGAGGCTGCCTGGCCCCATGCGCGCAAACTTGACCATGAGATACATCTCCACCACCAACAGCACGGTGTAGAAACCAATAAATCCGGCGAGTGAGCCATAAAGGCTGTTGACACTCAACGTGGACACGCTCATGTGGGTGGGCAGCACCCCGTAAATCGTCCACGGCTGGCGACCATATTCGGCTACAAACCAACCCAGTTCACAAGAAATCCAGGGTGCGGGCAACATCCATAGCGCCCACTTGAGTAACCAGGGTTTTTCCATACTGGCACTTTTGACTGTGCTCCAAAATGCCAGGGCAAAGAGCACCAGCATCGCAAACCCCAAGCCGACCATTATGCGAAAAGCCCAAAACAATGGCGTCACGCGCGGGACGGTATCGTTTACCGCGCGGTCAATGATCTCTGGTGTGGCTTGGTTCACATCGAGCACATATTTTTTGAGTAGCAGGCCAAAACCAAGGTCAGCCTTGTGAACCTCGAACACTTTTTTTGCAACGGAATCATCGCGCTGGGCACGCAATGCTTCGAGCGCATTCACCGCCACGATGCCGCGCAATATGCGCTCACGGTTCTTTGCCTTGATCTCGTGGATGCCGGGAATCTCTTTGCTGATGGAGCGCGTGCCGATCAGGCCCATCACCCAAGGAATCTCGATTTCCCAGTTGTTCTTTTGTTCTGCTTCGTTAATACTCGCGATCAGCGTCAAGCCGGCAGGCGCAGGCTTGGTTTCCCACATGGCTTCCATGGCCGCCAGTTTGGTCTGCTGGGCTTCGCCCACGGTGTAGCCCGATTCATCGCCCAGCACAATCACGCTCAGCACCGAGGCCAAGCCAAAGGCAGCGGCAACGCGAAAACTGCGTTTCGCAAATTCAACATCACGCTTTTTGAGCAGATACCAGCTGGAGATGGACAGGACAAACATGGCGCCCGTCACGTAGCCGGCCGACACCGTGTGTACGAACTTGGCCTGCGCGTCGGGGTTGAACACCACGGCCCAAAAGTCGACCATTTCCATGCGCATCGTCAGGTAGCTGAACTCAGAGCCGACCGGGTTTTGCATCCAGCCATTGGCAATCAAGATCCACAGGGCGCTAAGGTTGGTGCCGATCGACATCAAGACCGTAACCAGCAAGTGCTGGGTCTTGCTCAAGCGGTCCCAGCCGAAGAAAAACAGCCCGATCATGGTTGATTCGAGGAAGAAGGCCATCAGCCCCTCAATTGCCAGCGGTGCGCCAAAAATGTCGCCCACGTAATGCGAGTAATAAGCCCAATTGGTGCCAAACTGAAACTCCAGCGTGATGCCGGTGGTCACGCCCAGCGCAAAGTTAATGCCGAACAGCTTGCCCCAGAAGCGCGTCATGTCCTTCCAGATTACGTTTCCGGTCATTACATAGACGCTCTCCATGATCACGAGTAGCCACACCATGCCAATCGTTAGTGGCACAAACAAAAAGTGGTACATCGCCGTAGCGGCGAACTGCAGCCGAGACAGGTTGACCAGTTCTTCAGAGATCATTGTGATAGTCCTTTAGCCGGGATAGGAATGCGCTGCAGAAACTGCGCGGCTACGCTGTTTGTGTCCACTGTTACGTGTTGTTCCCGCACAAAACTCCACCAAAGCGCAACCAGAATGGCGAGCTTGAGCAGCAGCACCGCAGCCAGTTTTCTTAAAAGAGTTTTGTCGAGTAATTTCATGACGATCAACACAATTGTTCTTGATGTATTTCAAGAACCGTGCCACGCCAGCAGGAGCGTGAATAGCGTCTAAATTCAATGACTTACGTTTTTACGCCCCGTAGAAGGACGTCGCGTCAACCTGGCAGGAAATGCCAAATATGGCAGTTTGTGCCATATTTGGCTAAAACATTGCGTTCAGTATGAGGATGAATATTGCTCATTTTTTTATAGCTGCTTGCGCAATGCCTATAAGGGTTTAAGACCTATTTGGCATAAATTTCTGCCAATCATGCGCTTGAACCGAGTCACTACGGCGTGGAAATCTGAGCGGGCGAGGGCAAATCGCCAGGTGTAATTAATGCTTCTTCAATTACGCGTTAAACCATTAGCGGCTTTTTTTATCCATATTCTTGATCGCAAGCGCCGCATCTTTCACCAGTTGCGGCCCTTGGTAGATCAGCCCGGTGTAGATCTGTACCACGTCGGCGCCAGCGCGGATTTTGCTGACCGCATCGGCCGCACTCATGATGCCGCCCACCCCAATGATGGGGAATTTTGGCCCCAGGGCTGCGCGCAACTGTGAAATGACCTTGTTGCTCATCTCCAGCACGGGCGCTCCCGACAGGCCACCGGCCTCTTCGGCGTGCGGCAGGCCTTGCACGGCATCGCGGCTAAGGGTGGTGTTGGTGGCGACCACGCCATCCATGCCGTGGCGCAACAGTGTGGCGGCGATCACCCCGATTTGGGCCTCGTCCAGGTCCGGGGCAATTTTCAAAAACATGGGAACGCGGTGGGTCGTGACGCCGCCCTGGCCATCGGGCTTGCTGTTGACCCGGGCCAGGTATTCACGGCGCTGCGCCAGTGCACCCAGCAGCCCATCCAGCGCCTCATCGCTTTGCAGCGCGCGCAGATTCTTGGTGTTGGGGCTAGAAATGTTGACCGTGACGTAGTCGGCGTGCGGGTAGACGCCGTCCAGGCAGGCTAAATAATCTTCGGTTGCGCGCTCCATGGGCGTGGCGGCGTTCTTGCCAATGTTCAGGCCCAGCAACAGTGCCGGATTTTTGGCCCGGCGCAATGCCGAATGCTGGACGTTGTTGACAAACGCCTCCAGGCCTTCATTGTTGAAACCCAGGCGGTTAATCAACGCCCGCGCCTTGGGCAGGCGGAACATGCGCGGCTTGGGGTTGCCCGGCTGCGCTTTGGGGGTGACGGTGCCAACCTCCACAAAGCCAAAGCCCATGGCACCCAGTCCATCAATGCAACGGGCGTTTTTGTCCAGACCCGCGGCCATGCCCACCCGGTTGGGGAAACGCAGGCCTGCAAGTTCGATGGGATCATCGACGCGGGTACTGCAGTAGGCCAATTGCAAAGGCGTGCCTTGGGCCAGGGCGAGCCCGGCCATGGTGGCTTCGTGGGCCACTTCCGGGTCCATGCTGAACAAAATTCGGCGCGCAAGGCCGTAGGGGACAAGAGACATTGGATAATTCCTCCGCTAATTCCATTTCCATATCAATCCGACATGTTGTTGCTTCGCTTTGCCGTGCTAAAGCACTGTCTGCAGCTTTGCGCCTAATGTCGTATCGATCTGACAACGGAATATTACTGATCAATATTTTTTAAATTGCCCGGATTTTCGCAGATGACCAAACCCATTTCTTCCAGTCCCGCAACTTTTGTTTCGCCCGAAGCCGCGCCCCTCACACAGGATCAACTGAAGACGCTGGTGGGGCAGGCTGCGCTGCAGTATGTGGTGCCGGGCGAAATCGTCGGCGTGGGCACCGGCTCCACCGTCAATAAGTTCATCGACGCACTGGCCACCATGAAAGACCAGATCAAGGGCGTGGTGTCCAGCTCGGTCGCCAGCACCGAGCGCTTGCTGGCCTTGGGTATTCCGGTTTTTGACTCCAACGAGGTGAGCCATTTGTCGGTCTACATCGACGGCGCGGACGAGATTGATGGCCATGGCAACATGGTCAAGGGCGGCGGTGCAGCGCTCACGCGGGAGAAAATTGTGGCAGCCCAATCCGCCAAGTTTGTCTGCATTGCCGATGAATCCAAGCTGGTAGACACTTTGGGCAAGTTCCCGCTACCCGTGGAAGTGATTCCCATGGCGACCCAGCGCGTTATAGCCCAGTTTGCGGCCAAAGGCGGCACCGCCAATGTCCGCCTGAAGGACGGCAAGCCCTTGGTGACCGACAACGGCCAGCACATTATTGATGTGACCGGTCTGCAGATTGCCGACCCACTGGCTTTTGAAGCCGAAGTGAGCCAGTGGCCCGGTGTGGTGACGGTGGGCGTGTTTGCGTTTCAGCGCGCCCAGGTGTGCCTGCTGGGCACAGCGACCGGTGTGAAAACGCTCACTTTTTAACTAAAGCACCACCGGTCGGTTGGGCAGCTCATTGCCCAGTTGGCTGTTGGCCGGAAAGTGGTGCACCAGTTGTTGGGTCACCGCCTGGACGCCACTGACCACGCCCGCTTCGAAATGGGATTGGCGGAATGCCTGTTCCATCTGAACACAGATCTGGGCCCAGGTGGCTGCGTCCACTTTGTCGTTGATGCCCCGATCGGCCACAATTTCTACCGCATGGTCCGCCAAAAGGAGGTAGATCAGCAAGCCATTGTTGTACTGGGTGTCCCACACCCGCAGTTCAGAGAACAAGTCCAGTGCACGCTCCCGGGGCGACTGGCCGTTGAACAGCGGCGCCCCATCCAGCGAGCCTTCCACCACAAACCGGATTTCTCCGCAGTGCAGCGTCTCGCTGTCCGCAATGGCGTGCTCAATCGTGTTCAGCACGGAATGCGGGAACGTCCGGTTGACCCGGCCCTGCGTGGTCGCCAGATGTTTAAAAATACGTTTGACGTCCATCACTACCACCTTCCTGACGCGCCACCGCCGCCAAAACCACCACCGCCACCGCTGAAACCACCGCCCCCGAAGCCGCCTGACCCACCGCGGCCGCCCCCGCCACCTCCGCCGTAGTAGCCGCTGGCCCCGCGGCGCAGGAGTCCGCCACCAAAAAGGGTGACAAACATGGCAGCCACACCCGCCAGTAGCGCAATCGACACGGTGCCCACCACAAACCAGCCGATAACCGCCACGACGCCGCCAGTGGCCAATGCGCCTGGCACCTTGCCAAGTAGGGAGCGCAAAACACCTCCGATTGCCATCGCTAAAACAAACACCACCGGGGCGTATTGCTCAATATCGCTACCCGCATTGCGAGCTGAACCCCTGGGGGCTGGCAAGGGTTCGCCGTCAATCACACGGATGATCTGCCCAACGCCCGCTTCAATTCCGCCAGAGAAGTCTTGCTGCTTGAATCGCGGCAGGATGGTCTCGCTGATGATGCGCTTGGCGGTTGCATCGTTGAGCGCGCCCTCCAGGCCGTACCCGACTTCAATGCGCAGGGTGCGGTCATTTTTGGCAACGACCAAAATCGCGCCGTCGTCCACCTTTTTGCGACCCAGCTTCCAGACCTCGGCCACCCGCAGCGCAAATTGCTCAATTTCTTCGGGCGCCGTGGTTGCGACGATCAACACCGCGAGCTGGCTGCCTTTTTGGGCTTCCAGGGCGGCCAGGGTTAGCTCCAGTGCGGCCTGTTGTTCAGCACTCAGAGTGGCCGTCTGGTCGATAACGTGGCCGGTCAGGGGCGGTACGGCAACCTGCGCCGCTGCAAGGCTGGCGGACACCAGCACGCAAACCCCGAGCAGCGTCTTGGTCCAGTTGACCAAGCCACGGGGTTTGATCACTTGGCGTCACCAGGCGGGTTGGCTGCGGGCTTGGCGGGTGCCGCGTCAAAACTCACGGTTGGGGGTTTGGAAATTTCTTTCTCGTTCTCCACCGCAAAGTTGGGCTTCTGCGTGTAACCCATGACCATGGCGGTGAGGTTGGAAGGGAACGAGCGCACCGTTACGTTGTACTCTTGCACCGATTTGATGTAGCGGTTGCGTGCCACGGTGATGCGGTTCTCGGTGCCTTCCAGCTGCGCCTGCAAATCCCGAAAGGCCTGGTTGGCCTTGAGCGTGGGGTAGCTTTCACTGACCACCATCAACCGTGACAGTGCCCCGGTCAACTGCCCCTGGGCTTGCTGGAATTTCTGGAACGCGGCGGGGTCATTGATCAGCTCCGGCGTGGCCTGAATCGACGTGGCCCTGGAGCGCGCCTCAATGACCTGGGTTAGCGTGTCCTGCTCGAACTTAGCCTCGCCCTTGACCACGCTGACCAAATTGGGTACCAAATCGGCACGGCGCTGGTACTGGTTGAGGACCTCGGACCAACTGGCCTTGATTTGTTCATCCCCGCTTTGAAACGTGTTGTAGCCGCAACCCGACAGGGTAAGGGTCAGGGCCAAAGCGAGGGCGGGAGAGAGTTTGCGCATGAAGGGGCTCCGGTGGTGGGTGGTCCGATTCTAGGAGCGCGCTGTACCGGGTCTTGAACATTCGAAAAAATCGCCTCTGTGCTGGGGGGCTGCTTACTATTGGTGCAGGGTCGCGCTGCTTGCCGCTGCATGGCCTGTCTGATGGATTCACTTTTCTGTCATAATTTTTTGTTACGGTTGGGGGCTTTCGTTGGCTAGGCTGCGGGAAGCAACCACCCAATAGGAGCCGGAGCGCAATGTCAGAACCCCATGCCGCACATACTGCGCTAAAAAAGGCACATTCCGATTTGCAGGTGGAAAACACCGAGCTTCAACACCAAAAGGAAATAGCGGAGTCTGAAAGCCGGGTGCTGCGCGAGGTATGCGAAGAGTTGGAAATCCTGTTTGCCAACGCCCCAATTGGTATCTTGTTTGCCTACAACGGGGTCATCGCGCGTGCCAACCCGCTGGCCGCGGACTTGCTTGCCTATTCGGGTGGCCCCGAAGCTATGCTGGGCATGCCCTCGGTCAGACTGTTCGAGTCGGATGCGGACTACGCGGCCTTTGGCGCCGCAGTGGTTCCGGGCTTGATCCGCGATGAAACCGTGTTTGTGCACTGGCGGCTGCAGCGCCGGGATGCCACCAGCGTCATGGTGCGCATGACCGGGCGCCCGCTGCCGTCCACCCGCTACCAACGCGGCGCGATCTGGATGCTGGAAGACATTACCGATGAGTTGCGCATTGAAGACGAGCTGCGCCTGCACCGCGAACACCTCGAACAACTGGTGGATGAGCGCACCGCGGAGCTACAAAAATCCAACCTGCTGCTCACGGAGAGCAACCGCCGGCTTGAAGAAGCGCATGTGCAACTGGTGCAAACCGAAAAGCTATCGGCCCTGGGCTCATTGGTGGCCGGCATTGCCCATGAACTCAATACCCCAATTGGCAATAGCGTCACCGTTGCCAGCACGCTGCACCACAGCGCCCAGCAGATGTTTCACGATCTGCGAGAGGGCAAGCTGCGCAAATCCACTTTTGAGCAAACCCTCTCGGACACGGTTGGCGGGGCGGATGTGCTGATGCGCAACCTGCGCCGTGCTGCCGAGTTGATCAGCAGCTTCAAACAGGTCGCTGTCGATCAGACCAGCAACCAGAGGCGCCACTTTGACCTGAAGATGATGCTAGACGACCTGCGCCTGGCCTTGGCACCCATGTACGGCAAGACCCCGTTTGCCCTGCAAATGGAGCTGGTAGGCGATATCCAGATGGACAGCTACCCGGGTGCCATGTCACAAGTGTTTACCAACCTGATCAGCAATGCGTTGGCCCATGGGTTTGAAGGGCGCTCGCAGGGGCGCATGCATTTGCAGGGCCGCCTGATCAATGGAGCGCGGGTGGAGCTGCGCTTTTCTGATGACGGCATTGGCATTCCCAAGGCGCATCTGAAAAGCGTGTTCGACCCGTTTTTCACCACCAAACTCGGGCGCGGCGGCAGCGGACTGGGGATGAACATTGTTTACAACCTTGTAACCGGCGTGCTCGGCGGTCAGGTCACGCTGGACAGCACCGTTGATGAGGGCACCACCATAACCCTCACGCTGCCGCTTACGGCACCAGTCAAGAGCCAAACTTAGGCGCGCATTTTTATATGCCAAAAGTGGCCGTAACCCAATAAATACGTGCGCAAGCAGCTATTTAATTGATAGCAATTAAATATCTCTTCTCTGTGGGTCGAAGTTCCTAACCGTCACCAGATTTTCATGCTGCGGGCCTACGATGGTTCCTCGGCAAATCGTTGTAATGCCGGTTTCCCAAAGCGGAACAAACCCTAAGAAAGCGAGCCACCATGCAAGAAGTTGCTGCACCCCCCAAAAAAATCTCCGTCGGCCGGTTCGGTCGGCTTTCCCTGAACCTCAAAATCTGCCTCGCAGCCACACTGCTGCTGATCCTGAGTTTGGGCATCACCTCCACCGTGATTGGTATGCAAAGCAGTGATGCGGCTGAGCTTGGAACCATGGATTTGGCGCGAACGGCCGCGCGTGAGGTGGCGAAAACACTGCAAAGCCGAATTCTGTCCAATATGTCTGTCGTGCAATCGGTCGCAGCAGGGGTGAGTGGCAATCTGGCTGCCGGGCACCCGCCTACGCGCGACCAGTTGAGCGAGCAGTCGAAAGCGGTGCTGAACCTGTCGCCGGATTTCATCGGCACCGCGATTTCGATGGAGCCCAATGCACTGGACGGCAGAGATGCCGACTTTGCGGGCAAAAAGCCGATGTATGACGATACCGGGCGCTATTGGCCTTACTGGACGCGGGCAAAGACCGGTGGCTTCAACCTGGAGCCGATTGTGTTTGTCGAAGGCACTCCGGGCGCCAACGACTGGTACACCGTTCCCCAAAAAACGGGCAAGATTTTTCTGACCGAACCCTACGCTTACCCGGTTGACGGAGTGGATGTGCAGATGTCCACCATTTCGGTTCCTATCATGGTCAAGGGCGTATTCAAAGGGCTGGTGAGTTCAGACTTTCCGCTCTCGGGTTTGTCAAAAATCATAGCGGATTTGCACCCGATTGCCGAAAGCAGCTTGGCCATGATCTCCAGCGAAGGCGTGTACGCAGCGCATGCAGATGCGGCATTGATTGGCAAAAAGGCGAGCGATATTTCTGCGGATGGCCTGTTGGCCGTGAAGCAAGGTAAAGCGTTTGAGTATGTCGATTCCAAAGACTGGGTGCATTTGCTGCAGCCCTTGTCGCTGCATCCCGACCTGGCGGTTTGGAGTGTGCGCATTAGCTTCCCCCAAAAGGTGGCCACCGCCTCGGCCCGGGGGCAGTTTATTTACGCGCTGGTGGCATCCTTGCTGTGCGCCTGCGTGGCTGCTGTGGTGATGGTTGCACTGATGAACCGCCTGATGACCCCATTGCGCGCTTTGGGCGCGGCTGTCGAAGACCTGTCCAGCGGCGATGCCGACCTGACCGTGCGGCTAAACGTGCGTGGGAATGATGAACTCGCTGCCATCGGCTCGGGCTTTAATGCGTTTACTGAAAAAATTCACGGTGTGCTGGCACAGGTGCGCCAGAGCGCACAGGGTGTTGCGACCGCCAGTGCAGAAATTGCACAGGGCAATAACGATTTATCGGCACGCACCGAGAGCCAGGCGAGTTCGCTGGAAGAAACAGCGGCCAGCATGGAGCAGCTCAGCGCCACCGTGAAACAAAATGCCGACAGCGCCCGCCAGGCCAACTCGCTTGCTGCGCAGGCCAGCGCCGTGGCAATTCAGGGCGGCGAGGTGGTGGGCCAGGTGGTTGAAACCATGAAGGGCATCAACGACGCATCGCGGCGGATTGCAGACATCATCAGCGTGATTGACGGTATCGCGTTCCAAACCAACATCCTGGCGCTAAACGCTGCCGTAGAGGCAGCGCGCGCGGGCGAGCAGGGCCGTGGCTTTGCGGTGGTGGCCAGCGAGGTGCGCTCCCTGGCCGGGCGCAGCGCCGATGCTGCCAAAGAGATCAAGAGCCTGATCAACGCCAGCGTGGAGCGGGTTGAACTGGGCAGCATGCAGGTGGACAAGGCGGGTAAAACCATGCAGGAGGTCGTCAGCTCCGTCGGGCGCGTCACCGCCATCATGGGCGAAATCAGTGCGGCCAGCAGCGAACAAGCGTCTGGCGTTGCACAAATTGGCGAGGCAGTTTCCAGCATGGACCAGGTCACCCAACAAAACGCGGCACTGGTCGAGCAAATGGCCGCTGCTGCCAGCAGCTTGAACGGGCAGGCCGATGATTTGGTGAAAGTGGTGGGCGTTTTCAAACTTGGCGACGAGCAAGGCTTGCATGTGGTGGCGGGCCGGGTGCCTCCGGCTGCAGCGAGCATTCGACCCGCTGCAAACTTTGCGCGTATCAGCCGACCCACGGCCCTTGCGAGTTCCGGGCCGCGCAAATCGGCCGCAAAGCCTTTGCCCGCCACAAAGGCCCGTGCGCTGCCCGCACAAAAGACAGCACCCAAGTCCGCGCAAGACGATTGGGAAACCTTTTAGCACCCTGTTATGCCAGTCTTCGGAACTAATTTGCTATTGAATAAATAGCTGCTTGCGCAGTATCCACGGGGCTAGAGGCCGATTTCAGTGTTTATGCTCGCTTGCGCTGTTGTCAGCCGCAACCATGGGTGTAAAGCGGGCTTGCTCTGGTGCCTTGTTGGCCAGCGTGATGCTGACCACTGCCTTCAGGTCCGGCGTGGATGCGTACTTGGCGGTGCCTTTGAGGCGGTTGTCGCCGTC
>Ga0247840_10006961_pt1 | contig 15973 bp, 13 predicted proteins | sample LaCruzMarch2015__FD_192404 | JGI IMG/M metagenome (GOLD analysis project Ga0247840, IMG submission 192404) | Freshwater microbial communities from meromictic Lake La Cruz, Castile-La Mancha, Spain - LaCruzMarch2015_17m | ecosystem: Environmental > Aquatic > Freshwater > Lake | place: Spain... | reverse complement strand
ATTTAAAGTTGGAGATTAGGGTTGTTAAGTCTGAGGCACCGGCACAGCCGAAGGTGGAGAAAAAGTTGTCGCCGATTGTGAAGATGTGGAGTTGGTTTGGGAAGTAGAACTAAATTGAATTAATGTAGATTTACTTATTTAGAAATATTCATAAATTCTATAATTTATTGTTGGAACAATTCATTAATCTTGCTATACTAAACAGTATGAAAAAAATCAGAACAATACTTGTGGTTTTAGGATTACTGATAGCGTTAATTCCAACATTCTTGTCAGTTTGGGGAGGGACTAAAAATTGGATTATAACAATACTTGGATTATTAGTTGCTGTTTTATCTTATCTATATATACATGAACAGCAAACAAAAAACTAAGAAAACAAAATACATCTGGCGTCTCTTGCGGGGTAAAAATGTACCCTATATTTTAGGTGGTGTTTTTTTACTGATCATGATTATCTTTGTCTTGCCAAATCTTTTTTCGGTTACATTTGACGCTAGTCATATGAAGGCAGAAGTTCAGGGTGTTTCTAAAGAGGTATCCGCGATGGTAGACTCCGGTAACTCCTCTTCAACAGTAGATGAAAATAAAGTTTTGGCTGCTTCTTCGACAGTGGAAATGTCATCAGAGATAATTTTTGATCCAAATAATCCAATTATACAAATGAGACCTGGAGTAACTCACGTTAAAACTCCAGCTCCACTTAAGGCGATTTATATATCTAGTTGGGTTGCAGGATCAAATGATCTAAAAAACAAGATTAAAAAACTAATTGAAGATACGGAATTAAACTCCGTAATAATTGATTTTAAAGATTCAACAGGAAAGATTTCAGGCAAGACTGGGGTTCCAGAAATTGATAATGTTGGATGTACTGAAAATAGAATTAAAGATATTCATGGATTGGTTAAGGAATTGCATGATAGCAATATTTATGTGATTGCCAGAATCGCTGTATTTCAGGACTCTTGCATGACGGGAAAGCATACAGATTACGCTGTAAAGAGAAAAAGCGATGGGGGAATATGGAAAGATAGAAAAGGTCTTTCTTGGATGTATGCCGGATCAAAAGAAGTATGGGATTATAATGTAAAAATAGCTAGGGTTGCATATTCTTTAGGATTTGATGAGATAAACTTTGATTACATAAGATTCCCTTCAGATGGGAACATGAAGGATTTATCATATCCAGTTACTGTATCTAATTCCACTTCAACTGACGTGTCAGTAAATACTCGTTCAAACATATTAAGTAGATTTTTCATTTATGTTGACGAAGAGCTTATAAAAAAAGCGGGAGATAATAGGCCTAAAATTTCCGCCGATGTTTTTGGATTAGTCGCTACAAATTATGACGATCTAGGAATTGGCCAAGTCTTAGAAAAAATTCTACCTTATGTAGACTATGTTGCACCGATGGTTTATCCGTCTCACTTTGCATCAGGTTGGAATGGTTATTCAAAACCTGCTACTCATCCATATGAAGTTATTAGTATATCAATGGGTAAGGCTGTGGCCCGTGCCAAGGCGATGGGAGAAGATCCAAATAAGTTAAGACCCTGGCTTCAAGATTTTAATTTGGGAGCAATCTATACTCCGCAAATGATAAAAGATCAAATTAGGGGAGCAAAAGACGTTGGGTTAGATAGTTGGATGATGTGGGATCCTGCAAATAGATACAATAGTACGAAGAAGATCTTAATATCAGAATAATTCTACTGATCAGCCTTCCTTTTTTTGCTAGCCACAAAACTATTTTGGCATTATACTATGTATAATAATTAATATATGTACGACGAAGAAAAAGTAACATACTTTGGACTGACGGACGCAAGAAACAAGCGTGTGCGTTTTGGTATTAAAACCAAAGATAGGGCAAAACATATATATGCTATCGGAAAGACAGGTATGGGTAAATCAACTCTACTTGAAAATCTTGCGATTCAAGATATTCAGAATGGGGAAGGCCTTGCCTTTATTGATCCGCACGGAAAATCAGCTGATTTACTTCTAGAATATGTTCCAGAACATCGTAAAAAAGATGTAATTTATTTTGCTCCATTTGATCTTGATTATCCCATTGCCTTTAACGTGCTTGAGGACATGGGGGTAGAAAAACGCCACCTTGTCGCCAATGGATTAATGAGTGCCTTCAAAAGAATTTGGGCTGACTCTTTCTCTGCTAGAATGGAATATATTCTAAACAATATATTGCTCGCCCTCTTGGAGTTTCCGGGATCAACTTTGATGTCAGTAAATAGAATGCTTACAGACAAGGACTTTAGAAGTGCTGTTGTTGCTAATGTATCAGATCCCTCTGTAAAAGCCTTTTGGATTGAAGAGTATGGAAAGTATACTGAGAAGTTTGCTGCGGAAGCAGCGCCTGCAATTCAAAACAAGGTTGGACAGTTCGTTGCAAACCCACTCGTCAGAAACATTGTTGGACAAGAAAAATCTAGTTTTGACATAAGACAAATAATGGATGATAAGAAGATTTTGATAATAAACTTGTCAAAAGGAAGAGTGGGTGAGGCTAACGCAAATCTTTTGGGCGCAATGCTTATTACAAAGATCTATCTTGCTGCTATGTCCCGTGCTGACTTGGCAGAGAGAGATCTTAAACTAGCTCCACAATTTTACTTATATGTTGACGAGTTCCAGTCATTCGCCAATGAATCTTTTGCCGATATTTTATCTGAAGCTAGAAAGTATAAATTGAATTTAACTATTGCAAACCAATATGTAGAACAAATGACAGAGGAGGTGAGGGCAGCTGTCTTTGGAAACGTTGGAACAATGATAACCTTTAGAGTAGGGGCGTATGATGCGGGGGTTTTTGAAAAAGAATATGCACCGGAATTTTCTGCGGAAGATTTGGTTAATCTTCAGATGTATCAGATGTATTTGAAGTTGATGATAGATGGTGTTACATCACGTCCTTTCTCAGCTGTCGGAATGCCACCAATTGCTAGGCCTGATATATCTTACACTGATGAAATTATTGCATTATCTAGAGAACAGTTTGCTAATACAAGAGAAAAGGTGGAGGAAAATATAAGAAATTGGCACGTTCAAAAGATTGGAGCTAAAGAGCCGGTTAAGAGGGTAACAGAAAAGACTGGGGAGAGAGTTGGAGAACGGGCCAGTGAAAGGGTAAGCGAAAGAGCTGGCGAAAGATCAAGTAGAGAATCAGGAAGAGCAGCGCAACCCATAACGCCAGCAGATAACAGAAGAGAAGACCGAGGTAGAGACATTGGAAGAGGTGGGGGTAGAGAGATGAGCGGGGATAGAGAAGGAGGAAACAGGGCGGAATCAACGGATAGACCTTCTGGATCATCAGTCAGACCAGAATCTAGACCAGATCGTTCAGATAGAACGGAAAGAAGTGATAGGTCAGACCGGAGATCAGAGGCAGCTAGCCGAGCTAGAGACGAGGATAGGCCAAGAATAGTTGGTAGACCGACACAAACAGAAAAAGTTTCTAATAACTCTTCTGCGCCAATATCTCCGGTTGTTGAAGATAAACCTATTGAAAAACCTGTGACAAAAGAATTTGCTGATAAAAAAGCTAGTCCTGTTTCATTAAACTCTTTATCATCAAATCATCCTGAAATTAACAAAGCAAAAAACCAGCAAAAAGATATTAAACCAGAAAACGTAGCGGCCCTTAGGGAGGCCTTGCTTTCCGTTATGGGGGACAGTGAAGCGCCTAAGGAGTTTAAAATAGAGAAGACCAGTAATACTATTCACGTTTCTGCACAAAAAACTGAGGAAGTAAAAAAAGATAATAAGGATTCACATACAGGATCATTGACCCCAGATGATTTAAAAAGGATATTAGATATTAATCAATAATCTAAATTGATTCAAAGGCAACCCTTTCATGGCGGCGGACAGTTTGGTCTAGCGGAACTAAATTTTAATCCAATCGAGAGGAGTTACATCGTTAGTATTTGCTCTTGGATCCTTCACCCACTTTTTTGGTGCTATAACAATTTTATTTTTTCTTGAATTCAACCACGCACCCCACCAGCTAAAAGAAGAGTTAGAAATGATATTATGATTACACTGACTCATCAAATACATGTCTTCCTCATCTCTAATTTCAGGTCTTGAAACGCATACATATGGAACTTCTGTTTTTAAATTTTCCTTAACCCAACTTATATCGTCAGAAAATACAAATAATACCAATTGTTTTCCACATAATTTAGATTGTAAAATTGAAATTGCTTTATAATAGTAAGTCATATCAAGGACTCCATGGTATGCGCTGGAATACTTGTTTGTTATATAATCACATCTTCTAATATGTATAGAGGTACTGACTCCTCCGTTGTCTTCTACTTGTTTAATTCTATCCTTAAATAATTTTGCTTTAGGGTTTAATTTTTCTTTTAATGTTAGATCGTGCCGTAATGTCGTTTCAATGTCAGAAAAATATTTTTCACTCTGCCAGTTACCCTCTAGGTTAGAGTTGTCCCTCACCTCTAAATTTTTTGGTTCAAAGATATAACCGCCATATGGATTTGCAATACTCTTTATTAGGTTGACGATCTTATCAAAGCTGTTTTTAATAAAATCAATGTTAGATCCAGTATTGCTGTTTGAAATAGTTGCATGAAGATTAAAGCACCCAAGTTGGAAATCTCGCTTAATATCTGTTTCTGACTGATTCTCAAACAGAGATATGTCCAACATTAAAGGGGTTTCCAGTTTAAGAGACACCGCCCTACCAAAAGCATATTGAAATAGCTGGTTTCCTAAACCACCCTTTAATTTAACCGTTATCATATCGTCCTAGTGTACGATTTTTAACGATTTTTTACAAATAGACAGAATGGCGAGTTTGTGTTTTGTAGCCGTTTATGGCTAAAAATAGTAAAACAACTATGATATACTACCTGCATTATGAATAAAACAAACAATTCAATTTGCGAATTTCTGAAATACGCAATAATCGGCCTTGTCTTTTTAGTACCTTTTGCAGATTTAGTGATAGGGACGTCTCTGTACTTTCCTTTTATTACAGGTAAGGGGTTTATAGCTAGAGCTATAATAATAGTAATCGCCCTACTTTACACTTCTTTAGTAATAAGAGACAGAAGCTATTTACCTAAAAAAAGCGCAATAGTTTGGTCTGCAACCGCCTTTATTGTAATTCTCTTTATCGCAACCCTTAATGCGGTTGATCCTTGGAGAAGTTTTTGGAGTAACCAAGAGAGAATGGAAGGTTTTGCAACTCTTCTAGAAATGTTTATTTTGTTTATTGCCTCTGCAGGGGTCTTTGGTAATGTATTTGCTCAAAAGGCAAAAGAGAAGAATTTGGTAAGTGTTTGGCCATCAGAATTTGGAGTTTGGAAGTGGTTTTTAAATACAATGCTTGTGCTCAGTGTCATCATGGGAATTTATGCATTTTCACAAATAAAGGGTGCGGATGATCGTATTTTTGGATCGCTAGGAAACTCTTCATATCTGGGAGGTTATGCTATGGTTCACTTCTTCTTAGCAATTTATGTGGCGGTTGATGTTATTAAGAGATTGATGTTTTCATTCAGAAAGATACCTGCAAAGATTAGAGAAAACACCATCTTTGCGGATGTAATACTTGTTGTTCTTTATGTTGCTATTGGCTTGTTTAACTTAGCTGTCTTGTACCAAACAGGAACAAGAGGTTCTTTTGCGGGTCTGCTCGTTGGATTATTCATTACATCAATCATTTGGGCTATAGCCGAGAAGAAATTACCACTATTCAGATGGGTTGGAATCATCTCCGTCATAATTGTAGTAGCAGTTGTCGCATTTCTTGGAATCAATAAAAATGCAGATTTCGTAAAAAGTAATTATCTTGTGAATAGATTTGCTCAACTTATTACTTGGGATATTAATAAACTTTTATCTGATCAGGGACACTCAAGAACAATGATTTGGGGTATGTCATATGAAGGTGTCAAAGAGAAGCCTATACTTGGATGGGGGCAAGATAATTTTCCTTATGTATTCTCTAAATACTATGATCCTGCAATGTATGCGCAGGAGCAATGGTTTGATAGAATACACAACGTATTCTTTGACTGGCTAATCGCTGCTGGATTCTTGGGTCTTTTGGCATACCTTGTATTGTTTCTTTCTGCTATATATACATTATGGAAAAAGACTGATGATAATTGGAGTGTAACAGAGAGAGCTCTTCTCACTGGAATGTTGATTGCATACTTTGTTCACAACTTCTTTGTCTTTGATAACCTGGCAAGTTATATATTCTTCTTTACGATTCTTGCCTTCATAAACACTCGTGGACAGGCTGATAGAGTCCTTGATCGCAAGCCGTTAATCGGAAATGATTATGTCTTAATCATTGACGTTATTGCAGTTGTTGTTTTGGCTTATGTTATGTGGATTTCAGTTCTTTCTCCTTATAATTCTAGTGGAAACTTAATAAAAGCCATGCAGGATAAACAAAGAGTTCTTGTAGATAACAAAGAGCAAACTGTGTCAACAGATCCAAAGGCAAGGTTTAAACTAATAAAAGGGATATTGGAAGCGAATGATTTAACAAGATCAGAGTCACGTGAGAGGTTGGTGGATATCGCTGTATCTTTAATTATACAAACAAATAAAACTGACCCAGCTTTTGCTAAGGAGGTTTATGACTATACTATAGACCAATACGATAAAGAATTTGCTAGCGCCAAGAATGATCCTAGACCATACTTCTTCAAGTCAATATTCTATCAAAAACTAGGGATGGCAGATAAGGCATTAGAGGCAGTGCAATATGCATCAAAACTTTCTCCGACAAAACAATCCTTCTTGTTCTCTGAAGCTCAGCTTTTGTTAACTCTTGGTAAAAAAGATGAAGCTATGGCGGTGTTTAAAAAAGCTTACGAGTTAGACAAGACAAATATGGAGGCTCTTAAATATCATGTGTATAGTTTAATCCAAAATAGTCAGATTAAAGAGGTTGATTCAGTATTAGATGGCCATGCTAAGATTGATCTGGCATTTAAAAAAGAATCAGTCTGGAATGACCCAATAATTTTGCAGGCTCTAATTGATACTAAGGCGTTTGGGAAGGCGGTTGCTGTCGCTAAGCAAAAGGTTACAGATAATCCAAAGGATGTTCAAGCCTTGATTTCTCTTTCTGCTATATACCTTAAATCAGGTGATAAGTGGTCGTCTATTGAGGAGTTGAAAAAGATTAAATTACTTGAACCTAGTTATGCCGCTGATGTTGATAAATATATTAAGGATATCCAAGACGGCAAAGATCCTTCAGCTCAAAATGCAAATTAAGAATTTATTTAAAATTTTAGTGATAATACTAGCTCTAATTGGGCTGGTATTTTCATGTGTATTTATTGGTATGCAATTTGGTGTTTTTAACGTTAGAGGGTCAATAGATAATCGTAATAAATTCTTTACCACAACAGAAGACAGTCTGTCTTTAATTACTAAAATGCAAGATGGCTTTAGGAAAAATATGGATTCAACCAGAAAGATAGTTTTTCCAGATACAAGCTTTGCTTGGATAAAATCAGATGAATGGAGGGCGCTAAGTGAGGCATTGACTAAAGACAGGGAGGTTATTAGGAAAGCGGCGGGTGATGCAAATATTAGTCCAAGAATTTTGGTTTCAGTTGTTATTGCTGAACAAATTAGATTTTTTGCATCTAATAGAGAAAATTTTAAAAGAGTTTTTGAGCCGTTAAAGATATTAGGTACACTTTCGCAATTTTCATTGGGAGTCAGTGGTATTAAACCAGAAACTGCAAAGTTAATAGAAGATAATTTGAAGAACCAAAATGGCGAATTTTATATTTCAAAAGAATATGAGCACATTTTGGATTACAAGGAAGGGGAGGGTGATATTTACAGTAGATTAACTGATGAACATAATCACTACTATTCATATCTCTACACTGCTTTGTTTATAAAAGAAGTAGAGGCGCAATGGAAACGCAATGGAAATGATATTTCAAATAGACCTGAAATATTAGCGACAATATTTAATCTAGGCTTTAGCAAATCAATTCCTAAAAATAATCCAGAAACGGCAGGATCAATAATTAATATTGCGGGAGAGAAGATTTCTTTTGGAAGATTAGCCTATGAATTCTATTATTCAGGGGAATTGCTAGATATATTTGGATTTTAAATTATTTATCTAAATTAATTTAGGTTAGTCAGAATTAATAATTTCAAAAAACAATTTTGTTGAATTACGTTGTAAATAAATATTAGAATAGAATTTAAAAAAAATAAATTAATTTAAAATCAATAAAGATATTTTTTCCAAAATAAAAAATAAAAAGTTATCCACAACTTTTTTGAAAATAAAATTGTTATTAATGAAAAAATGTTAGATAATTAACTTAACTACATGTGCATCGTCGGCGCGTGTAACATTAAAAAAATAATTTAAATTAAATTTTATGGCAGCAAAGAAAAAGGCAAAGAAAGTAGTTAAGAAGGCAGTCAAGAAAGCAGCTCCAAAGAAGAAAGTTGCAAAGAAAGTTGCAAAGAAAGGAAAGAAATAATTTGACGATTATTTCCCACTTTAATAAAAATCTCGCGTAAGCGGGATTTTTATTTTGTTGATTTTGTCACATCATTCGCCGGAGATCTTTCTTTGGGAGTTAATGGGTAAAGCTAATGAGTGCCCTTTATATAACATACTTTTTATGCTACCATAGCCTCCTATGAGCATTATATCTGATCTGTTTTCGGTCTCTAAAAAACAAGTTAAAAAGTACAGGAAAGTGGTTGAAAAAGTTAATGAATTGGAGCCTACGATTCAGGCTCTTTCTGATGCTGGTCTAAAGGCTAAAACTCTAGAGTTTAGAGAGCGCCTTATTGCCGGCGCTACTCTCCAGGATATTCTACCTGAGGCCTTTGCGGTTGTTAGAGAGGCTTCTCACAGGACTCTTGGCCAACGTCACTATGATGTTCAATTAATTGGAGGAATGATTCTGCACGATGGAAACATCGCAGAAATGAAAACTGGAGAAGGAAAGACTTTGATGGCAACCCTTGCTGTTTATTTAAATGCTATATCTCAAAAGGGAGTTCACGTTGTTACCGTAAACGATTACCTCGCAAGAAGAGACGCAACATGGATGGGTCAAATATATTATGCGCTTGGATTATCAACTGGAGTAGTTAATGAAGGTGAGTCATATCTCTATGATCCATCTGTTGTATTGGAGACTAAAGGAGAAGGGGAGGAGGAAGCGCTTGAGAAAAAGGAAGATGAAGTTGGGGCGTTCAAAATTGTATATGAACTACTTCAACCAACTGATAAAAAAACAGCATACAATGCTGATATTACTTATGGAACAAATAACCAATTTGGTTTTGATTACTTGCGTGACAACCTTGAACAAAGACCGGAGGATTTGAGACAAAGAGAATTTAATTATGCAATTGTGGACGAAGTTGACTCAATTTTGATTGATGAATCAAGAACACCTTTAATTATTGCATCTCCTTATGCAGATTCTGGAAACCTTTATGTTACTTTTGCTGAAATTTCAAAACATCTAGAAAAAGATGTTCACTATACCGTTGATGAGAAGTTTAGAACCATCTCTGTTACTGACGCTGGAATTGACGCTGCTGAAAAGGCACTTGGTGTAACAAATATATATAGCGAGGGAGGTGTTAAATATGTTCATCATATGGAGACTGCAATTAGAGCCAAAGCGTTGTTCCATAAGGATGTGGATTATATCGTAAAAGATGATGAAGTGATGATTGTAGACCCTTCAACGGGAAGATTACAACCTGGTAGACGATGGTCTGAAGGATTGCATCAAGCAATTGAAGCCAAAGAAGGGGTAGAGATCAAAAAAGAATCAAGAACTTATGCTTCTATTACATTCCAGAACTATTTCAGAATGTATCCAAAGCTTGCCGGAATGACAGGAACAGGATTAACTAGTCAGGAAGAATTTCTGAAGGTGTATGGACTTGATGTTATTGAAGTTCCAACTCACAGGCCAACTACTAGAATAGACAAGACGGATTTAATTTTTAGAACTGAGCCTGCAAAGTTTAGAGCGATCGCAAAAAAGATTAAAGAGCTAAATAAAGCAGGACAACCCGTTTTGGTTGGTACTGTTTCAATTGAAAAAAACCAGCTTTTATCAGACTTTTTAAAGAAAGAAGGTGTTCCTCATACACTGCTTAATGCAAAACCAGAGTTTGCGGAGAAAGAAGGAGAAACTGTGGCTCAGGCAGGCAAGAAGGGTGCTGTAACGATAGCTACCAACATGGCTGGACGTGGAGTTGATATTAAGTTAGGTGGCGCTCCTGGGTCAAGGGATCTATATGAGGAGGTTAAATCACTTGGTGGTCTGTATATTATCGGAACAGAAAGACATGAAGCAAGAAGAATTGATAATCAGTTAAGAGGTAGAGCAGGAAGACAAGGGGATCCAGGAGAAACTCAATTTTACGTTTCTTTTGATGATGATTTGATGAGAATTTTTGCGAATGATTTCCTTAAAAGCGCACTGGATAAGCTTGGAGTAGAGGAAGACCAGCCAATTGAAACAAGAATAGTTTCTAAACAACTTGAAATGGCACAAAGAAAGATTGAAGGAATACACTTCGATTCAAGAAAGCATACTCTACAATATGATGATGTTTTAAATCAACAACGTACAAAGGTTTATGCAAGAAGAAAAAGAATTGTCCTTGCATCACCTGAGGAAGTTGAGGTAGAGCTTGAAATGTTTCTCTCTGTTGCAACAGAAGAGGAGAAGATAGCAATAGAGAATAGACGTAAGCAGTTTAGAGACGGAGCAATAGCAAATGGTTTTGCAGAAGCTGATGCTGATAAGCCATTTCTTTATACTGCTAGAAATATAATGTTGCAGACAATAGATCTATTTTGGGTAGATCACTTGGAAATGATGGAATATTTGCGTTCGAGTGTTTCTCTTCGTGCATATGGACAAAGAGACCCGCTTGTTGAATATAAAACAGAAGGACTTAGAATGTATAAGGATATGGAAAATGCAGTTGCTAACGAAATTACAAGATTAATTCAGTTGGTGAGTGGTGAAATTGCGGTGAACAATAATCCAATTCAGACGGTTGGAATTAGAGCGGATAATACACTGGGCGATCAGTCATGTGGCGGATCCGGCGGAGTTTACGCTGGTGTTCTCTCTAACGCTGCAAACTTTGTTAAAACTAGTGCACACCATGATGACAAGATTGGAAGAAATGATCCTTGTCCATGTGGATCTGGTAAGAAGTATAAGAAGTGTCACGGGCAATAAAAGGTAGATAAATAAATTTGTGGGTATCGCTGAATTACCGTGCTATAATACCTATCTATGTCAAAATCAATAATATCATTTTTAGTTTTTATAATTTTAGTAGTGATAATTTTTATCAGCATTAGTTTTTTCAAGGCTGGTAAAAGTGATTTACGCCCCACCGACATCAGTCCTGTTGTTACACCAGCCAGTACTTCAGCTGCGGTAACTGCAACAACAAGTGCTGTGGTATCTATAACTAAGGCAGAAGTCCAAAAACATAATTCTGAATTAAGTTGTTGGACTGTTATTAGAGATGGTGTGTATGACTTAACTAGCTTTATTTCTAAACACCCAGGTGGCGCTAAGGCTGTTTCGAGTCTTTGTGGAATTAATGGCACTTCATTTTTTGTTGCTCAACATGATAATCAAAAAGGCCCAAATAATGAATTAGCAGGTCTTAGAATTGGAGATTTTGCTAAATAACAATTTAGAAATAAAAAATGAAAAATTACTCAGCAACAGTTTTAAGAATCGGTATAGCACTTGTTTTTCTATGGTTTGGAACACAGCAAATAATTGATCCAAGTATGTGGACATCATATATTCCTGAGGGGGTTGTGGGAATATTCTCATTGAGTGCTATGAAGCTTGTTTATCTAAATGGTCTTTTTGAAATAATCTTTGCGTCAGCGCTACTACTCGGTTATTTTACAAGATTCTCCGCTCTTCTTTTGGCACTACACATGCTTGATATTACATATATTGTTGGACTCAATGCAGTTGGAGTTCGAGATTTTGGATTAGCGATTGCAACTATTTCAATATTTATGCATGGCGTAGACAAATTCTCATTGGATTATTTTTCTAAAGATACATTAGAGAGAATAGAATACAGGGAAAGTGTTAATAAGGTTAAGGTAAGTTGGAGCAAGTAAATTCATTTCTGGACTTTTTTAATATTTGTTGTATATAGGAGACTTGATGTTTATTCTGTTGTATAATACTCATGTATGAATAATAAATCACAAATATTCTTTGGCGTAGCTTTGGTTATCATGTTTGTTTTGTCAGTGATGATTCTGTCGCCATTTTTAATAACCCTATCTCTCGCTGTTGTAATTTCAATACTTTTGCATCCTCTGCATAAAAGAATTTCAAAGTTTTTTTGGAAGAGTAATTCTGTGGGTGCAATTGTTACAATAATCCTATTTTATGCCATCATCCTTGTGCCGGTTTCTCTTATATCCTTTCAGATATTTCTGGAAGCGCAGGGGGTATACAGCTCTTACGCATCAACCAATACTATTGGGGTGTCAAGCATATCAAGTATAGACGATTCACTAAATTATAACCTTAGGAAGATTGTTCCAGAATCCATTATGCCTAATGTGGATATTCGTTTAGAAAAGTACATTGGAGGCTCTACTTCATGGATCGCTTCCAATTTGGGTAATTTCTTCTCAGGTACATTTGATGTCTTTTTGAAGATCTTGATAATAACAATCTCAATGTTCTTCCTGCTAAAGGATGGAGAAAAGTTCCAGAAGGATATCAAGGATTTGATTCCAGTTTCATCTGATGCATATGATTATTTAGCAAAGACCATAAAGTCTTCTATCCATTTTGTCGTTTTTGGGTCTCTTATAATTGCTGCAGTTCAGGGTGTTGTATCTGCAATCGGCTTTCTTATTTTTGACATTCCAAACGCAACACTATGGGGAACTGTTGCAGCGCTAGCGTCTTTTATTCCAGGATTTGGAACGGGCGCTGTATTTATACCAATAATAATTTATGCATTTTTGTATGGTTCAATGTATCAAGCTATTGGAATATTACTTTGGGCTATGATATTTGTTAATGCAATAGACAATCTACTTAGACCTGTTGTCTTACAGAAATCAATTAATATTCATCCATTATTTGTTCTATTCTCAGTATTGGGTGGAATTAGCTTTATTGGTCCAGCGGGACTGATATTGGGTCCACTAGTCTTAAGTCTATTATTTGCGATGGTAAAGGTCTATAAAATGAAAGAAATCTCTATCTCTAAAGAAAGCTAAAAAATAAAACATGAAGAAAACGTTAGACAAAATAAAAAAAACAATAATACACAAAACAAAAAACATAGTTAATCTTGAAACCGGTAATGCTGGCGGTAAAGAGGCTCCGCATGTTTTGATTGTAACTCATGGGTCAAATTTTCATCCTGATGATGTTTTTGCAACTGCAACAGCTCTTCTTTACTACGGGGTTGATAAGACGGGCTTAGGCCAATTTCTTCACGGTTATAATGAGATAAAAGAAAAACACAGCGGAGAATTTGTTAGAGTTGTCAGGACACTAGATAGGAAAGTGATGGATAAGGCAACTGTGTTGATGGACATTGGCAGAGAGTATGATGAGAAGAGAAATAGATTTGATCACCATCAAGAGGGTGGGGCAGGCAAGAGAGAAGAAGGGACTCCATATGCTGCGTTTGGTTTGGTCTGGAGGAAGTTTGGAAAGAAGATTATAGGGAATTCAGAAGTTGCAGAGTATGTAGATAAGATGTTGGTCAAACAAATTGATTCAATGGATAATGGAATTGAAATTGCAAAAAGTCTTTTCCCTGATGGAACACAGCCTTTACTTTTCGAAGAATTGATAAACCTAGATTGTGATCTTGTGTATAGTTTAGGGCTCAGCCCTCAGGAGATGAGCAAGGTTTTTGATAAGACATTTTTTAAGTTAATTCCGATTGCGCAGAAGATGATTATTTTAACCGCAATCAAGGGTTTTGCGTTGATTGAAGCTGATAAGAAGCTTGAACAGCTTTATAATAAGATGACGGACAAGAGGGTAATTATAATGGATAAAAAATTGCCATTTAGACTGGCTGGTTTTAAAGAGATTTTATTTTCAGTATATCCTTCAGTTCGCGGTGGCTGGAATGCTCAGGTGGTTCAGATTGCTGAAGGGTTTTATGAATCCAGAACTCATTTTCCAAAAGAATGGGGTGGTAAGACATCAGAAGAATTGCAGAAAATAACAGGAGTACCAGATGCAGAGTTTTGTCATATTGGCAGGTGGTTAGCGGGAGCGAGTAGTAAGGAGGGGGTACTTAAAATGGTGGAATTGGCACTAAATGAGATAGAAGAAGGGCGAGAGACAGTTAAAATGACTCTTGGCTAGGATAACGCTGGGTAAGTGTTGGTTCATATTGGGTGCTCTGTCAAAATTCAGTGAAAAAGATGGAATATTAGCCATTCTATGGTAGGATTACCACTAATATAAACGATTAGATAAATTTAAAACAAACACAATATATATGGCATTTATAGATGAGATGACAATTAGGATTAAGGCTGGAAATGGAGGAAACGGTGTGGTTAGATGGTTGCATGAAAAATTCAAGGAATTTGGTGGTCCTTCTGGTGGAAATGGAGGAAATGGAGGTCATGTCTTTGCAAAGGCCGTTCGCGATACATGGCTTTTGTCTCGATATCGTCATACAAAAGAATTTGTTGCTCAAAATGGACAGCATGGAGGTGGTAGAAGTATGCACGGAGCAAATGGAGAAGACCTCTTTATTGAAGTTCCTGTTGGAACAATTTTAACGAATGTGGAAACCGGCGAGGTCTTTAGACTAGATGAGGAAGGACAAGAGACGATGATCCTTAAAGGTGGAAATGGCGGACTTGGAAATGAGAATTTTAAATCATCGACCAATCAAACTCCAGAGGAACATACTTTGGGAAAAGCGGGAGAGGAAGGTAATTTTCATATTGAAGTTGAGATTATTGCAAGTGCTGGACTCATTGGACTTCCAAACGCTGGTAAGTCATCGCTCTTAAATGGCCTAACTCGAGCGGAAGCAAAAGTTGGAGCGTATCAATTCACAACACTTGAACCAAACCTTGGAGATCTGTACGGTCACATTCTTGCAGATATTCCAGGTCTTATCGAAGGAGCAGGAGAAGGAAAAGGATTGGGGCATAAATTTCTAAGACATGTGAAGAGAACTAAGATGTTGCTTCACTGTATCTCAATTGAGAATGAGATTGAATCAATGGGTGGAAAAGAGGGGGGGATTGAGGAGGTTTATAATACCATAAGAGCTGAGCTTGAAACTTTTGACGATGAGTTAGCAAACAAGGAGGAGATAATTCTATTCACAAAATCAGACTTGCTAGAACCAGGAGAAGCGAAGAGTGTTGCTGATAAGTTTATGAAGGCTAGGTTTGGATCGGACGCTGATAAAAAATACTTCGTTGTTTCGGTATACGATGTAGATGCAATCAAGAATCTTTCAGATGAGTTGGTGAAGATTCTGGGGTAGGTTAAATATTACTTACTAGTTATCCCCACCCACCCCTCCCAAAAAATAACAACCATGCTAAAATTAAACCACTCTCCAAAGAGTGGTTTAATTTTAATAAACAAACAAATAAATTATGAACAGATTAACAATCAAGTTAATGATAGCGATAATGGCTATTATAACTACTGTATCTATTACTAACCACGCGGAAGCACAAACTCCATCACCTCAATCCTTCGCAACCTCTAGCGGCTACATAACCGGAGCCTCAGGAAGATACTACATAACTCCATTTGCTGGATTTGGTGTCTCCATGCTCCCTGACTCCTGCTCATCATATGCAAACATTGCATCTGACACTACAAAGATAACATATCTCTTAACTACTCAAATTAAGGAT
>Ga0247840_10006959_pt1 | contig 15975 bp, 13 predicted proteins | sample LaCruzMarch2015__FD_192404 | JGI IMG/M metagenome (GOLD analysis project Ga0247840, IMG submission 192404) | Freshwater microbial communities from meromictic Lake La Cruz, Castile-La Mancha, Spain - LaCruzMarch2015_17m | ecosystem: Environmental > Aquatic > Freshwater > Lake | place: Spain... | reverse complement strand
ATCCAGAGATAACCGACCCAGGAAACGAGACGGGCGACAACCTCCAGCCCGTACCGCTCCGAGGCGCGAACGATAACCGGCGTTATAAGACCAAGGAGCAGCAGCGCGATCAGGATGGCTTGGGCGGCGACCCCGGGGGCAAACGCCGCCCGGATTCTCATGAAAAAATAGAGATGAAAACCGCCGTAGATCAGAAAAAAACTAAACAAAAACAGCCCCACGTCAAATTTCCTCTCCTAATCCCGGCCTTTATTGTCTCGTTAAAATTGTCTGGACCAGCGTCGCCTGGTTCTGTTCGAACTGTTTTTGCACACCCGCTGGCTACTGCCTCTAACGATCTGTCGCCGATGGGGGCGCCGCGGAAAATTCACCGATCTGCAGGTAGAGCTCAGGCGTCATATTGATCTCCATAGCCCTGAGAGAATCTTCCAATTGTTCGGTGCTGCGCGCACCGATGATGGGAGCGGTAACCGCCGGATGATTGCTGACCCAGGCCACCGCCAACGCAGCCGCACGATAACCGTGCTCTTCTGCAAATCGCGTAAAAGTCTTGACCGTTTCCGGGATCGATGCGTTACCGTACCTCTTTTGGTATTTCTTGTCTTCAACGAATCTGCCTGTCGACACGGCCTGCAGATATTTTCCCGTCAGCAGACCTCCGGCCAGGGGGGCGTAAGTGATCACGCCCAGATTTTCTGAAGCCGCCATCGGCAGAACCTCCACCTCGGCCTGACGCTTCAGAAGATTGTACATGGGCTCAATACACCGGAAAGGACTCCAACCTTCACGCTTGGAGATCGCCCGGGCTTTCATGATCTGCCAAGCGGGATAATTGCTTACGGCCGGATAGAGGATTTTCCCCTGCCTTACCAGGTCATCCAGAGCACGCAGAGAATCCTCCATCTCGACATCCTTGTCAAAGTGGTGCAGGAAATAGAGATCAATATGATCCGTTTGTAACCGCTTGAGACTCTGTTCAACAGAGGCCATGATATGCCGCCGCGAGGTGCCCCCGGCGTTAATATCTTTTCCTACCCGGTTAAATACCTTGGTCGTGATGATCACTTCATCGCGGCAATCCCGGATCAAGTCGCCCAATATCCGCTCCGATTCGCCTCCAGCATAGTTGTTGGCGCAATCGAAAAAATTGATCCCCGCCTCACGGCAACGCCTGAAGATGGCTTCTGAAGTGGCTTTATCAGCCTCTTTGCCGAACGTCATGGTCCCCATACACAGCCGCGACACCTTCAATCCTGTGTTTCCCAACAGTTTGTACTCCATCTCTATCTTCCTTTCTCATTCCCGGTGTAATCGTAGGCGAAGTATATGAAAAATATTATTTAAGTCAAGAGAAGCCTGACAAGGGCAAGTGAAATACGTTTTGTCATCCCCGAATGCTCCTATCGGGGATATGGTTCAGACTGAACCAAGCAGGGTGAATATGGGTAAATAAGGGGACACTTCGATTCCCTTGTCAGGCTGCGACAGAAATCCCGTTCAACCGGTTGTTAGATAGCCGTCAGAGTCGTCGCCTGCCGGTGCCCGCTTCTTGGACACAGAACTACAGCCTCCATGTCTCCGCGCCCAGCGGCAGCTCGTTCAGTTCCACCCTGGCCTCGCGCCATGCCGGGTAGTGTTTGCTCAACAGTGTCACGAACTGCTCGCTGTGGGTCGGTTCGATCAGGTGGATCATCTCGTGAACGATGACATATTCGAGCAGGTCCTTGGGCTTCTTCACGAGTTCAGTATTCAGACGAATGTTCCGCGCGCGATGATTGCATCCGCCCCACTTGGTCTTCATGCGCTGGAGGAAGTAGCCGGCCACCTCAACGCCCAGTTTCCGCTCCCACCTGCGGATCAACTTTGGTACAACTTCGTGCAGGAGGGCTGTGTGCCATGCATGCATCACCGTCTCGCGTTTGGCCATGCTGCTACCGGGACGCACGGTGAGCGTGATTCTGCGATGATCGAGGCGGATGGAGGGCTTCGCCTCTTCCTCCCTTACAGAGAGCAAGTAGCGCCTTCCCCAGAGGTAATGGCTTTCACGCTCGACGAACTGGCGGGGAGTCTCCCGCGCCTGCCCACGCAGCTTCGCCAACTGATCGCGGATCCATCCGAGCTTGGATACCGCATAGGCGCGAGCCACCTCAGGGCGCGTTCCCTTCGGAGCGACAAGCGTCACGCGCCCGCCCGGCGGATGTACCGAGAGATGGACATGCTTGATGTCCTTGCGGGTCATGGCGATGGTAATTTCGCCAATCTGAATCGTTTCCGTCATCAGTACCCCGGCTGCTTCTTGATCAATTCAAAAAGCGAGAGGGTGGCCTCGCGGTCAGGGTCAAGCAGAGGATACAACGCATTCAATACCTGCGATTCACGAGGGGGATCGCCCTTCCAACCAGCCGGCGCCTGCTCACGCATTACCCGATCGACCTCGAGCACCAGCATGATCTGATCCTCCGCACATGGGTAGCGCGACGCCGCTGTTTTTTCAGCCCCGTCACTCCCTGCCGATAGAATCCGCGGCAGGTTATTGTAGATCACGGTCGCCTCCCGTTTGCCGTGCAGTTCTGCGGGGACACCCTCGTCGGGCTGCTTTGCAGCCAGCCGCTTCACCAGTGCCTCGGCCTTCCGGAGGAACTCTTCGTACGCGGCGGTATCCGCCCGGCTCTGCTTGATCAGGTCGTCGAGCAGCTTGGACATCTGCTCGTAGAACCGGGGGTCTGTAAGCTGATCGCGGATGATGGTCTTGCGGACGTTGTTGATGATCCCTTCGGCGATGGCGTTTTTCGAGAGCTTGCCCTTCTCGTTGAGCTTTCGCGCGATGGCATCGTGGATGCCGGTCTTGATGATAAGCTCAGTCAGTGACATCTCTCCCATCTCACCCAGGTCAGCCGCTGGGTCGGCCTGGATATAGGTATTGAGCAGGTGCCGCATGTCCGCCTCGAAGGGCTTGATATCGAGTTCCTCGCCCGAATGTTTTTTGATCGCCGAACGGATCTCGCCGTAGAACTCGACCTCCTTCTGCAATGTGGCCGCGTCGGTATCAGAGTACCCGGCTTCGGTCAGGTCCTGTGCGATGGCGGCGTACGCGCGGACAAAGACTGCAACGGCCTTGTAGAACGACACACGAAGGGCCTCTGTCTCATTCAGCGCGTTGGGGTTGGCGGCAGCGCCGCAGAAGTAATGCAGGAATTGCTCAACCTCACGCGGCAACGGCACCGGCTCGCACAGGTAACGCAATGCCTCGCGGGCCTCGTCGAGCTTCTTCTTGCCCTCGTCCAGCCAGTCCTTGAGGTGAACGTTGTTGTCGCCGCCGTTTCCCGGATCGGTGTCCAGCTCGTCGGAGCTGTACACGGCGATTGCTTCCTGCACCTCCCCGAAAAGTTCTTTGAAGTCGACGATGTGGCCGTAGTCCTTGTCGTCGCCATCGAGCCGGTTGGTGCGGCAGATGGCCTGGAACAGGTTGTGGTCATGGAGCTCGTTGTCGAGATAGATGTACGTACAGCTCGGCGCATCAAAGCCGGTCAGCAGTTTGCTTACGACAATCAGCAGCTTCATGTTCGCCGGCTCATCGATGAAGCGGCGCTTGGCCTCGTCTTCGTACTGCTTCGTGGTCTGGCCCTTCTTGAGGACGTGCAGGGTGTAGGTGTCAAACTTGTAGCGCTCATCGCTGTTGGTGGGTTCGCGCGAGATCGCGTTGTGGTTCGGTTCGTACGATGTGATGATCCCGCAGTACGGGCCGAATCCAGTGTTCTGGAGCAGCCGGTAGTAGTGGCAGGCGTCGTAGATCGAAGCCGAGATCAGGATCGCCGTGCCGCGGTCGTTGTTCAACCGCGGCTTGAGGCTGAAGTCCTCGATGATGTCGGCGATGATGCGCTGCTTGCGCTCACCGGCGCTCATCAGCTCCTCCATCGTCGCCCACCGCTTGCGGAGAACGGCCTTCTGGAAGTTGTTGAGGCCCTTGGTCTTCTGCTCGAACCACTTGTCGATGGCAGCCTGCGAGGTGAGCCGCTGCGGCACGTCGCGTGCCTCGTATTTGAGGTCCAGGATGACGCCATCGGCCACCCCCTCGTGGAACTTGTACGTGTGGATGTAGGTGCCAAAGACATCCCGCGTCATCAGTTTGTCCCTGCGCAACAGCGGCGTGCCGGTGAAACCGATGAAGATCGCGCCCTCCAGCCAGCGTTTCATCTGCTTGTTCATATCGCCGCCCTGGGTGCGGTGACACTCGTCAACGAACACGTAGAAGCGCCCGCAGACCGGGGGCGGTTCGCCCTTGAGGTCGGCCACGTCGAACTTGTGGATGAGCGCACACAAGAGGCGCGGCGTGGCTGCTCCGAGCTTCTCGATGAACTCCGCCCGAGATGTGATACGCGGCGAGGGGGATTCGGCGCCAACCACGCCCGCGTTCTTCATCACCCCCTCAATCTGCTTGTCCAGTTCGTCGCGGTCGGTGATGACGAGGATGCGCGCGTCGGGGTCATGCTCCAGCAGCCACTTGGCGAGCAGCACCATGACGATGCTCTTGCCGCTGCCCTGGGTGTGCCAGATGACGCCGCCCTCACGTTTGGCGATACGTTCCTGGGCGGCCTTCACGCCGAAGAACTGGTGCGGCCTCGGCGCCTTCTTGTGGCCAGCGTCGAAGATGATGAAGTTGCGGATCATGTCGAGCAGCCGGGCCTTGTTGCAGAGCTGCGCCAGCGGCCGGTCAAGCAGCGCTCCGGCAACGGGCGCCGCTCCGGATGCTGCCACATCTCTGGTTTCGTCCTTCCACTCCACGAAGAACTGCTCCGGCGTGCCGGCAGTTCCATAGCGCAACCCCTGCGAATCGCTGCCCGCCAGCACGAGCTGCACGGTGCTGAAGAAGCCCTTGTTGAAGATCTCCTCCTGGTTGGTGATAAGCTGGCGCACGCCGTCGGCTATCTCCACCGAGCTTCGCTTCAGCTCGATCACGGCGATCGCGAGGCCGTTCATGTAGAGCACGATGTCCGGCCGGCGCTCGTAACCGCCCTTCAGCGTCACCTCCTCGGCCAGCGCGAAGTCGTTCTTCTCCGGGTGCTCCCAGTCGATCAGGTGGACCGTCTCATGCGCCTGACCCGCGGCGATCTGCACCGGCACGCCGTAGCGCAGAAGTTGGTAGGTGCGCAGGTTGGCCTGGTAGAGCGTGATCCCCGTCGAGTCGGCTGCCGTTTCCAGTTTCTGGAGCGCGGCGGAGATGTGGGCGGCGGAGTAACCGCGGACCGTCAGGTTGTCGCGGAGATACTCCGTCTCGATAGCGCGGTTGTCCTCCCGCTTGTTCCACTCACCGAGGTAGCGGTAGCCGAGGTTGTCGGGCCGAATCGGGTCAGTAAACAGCGAGATCACGCGGTTCTGCGTCTTGCGCTCGGAGCGGGGTTGCTCGTTCATGGCAGCACCTCCCAATGACCGCCCTTCTGCGGTCCAACGAATCGCAGCCTGCCTGCCTTGACCAGTTTGGCACTGGCCATTTCGACGGCGCGGACTGTTCGTCCCACTTTCCCGGCAACCTCGGCCAGGGTCATTTGCGGGGTCCGGCGCAACAGCTCCAGCATGGCATCGACCATTTTCACCGAAGTTTTCACCGAAGTTTTCACCGAAGTTTTCACCGAAGCTCTTGCACCCGCTTCGGTGATCGGTTTCCTGCCACCCGTCGTGCTCACAGCCTGGAGATAAGCGGGCGAGAAAGCGAAATCCAGCCACAGGTCGTGTCCGGCCAACCGAACCCGCGGTTTCGGGGTACCCGCGTCGCGGCAAGCCTGGAAGATGCGCTGGATGCCGCGCCCCCAGGCCTCGATCTCACCGGCTCTGAAGAAGGCGTTGGCCACGTTCGGGTTGTACGGAAGCGAAGCGTGCTCGCCGAGGAGCTCATCCAGCCCCCAGCCCTCGGGCAGTACGGCAGGATTCCAGATTGCGAGCCGGTCTTCATACACCCGGATCTGCACCGGCGCGGCTACCGCGTAGTCACGGTGAACGAGCGCATTGAGCAAGGCCTCGCGCAGGGCGGCGTCGGGCACCGGGAAATACTCGATGCGCTGAAGGCCCTCGTAGCGGATGGCGGCCTTGAGATACTTGGTTCGCAGCATGTCGATGGTTGCCGCGACCTGGGCGAAAAGGTCTCCATGCACCTCATCGTGGTACGCCAGGTCGGACTCGGAGCGGAAGAAGCCGATCTTGACGAAGGCGCCGCTCACGAAGCGCTCCGGATCCTCGTGGAACAGCAACAACACCGCACGCTTGAGGTGTGTGTCTTCGCGGAGCCTGAGCTTGTCGATAAGGTCGGCGACCGGTGCGCGCAGGGTGCCGGGCTCAATCCGGCCGCTGCTCTTGGCCAGCGCGCGGAAGCGCCTGACCGCAGCGCCCGATAGATCCTTGACCGTCACGCCCGGCGTCGGCACGCCGTCCCAGGTGCGGCCCTGTTTACGCAGAAGGAATCGATCCAGCGCGGCGCCCTTCAATTCCTGCAGGGTGCTGCCGCTGCGCTGGTGGTAGTGGCCCCGGTAGCTGATCGGCGAGGGGTAGGCCGGCGTCACCACTTCCAGGTATTCCTTGCCCCCTTCGCTGCACAGGTTGACCTCAACGACGATGCCGAGCAGATCCCTGATCTTGTTGGGCAGCTCTTCCAGCAGCCTCGAGGCGTCCGCAATGCCGACCACCCGACCCTTATCGTCGCGTCCGATCACCAGCACGCCGCCCTCGGCGTTGGCAAAGCCGCAGATCCAGCGCAAATAGTCGTCGCGCCAGGACTCCTTCCATTCAATTTGCTGCGATTCCTTCATATTAGCCGTGTCCTCCCGGTGAGCAGCTCCTGCATCATGGCCTGTTTGAGGGCGCGGGTCTTGTCGCGACGGGCTTCGAGGGCCGCCAGCTCGGCGTCCATCGCTATGACCCGGTTCTGCGTCTTGCACTCGGAGCGGGGTTGGTCTGTCATAGCTGCCGACCTTTCTTGCTGGAGGCCTCAAGGAGCTTGCGACCGGCTTCGATAATTCCGCGGATGTTCATTTCAGCACCTCCCAGCGCCCACCTTTTTTCGGCCCGACAAAACGCAGTTTCTCTTCTTTGACCAGCTTGGCAGTGGCCCGCTCAACGGCCCTTAAAGACTTGCCGAGGGTTGATGCCAGCTCTGCCAAGCTCAAGTCCGACCTGGTTTTCAGCGCAGCAAGAATTTGTTCCGGTGTTTCTACCGGCGTTTCTACCGGCGTCCGAGGCATCGTGACATGCGCGGGTGCAAACGGGAACGTCACCCACACCCCAACCGACTCCACTTGTAACACCGGCACGGGCTGGCCAGCCTCCAGGCAGGTTTGCACCATGCGCTCAATGCCGCGCCCCCAGGCCTCGATCATTTCGCCCGATCACCAGCACGCCGCCCTCGGCATTGGCAAAGCCGCAGATCCAGCGCAAATAGTCGTCGCGCCAGGACTCCTTCCATTCGATTTGCTGCGATTCCTTCATATTAGCCGTGTCCTCCCGGTGAGCAGCTCCTGCATCATCGCCTGCTTGAGGGCGCGGGTCTTGTCGCGGCGGGCCTCGAGGGCCGCCAGCTCGGCGTCCATGTCGGAGAGGATGGTGGCGATAGCGATTTGTTCCTCTTTGTCAACCGGAGTCACAACCTCATATTCAGTTATGTCAGATTTCGCGAGATTGCCTTGCGCCCCACCCTTCGCCTTCAACCCCATTGCAACCAAAAACTTGCGTTGTCTTAAGACTGAAAACAAAAATCTGTCGTCAATCCCAGCGGGTATTAGTTTGCCAACACGCTGATTTAGCAAGCAATCGTCATCATTCACACGGCAAACTCGACCAACATTTCCGGTCATCGAAATCAGGATATCGTTGCGGCAAAGGCATTGATGAGATTGTATGTCTTTAGGCTGTGAAGCAATCTTGCTGCACTCATCAACTGTCATAAAACCGTCTTGTACATTAGCGATCGTTACAACCTTGTAACGACCAAGATCGGTATAGGTTGAGCTTTGGAACGCATATCCATTCTTGAGCTGGGCTATATCCCCCAACCGCTTCACCTCCCACTCGCCGTGGAAACCGGGAAGCCGGGTCTGGCCGGTCAGGAGCTGCTGCAAGGCGGCCTGTTTGAGGTCGCGCTTCTTGGCGATGAGCCGATCCAGTCCGCCCAGCAGCGCATCCACATCGTTCAACGCCGCCGCGATGGCGCGTTGCTCGGGGAGGGGTGATATAACAAGCGATAGTTTTCGCTGCGTAGTGATCGGAACCTGAAAACGAGTCGATTGCGCCATCACCGCCTGATACTGCTTGACGAAGTGCGATGACTGGAGCGCCCCCTTTAAATACGAGTTATTCAGCCTTTCCGGATTGCATCGAAAATAGGTGGCCGTTGTACTGAGAATCACGAATGGAAGGTCGGTCCGTAAAAGAGCAACAGGTCCAACTGTTGCGTTGTGTGCAAATAGCACGTCGCCGTCTCGGGCAACACCTTTGCGGAACTTGGCAGCACGCTCGGTGCTGAGGAACTTGCAGCGCCTGAAGTTGACATCGCCCTCATCAAAGTCGTTCGCGCCAATGTAAGGGACACCATAGGGCTTGAACTCGTTGCTTCGTGGATATAGCTCACCGTGATTGCCATCGAGATGTCCGATGATAACTTGCTCTTTAATCAAGTCTCCGATCGTCTCGACGATCCACTCCTCCGGGATAACGCCTGTCTCCGTCAGCTTGTATCCGGGTTTCACTTCCATAACGCCCCCATCTTTGTGAGATGCGCCTCGACACGGGCGGAGAGCGTCTCCACCTCCTCAATCAGCTTTGGTAGCGGCGTGGCATAGCGTTCAGCCAACTCGCTGATGCGCCCGGTGAGCGTCTGCGACACGCGGTCGAGCTCGCCCTGCACGGCTGCTGAAATGCGCGCCATCCACTTGTCGTTCACCACCAGCATCTTGATCTCGGCCTCGGTGAGCTTGGGGTACTTGGCGTCAATCTTCTTATCCAGTTCCTCTTGTGCGGCCTTGCGCTTGGCCCTGGCCTCGGTCTGCTGCTCCAGCAGTTCTGCGTATGCCTCGAGCGCCGCCCTCTCGTCCGCATAAAGGGGATCTTTGCCGATCTCCTTCAACCGCGCCTTCACGGCCTTCGCGACAATCTTCTGTTTGTCGCCCTCGCCTTCGATCACCTCGGCAAGCAGCCCTTCCTCGCCGCTGTTCTCCTCGCGCATCTCATCGAGTTGTTGCTCCAGGTTGGCGAGCTGGTTGTCGAGAGCTTCGATTGCATCGCGTTCGGCGACGAAGTAGCGGGCGACGAGTATTGGCGCGGGAACGAGATCCGACTTGAAGCGCCGCCTGCCCTTCAGGTAGTCATGCGGTTCCGGCCAGGTGAGTTTGTTGTTCTTGTCCTTGACCTGAACGATCTCGCGCGGTTGTGCGCCATTCACCCAACCGTCGGCGGCGATCAGATAGGCGTCGTCCTGCATCGTCTCGGCCCAGTAGTCCATCAGGTGCTGATAGACATCATAGGCATCGAGCAGCGGCACCTCGCGGAACGCGGCCAGGAGATCCTCGGCGATGGTCTCGATCAGCGCCTTGGGGTGGCCGTCCTTGTCGAAGCCCGTGAGGCGCGGCGTCGTGGCCTTGCGCCAGTCGGCGAAGCCTCTGGTCGCCTTCTGCTGGAAGGCGGCGAACTCGGCATGGCCGAGGATCGCGGGTTTCACCTCGGCGAGTGGCGTCTTCAGGCGGGCGTAGCCGGGGCGGCCCGCGGACTCGAAGAGAGCGGCGCGCACGCTAGGGAGTACCTTCCAGTAGGCGCCGAGCACATCCAGATCGCGTTCCGGGATGCCGCCGCGCAGGTGGCCGTCGATGTCCTGCAGGTCCTCGGGCTCGGTGCTGTCAATGTAGCGCGGCAGGTTGAGGTTAAAGTCGTTTTTCGGGTCGGCGATCTCGTCCAACGGCACCATCCGGGCGTAATGAGGCGCCTCGGCCTGTTTGGTGAAGATGTCAACAATGCGGTGAATGTCCTGCTCACGCAGTCGATTCTTGGGGCCGTCCTTCTTGAACCCCTTGGAGGCGTCGATCATGAACACGCCCTTGCGGCCTGCGGCGTTCTCCTTGTCGAGCACGATGATGCAGGCGGGGATGCCTGTGCCATAGAAGAGGTTGGCGGGCAAGCCGATGATGCCTTTGAGATAGCCTGAGCGGACGAGCTGCTCGCGGATCACGGCCTCTGCATTGCCGCGGAAGAGGACGCCGTGGGGCAGGATGCAGGCGGCTTTGCCTGAGCTTTTCATCGAGCGGATGATGTGCAGCAGGTAGGAGTAGTCGCCCTGTTTGGCCGGCGGCTCTCCCCAGGCGAAGCGCTGGAATGGGTCCTTCGATGGCGTGAGGCCGGTGCTCCAGGTCTTGTCGGAAAAGGGCGGATTGGCGACGACGTAGTCGTAGGTGCGGAGCTGCTCGCCGTCCTTGAACTTCGGCGCAGCCAAGGTGTTGCCCGAGACGATGTTGGCTGTCGGGAAATCGTGCAGGATCATGTTCATGCGGGCCAAGCCCGCCGTGGTAACATCCTTCTCCTGCCCTTCGAGGGTGATGCGCTTCCCGGCCTGGGCGGCCACCTTCAGAAGCAACGAGCCCGAACCGCAGGTCGGGTCGTTGGCGGTGGTCGATGCCTTCGTGTTTTTCGGCGAGATGCCGATCACCCTGGCGATGACGCGGCTGACCTCGGCTGGGGTCAGGAACTGCCCCTTGCTCTTGCCGCTCTCGGTGGCGAAGTGCCGCATCAGGTACTCATAGGCGTCGCCGAGGATGTCGTCGTGGTCGGCGCGGTTCTGGGAGAAGTCGAGCTGGGGGCTCGCGAAGATGTTGATCAGGTTTGTCAGCCGCTCGACCTTGGCCTGCCCTTCGCCAAGCTTGTTGGAATCGTTGAAGTCGGGGAAATCGCTGCGGGCCAACCGGTCATTGGCCTGCACGAGCGGCGCGATGACCTGGGTGTTGATCTTGTCGCCGATGTCGCTTTTGCCGCGGAGCGCAAGCATGTCCGTGAAGCTCGCGCCCTTGGGGATCGTGACCGGCGGGGCGAAGTCGTTACTGTTGCCATACTTGTCCGTGACGTACTTGATGAACAGCATGAAAAGAACGTAGTCCTTGTACTGACTGGCGTCCATCCCGCCGCGAAGTTCATCGCAGGAGGCCCAGAGGGAGGAGTAGAGGTCGGATTTCTTGATCGCCATGGCGCCCCTTTGTTAAATGATGGAATAGTGAGTACACTTTTTCACCGTTCTTGGCAAGCTTGCCTAAATACTCCAATATATTTTCTTACCGTCATTACAGTTGGTATGCATCAAAATAGCATCGTCAAGTTTTCCGTGAGCTTGTGCTGTCCACTGGATCACGGCGCATTGTTCCTGCGCATGAGAAAACCGCCGACGACCAGCATCGCCGAATTTGAAACGAATACCGGATAGAAACCAAATGCCGTACCCACACTTCCGAAGACAAGCGGGATCACCATATGCGCGAAATTGTTTACCGTCACCCGCAAGCCGCTGGATTCTGCCACCCGTCCTTTTGGTGAAAGAGCGTAGATCAAAGACATCGACAGCGGCTGGCCGCAACCACAGCCGAGCCCCAACAGAAACGCGATCGCGGCCAATGCATAGGCGCTGCGGAAAAATGGGAACATCACGAACGCGACCGCCGCAACGAAGATCGCATAGGTCAAAATGGTCGCCTCTGGCGCCATGGCAATGAGACGGGGCACGGCAATACGGACGACGAACGTAGCGAGCGCGAAAATGCCGAGCACCGTGCCGATGGCAGATGCAGACAGGCCTACAGAGTGGCCGTAGATCGGCAGGTAGAATTGAAAGAGATCCCACGCGGACGATATGATGCCACTAGCGATGAATGTGTTCCGGAGGACTGGGATGCGCCACAGATCGAGCGCTTTTCGATTTCCATCCGTGGCCTCGCGTTTGTCGACAGGGGGTAGAAATCCCGGCTTGAAGCAGAGCAACAGCACCGGTATCACCGGGAATGAGGCGAGCAGCACGAAGGTTGGCAAGTAGCCGAGATGGTCGATCGAAAATCCCGCAGCCATGGGGCCCAGGAAACCCGCACCGGAAAACCCGAGACTGACGAGCGCGTAATTGCGGACACGGTTCCCTGCTCCGCCGATGCCGCCCGCTATACCTGTCACGGCAACAAAAAAGAATTGAAATGACGTGCCGAGGAACAGAGCCGAAAGGTAAAGCGTGACGAGCCCGGGGAAGAGTGATGGAAGCAACAGCGCTATGGATACGCCTGTGGTACCCAACAGCATCGGCAGCCTCGGGCCGACGCGATCAGCCAGTTTGCCGATAGAGACCGCCAGAAGCATCGGGCACAGTCCATAGAGCGCCATGATCACCCCGATTGCAAACTGGTTTGCCCCAAGTGAAAGGGCGTAGAGGGAAACCGCGACCCGACTTCCCCCAAAACCGGCATGGGTCAGGGTGCACATGAGCACGATTAGATATATCGCCATTTAAGAATCAGAATTCAGCAACGGCAAGCCCGTCCATTCTCGAATTATGGTTACCGGTCTTGCTACCGCCAGAGCGCTGCCTCCCCGATTTCGCACACGCTGGAGCAGCCGGTGTAGATCATGGCCACCTTTAGCTCGTTGCGCATCTGTTCCAGGATCAGTTGTACGCCAGTGGCGCCTGCACCAAACGCGCCGATGGTTAGCGGTCTGCCAACCAAAACAGCGTGTGCGCCAAGGGCCAGCATCTTGAGCACATCCACGCCTCTGCGCACACCCCCATCAGCCAGCACCACCATGTCGCGGCGCACAGCCTGCGCAATTTGTGGTAAAACCTCGGCTGTGCCCGGGGTGTGATCCAGCACCCGCCCGCCGTGGTTGGAAACAACGATGGCAGCAGCCCCTGCATCGCGCGCAGCCAAAGCGTCCTCTACGCACATAATTCCCTTCAGAACCAGCGGCAAGGTTGTGCTTTTCACCAATTCCTTCAGTTGTGCAACCGTCTTTGGCTGTACCGGCTGACCGGCCGCCCGCATGGGCACGATGCCGGCAGCGTCGACGTCTATCCCTACGGCTACGCAGCCCGCTGCCTCGGCCTGGTGGAAGTGGGCAATAATGTCGGCTTGGTCGCGTGGCTTGATAATAGGGATACCCTCTCCCTCGTTGGCCGTGATGACACGCAACCCCGCAGCATATAGCTCAGGATCTGGTCCATCCCCCGTCATTGCGAGTGTTCCCGCCTGCCGCGCACCGGTGATGAAGGCTGTGGCAAGCTCCTCTTCGCTGAGGATAGCCCGAAAATTCATCTTGGTGCCTGCTACCGGCGCCCCAAGGATCGGCATGGAAAGATTTTTGCCGAAGAGAGTCAGCGCCGTCTCTGGGTCGCTGGCTGCGTGGACCACACGCATCTTGACGCGCAGAGAAGCCAATGCATTGTAGCTATTCATGAATGATGCCCCGCTGCCGGCGCCCCCAATGCCGGGAAATTCACCGGCACAAGCAACGCCGTTGCATTCGCGGCACACGCGGCAGATGCCATTAAACCGTTTCTTCGCCTCTTGACGTATTTCCTGGATGTTCATTTACAGACCCTTATCTCCCACAATCGAGGTTTACATACGATCTACGAAACGCGCCTGAAACCATTGATGTGCCTTTATCTTCGCGTGGCCGGACTATACAAGCGGTAATCTCATGTGTCAAAGAAATTGTGGCACAATGAGGAGATTTCCGCAGCTATAATAAATGAAGAACGAAGAGCAGGCCCGGCAGGACGACCATCAGGAGAGATGTGGTGATGAACCAGCAGGAGTTGGCCAGGTCGATGTCGAGGTCGTAGATCGACGGAGGAATGAGGGCTGTAAAGGCGACAGGCATCGACGAAAGAATGATCACAACTTTCAGCGGGAGGCCACTGTCAATGTTGCCGAAACCGATTATCCAGGCAAGCAATGAAGTCAGTACGGGGACCGTCACAAATTTGATGGCTGCCAGCGCGATGCCTTCTTTCAGGTAGCCCTGCACCCTGCTAAAACGGAAAGCCAAGCCGATCGATATGAGGAGCATCACCGTTCCCAAAGGGATGAAAACGGCATTGACGATTTCATAAAAGGCGGGACGCTTCAGGCCGCTTGCATTCAGAATGCCGCCAAACACGAGGCTCAACACGGACACAACGATCAGAGGGTCGCCCGCCAGGCGCACAATCCGGCGCCAGGCGACTTCACCTGCCACGGCGCTTCCGCTGTAGTACCGTGCGATGGGAAAACCGATGGAAAAATAGGATAACTCCTCGAAAATCTTGTACATGGGGACAAGGGCAAAGCCTGGCTCGCCAAGGAAAATGAAGCACAGGAGGGCTCCGATAGACCCGATGTTTGTGAAGGAGCCGCAGCAGAACATCGAGCCGGTTTTCTTCGGACCATGACCGAGAAACCTGGAAACCGCAAGCGCCCACACGCCCCCCGAAACAATGGCAAAGAGGCCAATGAAGGGCAGGGCCGCAAGGGCGATGTCATGGATTCGAACGATCCAAACGGCGCCCAGAATGGCCACGGGATTGACAAAGAGAAAGACCGTCCGCTGAAGCCCTTTGCGGATCTCCTCCATCGACAGGGGAAACCGGTTGGGCCAACGCTCCGCGAATATCCGTATGGCATATCCCGTAAGAAGTCCGAAGAAGATAAGGCTGAAGGAGTAGATGAGTTTGGAGATCACCATCGGTGAGATTAAATAGCCACATCAAGGCGCGTGCGGACCTGCACAGCCTCGGCGACGATGCGATCGATGACTTCCTTTACCGTCGGCTCGTCGTGGATAAGGCCGGTGGACTGCCCCACGGGGAGGAGGCCCCGCTCGCTGTCGCCATCTTCGGTGGCGACACGGAACGCCTTGAAGGCGTTTGCCAGGAAGGCCAACTGCCTGGCACTTTTCCAGCCGGAGGCGAGGACGCCGACAAAGAGCTTCAGGAATGGCATGCGCAACTGCGCTGCGATCTCCCGGGCATTAAAGAAGGCCGCCGTGAGATCCAGCCCGCGCCGGAGGGCCCGTTCTGCCGCGTCCGTTTTCAGCACGCGGCAGCCAAGCCCGTCAAAGCGGGTGGAATAGAGGGTATCCATCATCCCTTTTTCGATGGAAAGTTTCTTGTAATGGGCATGGAGGGGGCTCTCCTTCGTGGTCATGAAACGGGTTCCCATCGCCACCCCTTCCGCACCCAATGCAAGGGCTGCCGCCAGCCCCCTCCCGTCGGCGACGCCGCCAGCGGCGATCACCGGAATCTCCAGCAGATCCACCAGGCTGGGGATGAGGACAAAGGAGGTCACCGCCTCCCCGTGGGCAGCCGCCTCATGCCCCGTCGCGATCACCGCGTCCGCGCCGTAATCCTGTGCGCGTTTCGCATGGCGGGCGTTGACGACGGTCGCGACCACTTTTCCTCCGTACTCGTGGGCCGCCTTCACCAGCCAGTCCCCCTTGCCGAGTGCGAAGTTGATCACCGGCACTTTCTCTTCCAGAAGAACCTTCGCATTCTCGGCGGCCCCCGGAAACAGCAAGGAGGCATTGGCCCCGAAAGGTTTTTTGGTCAGGAGACGAATCTCTCGTATCGCCTGCCGCGTCCGGTCCGCATCGAGCGGCCCCGTCGCCAGGATGCCGAGACCGCCCGCGTTGGATACGGCAGCCACCATCCTGGGAACGCTGATCCAGCTCATTCCGGACAGGATGATCGGATGTTCGATACCGAAAAGTTCGGTAATGCGCGTCTTCATAAACAACTTCCTTTCATCCAGCTACCGCGTCTGAAGATACCGGCCAATCGTCATGATCTCCGCTTCCTTTGTCCCCTCATAGAGTTCGAGGATCTTGGCATCGCGGTACCACTTCTGGACGGGATACTCCTCGATGTAGCCGTAGCCCCCGTGGAGCTCGACCGCATAGTTGGCGCAGAAGACGGCGGTCTGGCCGCCGAAGAACTTCGCCATT
>Ga0247840_10006952_pt1 | contig 15983 bp, 25 predicted proteins | sample LaCruzMarch2015__FD_192404 | JGI IMG/M metagenome (GOLD analysis project Ga0247840, IMG submission 192404) | Freshwater microbial communities from meromictic Lake La Cruz, Castile-La Mancha, Spain - LaCruzMarch2015_17m | ecosystem: Environmental > Aquatic > Freshwater > Lake | place: Spain... | reverse complement strand
AGAAGATGACAGCATCAGACTCAAGTAGTTCTTTGACAACTTTCCAAAGCTCATCGTCCTCCCTATGAAAGGATGTCCAGCAACGTAAGCATCCAGAGGGATTCTTGTCTTTATCTTTGAGAAGTGAGGCCTTGACCCCGCAATCATTGGTCTTAAAGGAGACGTGCCCGGTGCAATCATGAATAGTCATATGAGCGGCATCCATGAGGAGGGTCTTATCTGAGAGCTGGGACTGAATGTACCGAGCTAGCTGCATCGATTTGGGTACTTCTTCTTCTTTTAATGACTCTGGTCTATTGGAAGTAGAAATAAGAAGTACTTTCTTTTTCTTAGAAAGGTATTCAATAGTTTTATCTAGAAGATTTCGATCTTTAGCTTCTAGAAGATAGTAATAGTTTTTAAAGTCTAAGGACATATATAGTATTTAACAGGAATGTAGATAAATACTATTATAATATCATATGTACGAAGATCAAAATTTATTAGGTCCCGGAGGGTTTAATCCCGTTCCCAAGAAGGTGCTACCCTTTCCTTTGGAGAACATTGAAGAGACTTTAGCAGACGTTTACTTTGAGATGGATAAGATCCGTAAACGTATTGAGGTCGTCAAACGTAATAACGTTACTTCTTTGACTGAACCTAGACTCAAGCAATTAGGTAAGATGCAGTATAAGATCAATACTGCCATGAATCTTATCAGAGACCTGACTAAGGACTTAGACGGTTTTTGGATTAACTAAGAGAGGTTTTAAACTCGATACTCTCGTCTCCAACTGGCAGTACTACTTTGTTTAATGGTGTAGTGACTTGTGCAGCAAAGAATTGCATCTTAACGGCATTCACCTGATTACAGGAACCGCACTTAAATCTATTCTCTTGGTTAAGTGTAATAGGTACTGCATTAGCTTGTTTACAGTAAGCACAGGCTAGTTGAACAGTAAACTTTGAAAGTGCTTCAAGTTGTTCGTTCAGTACTTTGGCTCCTTCCAGAGTATCTTTCCTCTGCAAATATGTGTTAATGACTGCAAAGAGGACGAATTGAACCCCAAATGCTAAAGCAAAGAAGCCCCAGAATGTCCCCACAAGTAAGTACCCACCCAGGCCTACTACAGCTGATACGACACCTGTAAAGGCCAGAGAAAGAGATACAATAAGGACTGCCGGGTTATTAAGTTGTTTCAACTGTTGTACTAACTTTTTCATAAATTTTATCTGTTTGTCCGTCTACGTAAGTCATAATGTCGAGTGGGTTCAATTGAATAGATTCAAAGTCAATGTTCCGTTCTTCACATTTATCGCCAATGATATTTACGGCCTCTTCTAGAGCTGACCAACGGCAAAGTTGATACAAGGACATTTCTTCAAGGTTAACTTCGGATACTTTTTCAGGTTGTTTATTTTTCATACTCGTTGAAATTTATAGGAAAGATATCGGCAGTCAATTTAATTTTTTGTAATTCTCGATGTTCGCGGATGCTACTTCAAATACCTCTTCCGGGATCTGTTCTACGAAGTCTAGAAGTTTTGTGGTTACTCCTTCATGAAATTCTTCTTTTGTTAAACAGACCTGATAGCGGTCTGGAAGGTGCATGAATTCCAATACTTCAGAGTCTTCTTTTATAAAAAGTATGAAATCCCCTCTCCGATGTTTAGTAAATGCATAGACGCCTCTTAGCTGAGGTTTTGTTAACTTTTTATGCACTACAATATTATATAGTAGTTTAAGGAAGATTCCAGAGACGAATACCTAGAGGAAAACCATTTATATTAACTACAAGAAATTGACCAGATGCTGTAGCTGAAGTGTAAGTTGTATTAATAGTTGTATTTGTTAAAACTACATTAGCAGCTGATAAGCTACCAGTCATAAAGATATCACCATAGGCCTCTACAGCAGTATTAGTACCTTGACCAGGTATAAAGACGGCAGCAGGTTGCCCAGAAACTGTAGAATATTGATTTGTACCAATAGCTGAGAGTGTTCCCAGCATAGTAAAGTCACCTAAGAACGGAGAATCAGCTGATGCTATCGGGTCGTGTGAGGCATCAGGATATCTTGGATCTACAATAGCAGTTGTATGGTGATTGTGTCTATGATATTTCGAATGTAGTCTACTTGACATTAACTATATTTAAGCAAAAAAGATCTCATAAAAAGCATGCTTACTAACTTTCATAGAATAAATATAATATATGAAATCTAAAAAAAGAGAAAGTAGATGTTTTCACATACCTGTCAATTGTATACAGTGTAATAAACAGACCTCTCACAACAAATATCGCTATAAAAGGCTTAAAGGTATAGTGTTTTGTAGTCAGCGTTGTAGTGTTTACTATAAAGACCCTAAACAAGCTAAAATTATGGAACATATTAATGACCCTAATTTTTACTATCTTATAGGTTTAATAGCGACTGATGGTTATGTTTGTTATCCAGGGGCTGAAAATATAAAACGAAACTTATATCAATGTGTTATAAAATTATCTAAAAAAGATAAAGAAATATTATATCGAATACAAGATATTTTTGGTGGTAGTATAAACACAGAAAATAATGATAATACGTATTCGTGGTATATATCTAATAAAGATTTTGTATGTTACTTGCGAGATGTTGCTAATGTAACAAATAAAAAGACATACAATTTAAATACAACAAAATGGTTTAGCACTTTAGAGCAAGGTTTTAAAAATGCGTTTATAAGAGGTTGCTATGACGGGGATGGTACTATATATTTTGCTCATACAGATTATTTTAGATGTCATTCAGCAATTTGTTCAGCATCAAAAGTGTTTGCAGATATGTTTTTGAAATATTATAAAGACAGTCGTTTAAATATTCATTCAAAAAATCGTGTTAACAGCAGTATAAAAGCTACTTGCGATCTTTATTATGTTTACCTTAATGGTAAAAATATATTACAAATGCAAGATATATATCAGTTAGATGAACAAAAAGATCTATATTTAAAACGTAAATACAATGCCTATAAATTTATTCAAGAATATTATAAACAAAATACAGCAGCTCTTTTAGAATAAATAATATCAACATCTATGTTGTTTCTAGCAGAAGTAGTACATGTAGTACCGGAATATACCCACTTCATTCCGTTAATGATAGCATTCCTAACAGGCGTTTTAGGGCCGGTAGCACTTGTTTTTGTTAAGCATAAATTGTTCCGTAGAGATAAAGAAATGGAAAAGCGTAAGAAAGATTTTCAACACGCTTTAGAAACTCAAGACCTTATTAATACCTCTCTTAACAATCTTCAGCAAAAATATAATTTAGATAGACTTTGGATAGCACAGTTCCATAATGGAGGTAATTTTTACCCTGGAAACAAATCCATGAAAAAAGTATCAATGACCTTTGAATCTACAGCACCTGGGGTAGCAGCTGATATTATGAAGATGCAAAATCTTCCTGTTTCGTTTTTATCTCCTATACTTCAAAAGCTTTATCAAGAAAGCGATACCACAGGGGTAACAATTGACGTATACACAGAAGAAGATTATGCATTAAGATCGTTTTGGGAGACAAGAGGTGTACAAACCGTATACCTCTTTCCTATTAAATGCTTGGAGTCAGACTTTATTGGTATCTTTGGTGTAGACTTTGTAAAGAGAGATGGGTTTGTAACTGATGAAGTCTACGATCAATTAAGAGCTGAAGCTCTCTTGTTATCAGGTTACGTTGCTGCTATTTCTGTCGATAAGTCAACAAAGTAAGCTTAATTAGCTTTATGAAGATTATTCTATTATTGGCACTATTATTCTGTGCCGGGTGTGCTACAAAGCAACTACCACCAGCACCTACAGTTTCAACAGCTCAAGTTATTGAATCCTTAAATGATACAAAGGATGTTTTAGATCAGGCTGGAGAATCTAATACAATTGTCGGACAAAAGATTGATAAGGCTTTAACTCTAGCTGAGCGCTTAGATGCTTTGCTCAAACAAATCGAAGAAGAGGCTGCTCAACAAGCAAACAAAAACGTAATTAAACCTGAATAATATGAAAAGAATTCTAACACTCCTTATTTTACTCCTTACAATTAATTCTTCTATGGCTATTCAATGGCCTTGGCAAAAAAAAGAACCTAAACCAAAACCTACCCCAGCTGTTGTTGTTACAAAATCTAAGAACCCAATCCAAGACTCTAGACTTATTGTTAGAGAGTTGTCTGTAGAACTTAAAACAGCCAAAGCTGAAAATATAAGACTCAAGACAAGTCTTGACAAAGCTAATAATAATTTAAAGACGACAGAACTTAAAGTCATTGAAGTACAAAAGGCAGCTGATGCTTTAAAGGAATGGGGTATTGCCCAGCAGCAAGAAGCTTATAAATGGATGGAGAAGTTTGAAAAGACAATTAAAAGATATCACAGGCTTAAGTTAATCGCCTGTATTATTGCAGCTGCAGCTGGAGTATTCATAGGTTTGCAGTTTATGAATTTAGTACCACCTCCTTATAACTTCGGTGTACCAATTGGCGGAGCTGGTCTTTTTGCAGCTCTTGTCTGGTTCTTGCTCTAATGTCTCTTGAGGACATTTATAGTCAATCAGTAAAAGGTAAAGCAGCTGGTGGTCTGCCATCTATAGGATCTGCAGCACCCCCTATTATTGAAAGAGACCCAAATGTTCGTAAACTTGAACAGGACGTCTTTGCCCGGATGCATGAAATTGTAAAACCAGAACCTCTACAAGAACCAAATACAGCAACTCCAGATGTAGAGTTTGTATCTTTTGAACAAGCACTAAAAGAATTGCAACAAACAGATAAATAACTATGAATGTGGGCCTCAATTACAGACGTAGTTAAAAATGCAGCATCCTTTCTGTCATCAAGTAAGGTGCCTCCGGGTACACCTTTTGAAATGCAAAGCTCATTACGTGAACAGAATCATTTTAAGTCAAAGAAATTCTTTTTAGCTTTTTCTTCTTTTATCGGGTTGTTAGGTTTTTATGCAATATCAGTCGGTGTTTTGTTTTTATTACCTTCTAAGAACGAACTTATAGCTGGGTATGTTACTATCTTTACAAAGACGATTGAGATTATAGCTATTATTGTAGCTTCCTATATAGGTGTACAAGCTGCGGTCGATCTCAAGTATGGCAGTTCTTCAAATACTAATTTTGATGCAGTATTAACATCTGAACAAAGAGAGGAAAAGATTATTGAAGAGCAGACTATTAGGTATGCTGAGAAGTATAAGGACGACCCTTCTTATGCACCAATAGAATGGGCGTTAGAACAGGAGGCTCAATAATATGAAAGCTTTAGAAAAAGGATCAGTAGGAGAGGAAGTAAAGCAATGGCAATTATTCTTGCAGTCTGCTGGTTACAAGATTCCTTATGTTGACGGTGCTTTCGGTCCTGCTACTGAAAGAGAGACTATTAAGTTTCAAGTTAAGAATGGTCTTAAAGCTGATGGGGTGGTTGGACCTAAGACATGGAATTTCGTAACTACAGTTTCTAACAATACACCATTATCTGAAAAATGGCCTAAACAGGGATACAACTCAATGGTTAACTTTTATGGCCCTGTTGGTGAAAATCAGACAAAGTTAGATTTACCATACAAGTTAAAAATTGCCTGGGATCCAACATCTACAATTAGTAAAATGACCTGTCATGAAAAGTGTGCTAAAGCTTTTTACAATGTATTTGAAAAGACATTAAAGGCATACGGTGAAAAAGAGATACAAAGATTGAAGTTAGATGTATTTGGAGGTTGTTTAAATGTTCGTAGAATGCGAGGAGGCTCGGCCTGGTCAATACATTCATGGGGTGCTGCTATAGATTTAGATCCAGATAATAATCAGCTTAAATGGGCTAGTCCAAAAGCAACATTTAGTAGAAAAGAGTATGACGAGTTTTGGAAGATTGTAGAAGCTGAAGGCGGTACAAGTTTAGGTAAAGCTCGTAACTTCGATTGGATGCATTTTCAGTTTGCTTACCTGTAATTTTAAATAAATAATATACAATGGATACCTTTGATAAACTAGTAGATCAGCTTCTTAATGAATTTAACGTAGAAGATCGCAACGACCCAGCTTTCTATGATTATGCTGTGTTATTTGTAAAGCAGTTAAAGCAGCGTAATATGGTTAAGCCCGGCGTTGATGTCCGCAATACAGCTATGCAAATTGTTAAAGATGGTTACTTTAACTTTATCGATGAAGATAGTAATGTAAATCTTAAAGTAGAATTTATCTTTGATGATGAACAAAAGATACCAAATAATCTTTCAGTGCTTGTTAAAGAACTACCATCAGGTAAGGTAATAAAAAATATTGACAACACACATGAAGAGTCATCAATAGTTGATATTGCAGAATTTATTGCTGGAGAACAACAAAAAGCAAAAGCAGCTGGTACTGAGGTTCCTGCTGCAGTAGGCGAGACTCCATCAGAAATGCCCGGAGCTGAACCTGCACAGCAAGTTCCTAATACTTCACAATACCTAAAGGGTCTTTAATTTACTCTTCGAAGTCTTCTGCTTCGAGATCTTTTATTTTACTTTTAAGATAATTTAAAGCGTAATCGATATCTTCAATATCGTTAAATTCACCGCTAAATACTTCACTTAAGATTTCATCGATAGCGTGATCGACAATTGACTCAATTTCGGGTTGTTTGAATTGCATATGTAATTTTTATTTAATCAATCGATATATTTTAATCGCTTTGTGGTAAATTTTTTCTGGGTTGTAAAGATAGTATAGATCAATCTTATAATACCTTTCTTACATTCCATAACAATATCTGTACATTCGAATTTGTTTAGGTCTAATTGATCTAGATACATTCTTACACTTTTAATTGCTAAGGCAACATCTTCTGTTTTAAAGTGTTTAGGGAAGATTATATGAGTTTCATAGAACGGGTCAGGCATTATAGTAACCCCGTCTTTAAAGAATTTTGTTATTGCTGCTTCAGCTCCTAAAAGTAAACAGCTGTCTTTTAAGTCTTCGTTAAATTCGAAGGCAGTCACATAAAGTATTTAAGAGAGTTTAATATAGTTTACTCTGTGAAATTTCGATATTGTTTTGATCTCTTTTATAATTTTACCCTCTTTAATTAAAGCTTCTATATCAGTAGGAAATAGTCTAATAATTTTATTCTGTGTAGAATCCCAAACCTTTTTACGACCTTTACAGTTACTCTCCTTACCTTTGCGACCTTCACTCATTTTAAGTCGAGTTTCAATAGTATGTTTTTTGCCCAGTGCTGCTTTAGATTTTTTTAGTAGTATTTCTTTAGCTTTTTCTTCTCCGTAAATTTCAGCGTATGTTTTACCATCTCTCCATTTATTATACTCTTTTAAAAGGTTAGTTTGTAATAAGAGTTTTTTAGATCGTATTTTTGCTCGTTCTGACATTTTAAGTTTAGCTTCTTGGGTGTATGTGTAGTTTACATCACCGCCTGTTCTCGCATTATAAGATTTATTATCATTTATATCTACTAATTCTTGTTCTTTTTGCAAAGCATCTTCTCTATTATCAAAAATAAATAAAATTTCTTTAATAAAATTGTCATCGCCGTACTTTTTAAAGGCGTTTAATATTGGGCTATAAATGTTGCTGTATATTTTTCTACCACGCCAATGACCACAACCCAAATAGTCATCATTTATATCTTTTGTGCTATGCACACCAATGTAGTATTTACTATTAATTTTATTGATAGTTTTATAAACTATATGTTTCACATATATATTTATATCAATGTGCTGCTTTTAGCACTTACAACCTCTATAATTACAAAATCTTTGAGCTGCTTTGGCAGAATTACTACCTTTATCTTTTTGTTTTGAAAGGAAGCCGCGAACTTTAGAACACGATAGGGTTCCAGATATCTGACGCTTTAAAATTCCAGGACGAACTGGGTCGTGAATAGACTTTTTTTCGTTTATGTATTCTTTAAAGGATATCATATTACTGGTTTAATACTAAACACTCCGCCACCTTGTCCCGCGCTTGGTTGAAATGAAGGCCAAGAATCAGGAACTATTTTACCTTCTATATTACCTGACATAATATCTTCACGGCTTATAAAGTTCTGCATACCAAAACGAGCTCCAACTCGACCTCCACCTCTAGCAGCAGCGACTGGTCTACCTACTGCTTTCGGATCAGTTCCAATAGCAATAATGTAGTTAAACTTCTCTTGAGAAGCATAATATTGTAAGGCAAATTTAAAGTATAGATCTTTAAAGTTTGTATTCATCTTACCATCGTTGTTAATACTCTGACTTATCCAGGTTTTAAGCTGATCGGGAGATGCATTATTATAGATTTGATTTAAACCTTTAACATACACATCTACAATTTCATCTTTTGTTACCTTACCTGTTTGTGTAAGTTGAGGTGCAACTGTATCGATATAACCATTACTCAAAGCCGATATATTATAGCTTTGACCGGTAGTTGCGATTTCTAAACCTGCTTTATTGATTAGTTCTTGTAATGCTAATTCAAAAGTTTTTCTTGCAGTATCGAAACTACCATAACCTCTTTGACCGCGAATACGAGCATTAGAGCCTTTAATTTCATACTCAACACCACCTACAACTATATCACCAGACTCACTACCCTCTTGTTCTTTAGTACCACCCTTACGGGCACCTTGAACAAATAACATCATAAATGTTTCACCTTTACCTGTAGAAGGTTTTGTAGCAGGTTCAAATGTTAAAAGATCGGATACAAGCTCTCGGTTAAGTTTATAACGATTAACAGTATAACCTATTATATCTTTTTGTTGTAGATATTCTTCAATGGTCATTTTATTTTGAAGAGCATTAAAGAAATCAGAAGGGTTGTCGTGTGAAAATACAAGACGAAGTATCTCTTTAACCTGTCTATCATTGAGCCCAGTTTTAGTTATGTCTTGTATGTACTGATCAATTTGTGTTTCAGCTACTTGTAAGTGCCTAAATGCTTGTTTAAATTGTGCATCACTTACTTCAATTTGAGTAAATTCAGGGTCTGTGTGTTTTTTAAACTGAACTTGATAACGCTCGTTAAGTATTTCACTTAACGGCTTAAATGTCTTTTTCTTTTCTACAATAGGTTCAGTTTTTTTAGGAACAGGTTTATTGGAAAGTAGAGAGTCGTAGATCTTATTGAGAAAGTAATCAGACATATAGATATATTATTTAATTAAATAACTATATGCAATTTGAAGAGATCTTTAAGCTTGTTATAAAAGAACAAGAAAAGCCTAAAGAAGAGGAACCAGAACCTCAGCCTTGGTGTTTGGAAATCAAAAAAGATTTCTCAAAGAGTTACGCCTATAATGAATTAGGCGATCTGATTATTAAGCTTTTTGAGCTAAGATCTAAGTTAGAGTAACCGGATCAGGCAAAGTAATAGTCTCTGGCATAGGCACAGAAGGGTTAGCTAATGTCTTAGACAGTTCAGGAATTTCTTGCGGTTGTGCGAAGTTGATAACCTGATTGCTTTTTCTGCTATTACCTTTCCGGCGATAACCCAAAATCATAACCTTCCCTTCCTCAGTCTTTTGAAGAATGGGAACGAGACGGCCTTGCATTACTAGTTTGTTTACTTTTTGTGGTGACATAATTTTATTTGAAAATGGTGGAGGTGAGCACCAGTTGAAGATGCTGTCCCTTGCAACGTACTCTGAAAGGTCTACATGTTTAAGTGTCTTTGGCATTCTGGTTACCTTAGGATAACTAAGACTTTAGGCTGCCTGGTGACACTAACCTATTTATAGTCTGCCTATAGACATTATCGCAATCTACAAACGGGAATATTTTTTTTCTTACACAGAAACTATTCTCAATTCTGTACCCTCTGTTATCAATAAACCTCTAGAGGATCCAGGTTTAAGGACCTTAGGCTGCTAAGAGGTACTCTTCTTCAACACCGCCGAGAAACTCGGAAGCATTGTTGAAGATGTATTCAGCTTCAGCCAAGATGGAGACAGTATTATCTGCTCTTAATTTTGTAATCGATTTTAACGAGGCCATCGATTAACCTCGACATGCACTTTCAGATTCTGTTCCAGGTCGAATCCTTTCACCCCCATAAATTTTAAAGATCAAAGTCTGTACAAAGCTTTAGTAAGCTTTGAATGCAGCCAATTTGTAAAGCGAAGTATATAGCGAATTGAAGCTCTATACCAGCTAAATTTTCTTAAAAAGTTTACAACTCTGCGTCCGAGCTTTTTATTCTCTTCAGCTCTTTTCATAGCCCAAGTTTTGTTATTAAGAATTCTTTCTTTGACAGGGGTCTTTTCAGCTTTAATGAGTTTAATTTTATCTAACTTACCTTTAGTAAAAATAGCTTCAAATTCAAACCACCAATCATCACCAGGGATTAATTCAATATCATCAAAGGTTAATTGCTCTTCATCATCAAAGTAATCCCAATGCTTTGTATCATTAGTGCAATGACTAGTATAGAAGTTAATAGTGCCATGGAAATCTACATCTCTCCATTCCTCTTTTACAACTTCAAAATAACCTTTAAGGAAAGTATCATCGTCATCTTTCCAAGCTCTTTCTTGCCAGAGATGTCTAAGTTTACCAGATTTAGTAATCTCGTAAGTGTCTAAAGCATTATCTAAATCTTTAGTCTGAAAATCTACTTCTTCCCAATTAATATTGAGAGCTTTAAGCTCTTTAGTTAACGGAAGCTTTTTCTTTACATATAACGAATCAAATAATCCCATGAAAGTAATTATGCATGCTTTTATTTTGATGGCAAGAATAAATATTAACAGCATGAGCAAAAGTAAGCGCTCTCGTAAGACTAAAACAGTTAATGTTAGTGGAACCGAGAGCAAATCTGCGCCGGCCTTAGACACGTCTCCGTATGTGTTCCAAAGGGAGAAAATTAAACATGAACTCAATATTCGAGAGTTACCCTGGACAGAAAAGCAAAAAGCACTCATAGAGGTTATAACTCATAAAGATACAAAAGCGGTTTTTATAAGTGGGCCTGCGGGTACATCTAAGACCATGCTTGCTACATACTGTGGTTTAAAACTACTTAATCAACGCAAGATAAGTGAAATTATTTACATAAGATCTGTTGTTGAAAGTGCGTCTAAGTCATTAGGTTTTTTACCCGGAGAAGCTGATGACAAGCTCAAACCATTTATTATGCCGTTAATAGATAAATTAGAAGAATTATTATCAGCTAGTAGTATAAAGTTTTTACTTGAAGATCAAAGAATTAAACCAATACCTATTAATTTTTTAAGAGGTGCATCATTTAATGTAAATTATATAATTGCAGATGAAATGCAAAACGCTGAGTTTTCTGAAATTCAGACCATTATAACAAGAATGGGTAATTTTAGTAAATTTATATTTTGTGGGGACCCTATGCAAACAGATATACGGGAAAAAGGTAGAACAGGTTTTAAGCCGCTTTTTGATCTTTTTAACGATGAAGAGTCTCGAGATAAAGGTATTTACTGTGTAGAGCTTCTAGAAGAAGATATTATGCGTTCTGAAATTTTAAAGTTTATTGTAAGTAAACTTCAGATGTATAAAAAGTAAATTAACGGCAGAGGAATAAGTATATATGTGAACGCTCTCATCGACGAGCTTTACGATCCTGATGACTGTAAAAGAATAAGAGACTTTTACAAGACTGATAACTCGCTTCATTTAGCATTACGTCAAGCTATCGGTGAACAGATTACTTTAAAGTCAGATAAGTTTTTAAACTCTAATCCTATTGATGTAGTCTGCCTCGTTTGTTTAACGGCTCGGTTTGCCTCCTCAGAAGATGAATGTCATAGAGTGGCTATTACAGTTTGTCAGTTATTAGATGATCCTAATCCTTTACCCTATATTCATAGAGATGAACCGCTAACTTTAGCTAATAAAGCTCTTATATCATTATCCTTCTTTTATAAAGCGTTAGAACATAGATTCTCGTGTCACGGAGCACCCTCTCCCACGTTTTACCGTAATCTCTCCAAGTCTATCTTTACCTCTAATAAGCAGCCGGATATAGCAGCTCATCATGAAAAGTGGGAAGGCTTCTTAGGAGAGATGTTTTGCTAGTTGTTAAACTATAGTTTTGACTATAAATTAGTAATATGGATTTAACAACAGCTTTGCTGCAATTATCGAGCGCTCTACAACAAAAGCTATCACTTTTAACTAGTTCAGATCTTCTATCTGCTATTCGGGAATTATCAGCCGTTCCGATTCATCCTTATGAACGAGCTAAACACGATTTATTTGGCAAAGATTATAATTTTAAAACTATAAACGACCTTGAACAGCCAACAGATTTTTGTCCTAACACCTATCTTTGCCAACTTACAGGCATTTCTCAAAAGACAGAGCAAATGTCTCAGTATGCCCTTTCTGGTATAGAAAATATTAAGCCAAACTTGCTCGAAACATCTATAACTCTAGAGCCAGAATTTCTTAAAAAGAATATTGAATTTGTAGAAATTATTAAGACAATTGATTTAAAGGATATTCAAACCAATCCTCAAGAACTAGCTCAGAAGTTAACTTCTTTTTATATTAAGAATTGTCAGTAGTTTATTTTACGTAATTGCCTTGTTGGGTTGTCGTTGCTGTTCCTACAAACACACTACCAATAACACCCCAAAGACTTGTTAATGCACCCATAGAGGATGTTTTATTCTTTTGCAAAGGAGCTGGACCTGTCACCCCACCTTGTTTTTTGCGCAATTCTTCAGCAGTTTCAGCATCACAGTTAATATCAGGTACTCTCATTTCATGGGTATGCATTTGATCAGGCATCGCGTGAATATGCGGGTAAAGAAAGACTTGACCTGTTGCAAGATTAGCAAAACCGCAAGGCTGTAATTCTGTTGGTCTTGAAACATATAAAAGATTTGTAAGTTCATCCTGAAGACCTAATGCAAAGCGAGGAGAGGCAATAATCTTGGCATGCTCTGGGTTTGTAGTATTTAGTAATACATAACTTACAAGGGATTTTAAAGCTGCTTGTACACCTTCTAAAGCAGGGCCGCCCCAGAAAGCAGGGCCTCCGTAAATATTGCCTGGCGAGCTAACCTTAGAAGACTCATTTTTGCCAGTAGTTTCTAACTGAACTATAGAAGCACTTTCTGTGTGAGAGTGTCCAGCAACTACAGAGTTACCTGTTGCATTTATTGAACCCTTCACAAAGAAAGATCCATCAGAAGGAGCTACTTCAACAGATTTACCGTTTAAATTGACTGTTTCGCCTTCAATAACACATCTACCTTTCGAGGTACCGATTGTTACCTGAGGCCCGGTAATTTGAGTTATACCACCGTTAATTGTAATAGGGCCTCCGGTTGTAAAATCGATACCCTGTGCTCCTGCTAATACTGAGAATCTATTACTACATTTAATAACATAGTGACCTCCAGGGGAAGCTGGCGGGTTTGTTCCAGTAACTAATGTTCTTTTTGCACCTTTTGGAATTTGAGGTCCTCCTTGCTTCATGTCCCCTTCTCCGGGATCTAACAAACGACCATTAGCTAAATCTTTTTCAGCTTCTGTTCGGTAGGATGGTGTGTCGTTCATCCCTAACCCTACTTCTAACAAATCTGAACCCTGTATTATTGTATAACGATTACCGCAAGGTGGGGCTAATCTAGCTTCTAATTCCTCTATTTCCTCTTTTCGGGCATCGAAGTTACCCTTAACAGTTTCCCATTTATCGGTGTCATCTGTAGGGTCATCAATAACTTGTTTACCTCCACAATACTCACACTTACCTTTACTAATTGTAAGTTTGTTAACAGGTAGTCTTTCTTTTATGTAATTGATAATATCAAGATTAGGGATTCTTATATTAAAAGATCTTTGTAGAAAAGCATTAATAGAAGCGAAAGGTCTTCCTGCTTTTTTTGTCAGTACTTTACCAGTACAATTTGGACACTGTATTTGTCTTGCCATGGTGTGTGTTAATTATTAGGCTGTTTGTATCTTGTCAAATCCTTCAAGTGTTGTAGTTGTTTTAATGGTGTTAGTAGCCACGGTGGCTGGGGTTTCAGATATAGAGGAGCTCTTAATTGTAGAGTTGTTTGTAGCTTGTTTTGTATATTCACTCTTACCTTGTGTACTTGTTGATGAGGTACTACCGTTACTTTGAGTTACAGGTTCCATACATTCTTTTATAATCTGTTGAATTCTAGTAACTGCATCTACAGCAGGAGGTGACACGTTTCCGATTTTAACAAAAACGTCTCCCATTGTAACTTCATTAGAATCTCCTTGTACCCATCTTTCTCTAAAACCTAAAGTTGTTTCCCATCTATCTCCTTCAACAGAATCTCTTCTGTCAAATTTTGAAAAGATTTGATGGTAACCTTCATTAAAATGCATATTGGATCCATCGTAACCAAATATAGTTAAAGATTTTTGGTCTTTGGTAGGGTCTTCAGGTACTGTAGTGTCTTCCCAGCGCATTCCCCCGACCCCATTTAGATTCATCATACCACCGGTAGATGTTGTAGCGTTTTCAGGGGTAGGGGATGGTTTATAGCCTGGTGCATCTGAACCTTGTCTGTAGGCAGATTGCCATTCTCTTTCACCGTAATTAGCAGCAAAATAGACTGGAAAGTTTGGATCACCTTCTCTAAAGAATACCCAAAGCACTGCGCCAGCTGCAGGATAACTAAACACCCCTTTTGCCATATTGTTAAGGTTAACAACTGCCATTGAGCCATGTTTATCTGTATTTTGTATAAGGGACTGACTTCTCCCTGCAGACCCCGGTACAGCTGGATCTGAAGCAGAAGGCACATTATTTGGATTAAATGAATCGGTAGGAGGGGCTATCCACCCTTTACTGAGCGGTCCCCAGTAGCGCGCGGCGCCAGTGCGACGGTCAGATCCAATTGCACCGTCTTTTAATACTAGACTTTCATGTATTGCAATTGCTGCATTAGTATTAGCTATAGGGTCAGTGAGCTGGGACTGTGTAAAAGGTCTGCCTCCGTTAAGACCGTAATTCACAGCATCATTTGGAGATAGTTGAAATAAGCCATTCGAATTACCATCAAATAAACCTACATCCCCTACTGTGCTTACATTTAAACTCGACTCTCTATTAGATAAATGATAAAAGTAATTAGCCCAGGATGCTGAAGAACCATCTATACCGTGTTTAGCTCCATCACTTGGCATGTAACCGTTTAGCTTAGAACCAGCAATTTTATTTTCTAAATATGCTAAAAATTCCGCACTATCAACTTTGCCGTTAGAGTTAACAGATATCGTTGCATCCGTTACAATTTCACTAGACTGCACTTCTGGTCTAGCAATACTTCCGTAGTTATTTTTATTAATATCTAATTCTAAGCTATTTTCATCTTGATGAGGTGTTGGGGCTGCTACTTGGCCTGAATTGCTTGTTCTTTCTAATGCCGTGCTAGATTCAGCTGGAGCAGCTTGACCTGGGCCTCCGACAAGACCACCAAAAAGACTAGCACGAGCAGTTACTGCAGCTTCTCCTTGGGAGTTTAATCTGTGTAATGCAAATCCGCTATACCCGTTAGTTAATACTTTATTACCCTGTTGAAAATCACTAACCCAGCCACTGCCAGTATACACTTGTATGTGTCCGAAGCCATTACTATCTGCAGCAACTATATCACCCACTCTCCATTGAGATGGATCGTTGAGATAATTAGAGGGCGGGGCTTGTTTATTGGTATATATACCTGAACCTACAAAACTCGAACTTCCATTTGTACTAAAATCTTGAGCATTGCCTCCAGCAGAGCCTTGAGTAAAACGAGAATTACCTGTCAAAGCTCCAACTACAGCTACAGTACCTCTACCACAGGCTCCTCCTCCGCGAGCACCGGGAGATGTTAATCGAGATCTTACAGTACTACCTAACCTACCTCCACCAGCATATTTTAAAGCTTCATTGAGTAGTGCGTTTGTATCACCGAGACCAGTTACCCCTGGGGTGTAACCACCTACAGCTCCTCCGTCTATAGCATCTGG
>Ga0247840_10006947_pt1 | contig 15986 bp, 12 predicted proteins | sample LaCruzMarch2015__FD_192404 | JGI IMG/M metagenome (GOLD analysis project Ga0247840, IMG submission 192404) | Freshwater microbial communities from meromictic Lake La Cruz, Castile-La Mancha, Spain - LaCruzMarch2015_17m | ecosystem: Environmental > Aquatic > Freshwater > Lake | place: Spain... | reverse complement strand
TACCGATTATACGCATTACCGCGAGATAATGGAGAGTGATATACCATTGGTTTTTTTCGACCGTATTTGTATCGATTTAAATACCGACCGTGTAGTTGTGGATGATTATGCGGGTGCTTTTGCTGCCGTTGAATATCTGATTCAAACGGGTTGTAAACGTATAGCTTTTTATACTTCGCCCTTACACCTCGAGATTTCAAAAAATCGCAAAAATGGATATTTGGATGCTTTGCGAAAATATAATATTTCTTTTGATGATTCGCTTATTAAAGTGTGCGACACTCACGAAGAGGCTTTAATTATTACACCCGACATACTCGACAGCGACAACCGTCCGGATGGGTTTTTTTCGACGAACGACCATTGTGCTGCCGGCATTTTGCAAGCTTGTAAAATGGCGAAACTTCGGGTACCGGAGGATGTTTCTATTATGGGATTTTCGGATGGCGAACTTGCTCGTGCCTGCGACCCTATGCTAAGTACGGTGGAACAGCATGGCTACGAAATGGGGCGAGATGCAGCCAAATTGTTGATTGATAAAATAAACGGCGTAACGCATGGCCAGTATACGAATAAGATTGTGAAAACGAACCTCATTATACGCGGAACAACGCGGTAAATTATTTCGCGTTTCATGTTTCGTGTTTCTTGTTTCGTGTTTCATATTTCATGTTTCATGTTTCGCGTTTCATGTTTCGCGTTTCGTGTTGAAAGAAATTCATTTAATTATTCATTCAATTATTTATTTTATGGCAACTATAACTAATTTTGAGGACCTAGAAATTTGGCAAAAGGCTAGAGAATTGTGTAAATATATTTTTACTTTGACTCAGAAAGACTTATTCTCAAAAGATTATTCATTAAAAGACCAAATTAAACGTTCAAGTGGTTCGATTATGGATAATATCGCTGAAGGATTTGAACGAGATGGCAATAAAGAATTTGTTAATTTTCTAACAATATCAAAAGGTTCTGCTGGTGAAGTTCGTTCTCAAGCTTACAGAGCTTTGGATTATGGATATATTTCGAATGCAGAATGTGATTTTTTAATTAAAGAATCAAAGTCATTGTCTGAAAGGATTGGAAAATTTATTAGCTACTTAAGAAATACTGAATACAAAGGAATCAAATTCAAAAAGGATAATATTAAACCAAATAATGAATAAATATAACACCGAAACGCAAAACGCGAAACACGAAACACGAAACACGAAACGGTTTTTAAGTTTTTTTCAAATTTGGAATATGAGTTTCGGTTTTCTCGGGATTCAATTCGGATTTGCTTTGCAAAATGGGAATGCGTCGCGCATACTGATGACGTTTGGGGCTGACGTGCATCATCTGAGTTGGTTTTGGTTGGTTGCACCCATTACCGGAATGATAATACAGCCCATAATTGGGTATATGAGCGACCGAACATGGACAAAACTCGGACGTCGTCGACCATATTTTTTGGTGGGTGCTTTGCTTACAAGTGTTGCACTTATTCTGATGCCTAATGCACCGCATTTATCCAATATTATTGCTCCCATGTTTGTGGGAGGCGGTTTGTTGATGATAATGGATGCGTCGATTAATATTTCGATGGAGCCTTTTCGTGCCTTGGTTGCCGACAAATTGCCCGACGAGCAGCACACACTTGGTTTTTCGATACAAACTTTATTAATTGGTATTGGAGCCGTACTTGGTTCGTGGCTGCCGTATATGTTGGGCAATTGGTTTGGTGTATCGAAAGATGCGGGCGAAAATGGTTTAGTGCCAGATAATGTTACTTATTCGTTTTATGTGGGGGCTTTTGTGCTTATTAGTACTATACTTTGGACAATATTTACGACGAATGAATATCCGCCTGATGAATTAGCTGCCGAAAAAGAAGAAACACCAAAACAGAAGTTTTTTATCCCTCCGGTAATGATACAATTGTTGCTGGTGCAGTTTTTTTCGTGGTTTGCGCTGTTTGCCATGTGGGTGTATACCACGCCGGCTGTGGCTTTAAAGTTTTTTGGAACTGCCGACCCAAATTCGGAAGCATTTCAGGAAGCGGGTAACTGGGTTGGCATATTATTCGGCATCTACAATGGTATTTCGGCAATTTTAGCAATGTCGTTGCCGGCTTTAGCCAAACGTTTTTCGAAAAAGGGAACACATGCCATAGCGCTTTTTATTGGTGGTATTTCGCTTTTTTCGTTTTTGCTTTTCAAAAATGCCGATTACCTGATAATTCCAATGATAGGCATTGGAATTGCTTGGGCAAGTATTTTGGCTATGCCTTACGCTATGTTGGCAAATTCCATTCCACCTAAAAAGATGGGCGTTTATATGGGCTTGTTTAATATGTCGATAACCATACCACAAATTGTAAGCGGCGTAACTACGGGTTTTATTTTAAAATATTGGTTTAACGACAACCCCGTTTTATGCATTGTAATGGCCGGAGTGTCGTTTCTGATTGCAAGTGGGCTGGCGTTGTTGGTAAAAGAAAGATGATGTGATAATGTGATGATGTGATAATGTTTTAGTTTTGAGAATAAAAGATTTAAGGAAATGAATAAGATAAAAATAGTTTTGCGCGGTATAGCTGCTGAACTTGTGCTAGGTAGTTATTTACCTGCTGATAAAACGATTTATAGCAATTGGGAGGATTTTTACAAATACAACGATGTATTGCATACTTCGCAATTGGTAGCCGATTATATTTCTGAAATTGAAATACTTGAGGATGAAAAGCTGATTTACAAAGGAAAAATTCCGGCAAAGCAATTTGTAAAAGAAAAGAGTTTTTTACCCAATATGACCGAAAATGGCGTATATCTACGTACCGAATGCGTTGAGAATGCAACTTTCGAAATTGAAACTGAAATTGATGGTTTTGATATTTCTAAACTCACGTTTAGTACACAAGACTACGAATTGATTTTTAAAACAGCCAAGGATTTTGTGACTAAAGTAATGTATGATAATACTCCGTTGGAATTAACGTGGGTAAAGGGTGTACCCATTGGTAATATTTGCTTGCTGTGTGGTTTCCGTAATGGTTTTTTAGTGCCACTTTACGATGCCATTACCAAAAAATACAGTACGAATATACCAAAATGAAATTTATTGTAGAAGTTGTCTTAACAATCTTCAACCTTTCACCCCGATAGCTATCGGGGCTTCAAACATCAAACCCTTCAAACTCTCCCAGTTTTAATGCCGTATTCTCCTTTTCAATCATTTGAGCTCTAAGTTCGGGCGTTTTATCGTCGTTGCCGCACAGGTGTAAAATGCCGTGAATAATGATGCGATGCAATTCGGTGGAGTAATCTGTTTTGAACGTTTCGGAGTTCGATTTTACAGTGTCAAGACTAATAAAAATATCGCCCGAAATGGTCGTAGCAGTTGAATAATCGAATGTGATTATATCGGTATAATAGTCGTGTTGCAAGTACTGATTATTGACTTGCAAAATTCGTTCGTCGTTGCAAAATATGTACGACACATCACCCATTTTTCGTCCGTAACTTTCGGCTACAGTTTTTATCCAGTTCTTGACTTTTAATTTGTCAATAGCCGGCATTTTCACATCTTCTGATATAAATTGAATCATAACATTTAATGAAAAAACAAATATCCAAGTAAAATCGCAGCTGTAATTCCCACAAAATCAGCAATTAATCCTGCTGCTAAAGCGTAACGGGTGTTTTTAATATTTACCGAACCAAAATAAACCGCTAAAATATAAAAAGTAGTATCGGTAGAACCTTGAATAATACATGCAAGTCGGCCCACAAACGAATCGGCTCCATGCAATGTCATGGCATCCACCATCATGCCTCGTGCGCCGCTACCACTCAGCGGTTTCATAAACGCCGTTGGGAGTGCTTCCACAAAGTCAGTATTAAGTCCAGTGAGGGCAATTGCGTACGAAATGCCATCTGTCAACAAAGTCATAGCGCCCGAAGCGCGAAACATGCCAATAGCCACCAAAATGGCTATCAGGTAAGGAATAATGCCTATTGCCACCTGAAAACCTTCTTTGGCACCTTCGATAAAGGTGTCGTACACATTTACTTTTTTGAAAAGTGCCATTGTAACAAACGATACAATGATGCTTAATAACAAAAAGTTAGCTGCAAATGAAGAATATTGTGCTATTTGGTCTTTATTTAGCTGACTAAGTATGTAAATTAAGCCGGCAATAAATCCACCCAAACCAAGCAATGTTCCCATAATGGTGCGTTGGAATAAGTTGATTTTCTGATAAATAGCCACCGTGATAAGTCCGGTTACGGCTGCAATAAAAGTAGCTATTACAATGGGTAAAAACACATCGGCAGGATTAACTGCTCCTAACTGAGCACGATACACCATAATGCTAATGGGAATAAGACATAGTCCGGCTGTGTTGAGTACCAAAAACATAATCATGGGATTCGAGGCAGTTTCTTTGTCGGGGTTAATTTCCTGCAATTCTTTCATGGCTTTCAGGCCCATTGGCGTGGCGGCATTATCGAGCCCGAGCATATTAGCCGATACATTCATAAAAATACTTCCAAGTGCTGGATGATCTTTAGGAATATCAGGTAGTATTTTTGTAAAAAAAGGTGCTACAATGCGCGAGAATATTGCAATTACGCCCCCTTTTTCACCAATTTTCATAATACCCAGCCACAACGATAACACACCGGTAAGGCCAAGCGAAATCTCGAAACCATTTTTGGCCGACCCGAAAGCACCTTGTATAATGTCGGTGAAAATCTGTGTGTTACCCGAAATAAAAAACTGCCCGCAGGCAATTACAAAGGCGATAAGTATAAACCCTATCCAAATGTAGTTTAAAATCATTGTGTCGGTATATTTCTTGTTTGAGCGCAAAAATACACATTTTTAATTAAAAAATCTTCAGCTCCGAACTTTTACACAACAATAGTTGATGGTTTGTTACGAATTTTGTACTTTTGTGCGAAATTAGAAGTCTAAAGACAGAGGTCAAAAGTCGAAAGTCAAAATGACTAGAGACAAGAAAACTTAAATTGACATTAGTCATTAGACATTTGACTTTCGACATTAGACAATGAAAAAGTGAAATTAGAACTACGAAACTATATTGTACCCACCATCCCCATGGCGGTTTTACTTATGCTCACGGTGGCGTTGGTTTGGTTTTCCGATTTGTTTATTCAAAATTCAATTCGGCTCGATATACACGACAAAACTGTTGTGTCGGATATAAACGGTTATTTTTCGAAACAATTATTACTATCCAATATTGTCAGTTTACTTATTACTGCACTTAATGCATTTATAATAGGGCAATTAAACAATAAATATACAATAATTCGTACTCGGAGCTTCCTTCCGGTTTTGTTTTTTGTGTTGTTAATGGCATCGTGGCACGAAACGCATACCGTAGTTATTTCGCATATTGCACTATCGCTAATTTTGTTGTCGTTTTTTGCAATATTCAGGGCTTATCGCAATCGCAATGCGTCCGAGCAGGCCTTCTTGAGTAGTTTCCTCATTGCACTTGCTAGCATTTTTATTGAGCCATTAATACTTTTTATTCCATTAATATGGATTGGTTTGATACTTTTTCACAGCATGTCGCTTCGCAATTTTTTGGCAACAATAGTGGGAGTTATTACTCCTTGGATTCTGTACGCGGCTGTAAAACTTTATTACCAACCCGATTTAACATGGTTACTGTCAATTAGTGAATCGTTTCAGTTAGGCATTCCTATACTTGGTAGACCATTGAATGAACTGATTTATAGTGCAATTATATTTGTATTATCGATAATTGGATTAGTTGGATTATCGGCAAATATCAATCAGGACTCCATGCAAACTCGAGGTTTAATGAATTTTAATACCTGGTTTTTGGTGCTTTCATTTGTTTATTCTATGATTTTTGTACGGCAATTCTTTGTGTTTTTACCTTTTATAGGTGTTGGAATTGCTATTTTATTAGCTCATCCACTAACGCTTAAAAAGTCGAATTTCTTTACTTATCTGTTTTTAATATTTATTTTTGTAAATATAATATTTGTTATCTCCAACCTTATTCTTAATCCTCGATGACAGCATGGATTGAGTTGGGTTATTTGGGGCTGTTTATAGCCTCGTTTTTGGCGGCAACGGTTGTTCCTTTTAGTTCCGAAATCGTTTTTTCGGCGCTCATAGCTGCCGGTTTCGACAACTGGACTTGCGTGTGGGTGGCAACTGCCGGAAACTGGTTTGGTGGAATGACCTGTTACTACCTGGGGCGTTTAGGTAAAATTGAATGGATAGAAAAATACCTGCGGGTAAAACGTGAAAGCATAGACAAATTTATGTCCAAATTGCATAAATACGGTGATTGGTTTGCGTTTTTCTCTTTCCTACCGGGTGTGGGCGATATTATAGCAGTAGCATCGGGTTACTTCCGATGCCGCTGGTGGGTGGTAGCTATTTCGATGCTTGTTGGTAAATTTGTTCGTTACATAGTGTGGCTGGGGCTTTTTAAGCAAGTGCTGGAGATTTTTTAAGACGATAGACAACGGACGACAGAAAGCAAAAAATATAAATAACTACTTAATAACGGCGAAGCCCAATAACGCGAAGCAAATAACGGCGAAGCCCAATAACGCGAAGCAAATAACGGCGAAGCCCAATAACGCGAAGCAAATAACGGCGAAGCCCAATAACGCGAAGCAAAAAATTATTCAAACTAAATAATAAAAAATAAGAAAAAAATGAGAAAAAACATTGTTGCAGGAAACTGGAAAATGAACAAAACCCTACAGGAAGGGTTGGCGTTGGCTACTGAACTTAACGAAGCTTTAGCAGGTCAGGAATTAAATTGCGATGTGGTAATCGGTACTCCGTTTATCCATTTGGCAAGTGTGGTAGAAGCTGTTGATGCTGCCAAAGTGGGTGTTGCGGCTCAAAACTGTGCTACTAAAGAATCGGGTGCATATACCGGCGAAGTAAGTGCCGCTATGGTAAAATCGACCGGAGCGGGTTATGTTATTTTAGGACACTCGGAGCGTCGTGAGTATTACGGCGAAACAAGTGCCATTTTGAACGAAAAAGTAGCCTTGACATTGGCAAATGGCTTAACACCAATTTATTGCTGTGGCGAGGCATTGGATATTCGCAATGCAAATACGCAAAATGAGTATGTTCAAAATCAGTTGGAAGAAACCGTTTTCAACTTAACGGCCGACGAATTTAACAAAATTGTGATTGCCTATGAACCAATTTGGGCTATTGGAACAGGTGTAACAGCTTCGACACAACAAGCGCAAGATATGTTGGCATTTATCCGTTCGATTATTGCTTTAAAGTTCGGACAAGAAATTGCCGAAAACACGTCAATCCTTTATGGTGGTAGCTGTAACGCTAAAAATGCCGGTGAGTTATTCTCTCAACCTGATATTGATGGTGGTCTTATTGGTGGTGCATCATTAAAAGTTGCTGATTTTAAAGCTATTATCGATGCTTTTTGATAAATAAGCAAGCGTACATATTAAAAAGCTGTTGTCTGATTTCGGACAGCAGCTTTTTTTTGCCCAATAAGTTAAATAATCTTCTTCTAACAACCCTATGCATAAAAAAGAGCTACACCACTTCCACTTTTAACCCCAACCCCAGTTTCTGAGTATTGTCATTCAGAGCGAAGCGTGGAATCTCCACTTGTCGTTTCTTTTTATCAGTGGACGAATGGGTGAGAATTAAATAACCTCCCGGAAGTTCGTGCTGGTTGTAAAAATCATCGCGGGTTTTAGTGATAAAATCCAACCCTACATGCTTTAACCCTAAGGCTGCTACTTTCTGAATACCAACCATTTCAACTACTTCAATCAGTGTTTCATAAGCATAACGGTTATTAATTACTTTGCCATTAGGGAAAGTTACTACCAAACCTGTCCACGACGATTTTGGTGACGAAGTAATGGTTTTATCCGTTTTCTTGGTATAATGCGTTGTGGGTTGTGCTGCAAGCGAATACTGTTTAGTTTCGCCTTCTTCGGTAATGACACGTTTACGGGTTAGGCGCACACAAAGTGCTTCGCCCGGCACATAATCTACCACCAACACAATGGGACGTTGTATCTGAGTGATAATGGGTTCGATACTTTCGGAAAGACGGGGAATGACCTCGTTTTTGATTAATTCTTCTTCAAGCTGGTCGGCTTTTTGAAGCATTTCTTCATTGAGAGATAAACCAACTTCTTTTGAATAAGTGATTAGTTGATAGAGTTTTTCAAGTTTTGTCATAGTGATAAATTTATTATTTGTTCAAATTCTTCTTTTTTTAAAGGCATTACAGACAATCGTTGTTGCTTTATTAAACCAATGTTTTCCAAACCTTTTGTTGTTTTTATTTGACTTAATGAAATTGGGCGTTTAAATGTTTCAACAGGTTCGAAAGTAACCGAAACCCAACGTGTGTCTGCTGTGGTTGGGTCTTGGTGAGCTTCACGTATTACAATCATTTTGCCCATTACACAATTTCCTTCCTGACTATGATAAAACAGTACTTCATCGCCCAATTGCATTGCTTTTAGGTTATTCCGTGCTTGTGGATTTCGGACAGAATAAATTTCGAAACTACAGTTTCGCAACACATCTTGCCAACTGTAACGGAATGGAGCAAATTTTACAAGCCAATAGTTCATGTTTTTATGTTATTTTTTTATATTCCTCGCTACGCTTCGGAATGACAAAAGCATTGTGTGTGAGTATAATACCGTCGCCCTACCAGCTTACGTAACATGATTATTCAATTGGCGACGGTGCAAAGCGCCCTTCGAACCCGTCGCACGATAAACTCCATGAATGCAATAAATGTAGGCGACGGTTATTGACTACAAAGAGCACATTGTCATTTACCAACGGGAGAAATATAACTTACATCTGTTGATACTACAAAACGCCGGAGGCGTTAAATTTGCGTAACCCCCAATGAAATTGGGGGATGTTGCAACAAACCACCATCTTAAACGACCCCGTACGGGGTCGAACTACACCCGCGTGTGTCCTGAATTGATATTACCTTAAAAACTCTTTTTTCATTTCTCTATCAAACTCCATTTGATTTTGATTGGTGTAAAAAGGCATTCCCCAAATATGATAATCGCCAATGTGAGTTGAAAAGTTGATGATGGATTCTTCTTTTAATCGAAGCATAAAATTTTCTTTCCACTTGTCGTTTGCTACCAAATGACCCCCTTTTGGTTCTATAAAAATTTGGATATTATCGTATCGGTTTTCTTCTTTTTTCAGTTGCATAAATAGCAGAAAATCAGGCTCAAATGCATCGCCATTATCAAAATCGTAAATTTTTATTTCACGCTCGTTTCGTACAAGGTAAATTTCCTCGTATTTGGTTTTGAGTTTGGGGTAAAGCGATTCAATGTATTTTACTAAATGCTTTTCCTCCGACGTACCGTAGCAATCGTCGAAAGCGTACCAATGTTGTTTGCTAAGGTCGGTGGTTAGAAATAAGTTAGCTGATTCTTTCATCGATTTTCCAAATTCTTTATCGTCCGAACCATCCAACGAAACTTTAATTTCTTTGTCCTTTATTTTGTCGCGCAAGCTCTTGGCTGTGAAACGCTTAGTGCCACGAATGCCAACACCTGATTTGCTTAACATGGGCTCAATCTGGCGTAAAACTTCGGTGGCAATTCCTAATTTATTGCTTTGCGACAAGTTGCGCAATACTTCCTCGCGTCCCGAAACGGTGATATAAAGTTTTGCCAAATAGCTTTCCGATTCGATAAAATACTTGATAGATGGTAACGAAGGAAATGATTCTTTCAGCGCAGAAAACTTATAGCTTTCTAACCGATTTATGGCAGCACGGAGAACGGGATTTCCCAATTCTGACATCTGAATATTAATGGTTTTCAGCGTATCTGTGTCTATTACATTGCTTAGCTTCTCAAAAACCAAACTCGATTTCATTTCGCCACTTTTTATGCGGACTTTGAACGGATTTTTCAGAATGTTTTCGCCAAACGAATTTACATTTTCGTTTACCAAATAAGCCTCTTGGTCGTTTACAAAGTAATATCCATCGTTGAAAAGTTTCGATTTTCGGAAACTCTCTTTCAGTTTCAATTTTATGATTTTCGATTTTTCAGCTACAATTCCGGTGCTTATCATGGCAGTTTGCAACTCCGAAATGTAGCGCGGATTACTGGCACTGTGATAATGTAATTTCTCCACCGCTCGCAATCGGTTCGTAATGTCGTCGTCGTACTTGCGCTGCCCTGTTGGTTTATCGCCTTCGGGCGATGAAAAAGGCATGTATCGCGCACCACGACCTATCAATTGCGCTTCTTGCATGGTGGTTTTTCCGGGTTTTCCATCTTTGGCATCGCGCGTTTCGTACAGGCGCACAATGTCGTACAAATTCAGCACATCCCAACCTTCGTTGAGCATATCCACCGCAAAAACCGCCCGAAACTCATTGTCTTTGGCTTCGAGCGAGTTTAGTTTCAATTGCTTTTCGGCAGTAATTGTATTGCCATCTACCAACAACAAGTTTTCAACTTTAAAATCTTCTTTTAGCTCCAACAACAAATTATCGGCATCTACTTTGTGTTCGTCGAAAAAGCGAAATGCTTCGCTAATATCGCCGGTGGCATTGTGCCTGATTTTATCTAAATCGCTTGCCGAAAGCTTTTTAACCGTTTCGACAAACAAATCGAAAAACTCTTTGTTTTCTTTTATTGTCTTGGATTTGAGCATCATTACCGGCTTAATGTCCTGACTGATAGCGGCAAACAACTTCCGCTTGTACTGGCTCAATACGACGGTTTGAATGGCGCGGTCGATAGGCGAAAGGTCGCTTTGCACCACTTCAATATCTTTGGAATAACCATCTTCGCGAAACTTTTTGAGCGGATAATCATAAATTACTTTGTTGCTGTACTTTTCGGCAATATTCCCATCCGTCAAATCAGCAGTGGCTGTAAATTCCAGCAATACATTGGGTTGCGAAGTGCCGTTGTCGGCATTGAAAATGCGCATCACGGTGGTTTCCCAATCGTCGGAACTTTCATCGCCAAAGTCGAAACTTGCCTGTGTGTCTTTTCCTTTTTTTGTGGCGGTGTTTATGTGGTGCGCTTCGTCCGAAATCAACACTATTTTGTGCTGCGCAAAATCATCATAAGTCAGACTGTTTTCTTTAGGTGTGTTGAGCGAAGTGTGCAAGCCTTGTGTACTTGTAAGGCACAAGTTTATACAACCATCGTCCACGCCCTGAAAATTATCCACCATTTTTATCTCAATGCGCTTGTCACCCATAGCAATTGCGGGCGCAAAGAGGTATTTTGGCGAAGCCTGATTCAGAAAATTCTCTTTTGTTTTTTCGATAATGTTGGTACTCGGCACAAAAAACAAGAAATTGCGATAGCCTTTTTCGAATAAATAAAGCATCACACCAGCCATTATCAGCGTTTTACCACTGCCCGTAGCCATGTGAAACAACAATTGTGGTCGGCGGTCTTTACCCGCAAACCCATTTTCCCAATAGGTAATGAAGTATTTGTAACACTCCTCTTGGTAGGGGCGCAACTTCATAGCCGGATTGAGCGATTGGGTAAAATAGGCTGGCAATGGCGTATTTTCGATGGTTCGTTTGCCAAACTCCTCCTTCAAAACATCCTGCAAATTTTTGTGCGCCACTTGTGGCGCATCGGTATTACGCTTTGCCATAAAACTGTGCATTTAATCGTTTATTCTCTTCCGAAATACCAAATTCCTCATTGTTGATTTCCGACAATGGCACATACAGCAGGTTTTTATCCAAGGCTTCGAGCAAAAATTTCTGTGTATCTTCGACCGACAAAGCCGCAAAATCTTCCGCATTTTCGTCAATCTGGCGTGGGTTAATTTTCCAACTCAAAAAGCCGGTTTCTTGCAGTTGTTGCCAAATTTCGGTTAGTTCTTCCTTGTTGGTGCTATTCAGAATTTTATCGGCAAATTCCTGATTGGCTTGCGCTAACTCGCAATAAACAAACGAACCGCCACCTTGCCAATTTACGGCTTTGGAAATGCCACCTTGGTCGTAATTGCTTGTTTGATAAGTTATGGCTGGTTCAGCTACAAAATCCAATTTGCCTTGCTGCTCCGTCTTTTCTATTACTTCCGATTTGGTGCCAATTACTTTCTTTAATCGCTCCACAGCCACCGTTTCGATATAATCCATTTGCTCAATACCAATATATCGGCGACCCATTTTGTGAGCTACGGCAGCGGTAGTACCGCTGCCTAAGAAAAAATCTAAAACTATGTCACCTTCTTGAGAACCTAATTGTATTATTCGTTGAATTAGTTTTTCTGGCTTTGGTGTTTCAAATAGTTCAGTTGTCTGTAAAAGTTTGACTTCTTTTTTTGCGTCTTGATTGTGACCAACTTCTTGGTAGGTCCATAAGGACATTGGAGTTATGGAATCTTTTACATCTGAAGCAAATCTTTTAACAGAAGGCACATTACTACCATTCTCTCCAAACCAAATCCTATTTTCCTGTTTAAACGCTTCAAATCGCTCTTTAGTAAGTACCCAACATCTACCCTCTGGTGGATATACAGATCTTCCACTAGGTGTAATAATTTCATATATCTTTTCTTCTATTGCTGGGCCAACTGACAAATCACTAGATTTCCAAGGTCCTCTATAATCATTATCTGGATTTTTATATCTTTCGTTTGCTTCGTCAGTTCGCTCTAAACCATTCAAGGAATCTAGTCTGGTTAGATTTTTGGCATAAATCAGAATATAATCATGGCTTCTTGAAAAAGTCTTTTTTAAATTTACTGGAGAGTAAGCACGTTGCCAAATAACTTCTTCAATAAAATTTTCTCTTCTAAAAACCTCATCTGCAATAACTTTTAGATAATGACTTTCGTTAGAATCTATTGAGATCCAAATTGTTCCAGTTTCACTAAGTAATTGTTTGGCAATTTCCAAGCGATTGCGCATAAAGGTTAGCCATGCTGAATGATTGAATGAATCATTGTAGTTAAAACCAACGCTATCGGTATTATACGGCGGGTCAATATAAATCAGCTTCACTTGTCCGGCATAGTTTTTCTTTAAACTATGTAATGCCAAGAGGTTATTTCCCTTGATAATCAGGTTGTCGGCTTTGGAAATGGATTCCACTTTATGCTCTCCTTCGGCATCGTATTTTTTGAAGTTGGTGAGTACTTTTGGTTCGGTGAGGCGGTTAATTTCGTCGGGTGCGAGTATTTCGTTCCAAAATACTTCATTGCGTTTGGCATCTTCTTTGGTTTGTCCACCTTCGAGCACACAGTCTTTGTAAGGCCACGAGAGCACTACTTCGCGGCTTTCGGACAGAAAATCGCCCTCGTCGGTTGTCAGTCCAATTTTATTTTTGAAACTGGTGTACGAGTCGGGCAAAAAGCGTTTGTTCATTACAAACTTCTGGAAACGCACTTTGTCGAACACCAACAGCCCATCCACATCGGTAAAGAAATTGTTTTTTAGCTTTTCGTTACTCAAAATGAGTTTCAACAAATCGGGGCGAAGCTGCAATGCCGCTTCTACTACGCTGTTTTTGAGCAACACACCATCTTCGGTGCAATATTGGCTGTGTGGGCGGAGTAAGTTCTCTAACTCCTGAAAAAGGGTGAGGTTGGACATGGTATTATTTTGAATTATATTTTTCTTTTTTATACATGGGGTTGAAACCCCACATTACAGAAATCGGTCGTCGCTATGCGACTTGCAAAACCGCTTTCCTGTCTTTTTTCTTCAAGTGGCATAGCCACGACCGATATCATTGCTTAGGGTTTCAACCCTATGCAAATTGTTTGTGGGTTAAAACCCTTTTGGCTAAAGCCCATTTTCTTTATTTAACTTTTAATGAATGGCCTGAAGGCCAATCCAATTTATTTATTTTCTTTATTCTATCTGGATATATCGCTGTCCCTTAATTATTTAACTCCGTAGGAGTTTGCTGTGCATAACCCCCAGATTTATCTGGGGGATGTGAACTCAATATCCATAAGAACTCCGTAGGAGTTCACCAACCATCACTTGGCATGTTTGTGTTGGTAAACCCCGCTGGGGTTTTGTGCTTCTTTTCACTTACATCCCCCAGATAAATCTGGGGGTTATGCATAGTCGACTCTTACAGAGTCAAAAAAATCATACATTTACACACCAATTCAACTTTTCTCATCTTACTCCCTGCCATTTATCCCGATGTATCGGGAGGGGTTGGGGGCAGTGTTCATTTCACTTTCCACCCTATCACAAACTCATCCACCACTTCCAGTTGCTGGTCGGCAAGTACATAGAGCGATTGAATAAGTTTGTTTTTGTCGCGTTTCAGTTCTTCGCGTTTGCGGTCGTAGTCGCGCCAGGCATTGTCGCGTTTTTCCACAATGGCATCTTTTTCTTTTTGCAGAGTCAGCTTTTGACGGATATTGCGCTCGCGAATAAAAGCCTGATTTTTTTCTTCTATTTCTTTGTCCAAATCGCCCAAACTGCGCTGTAATTCCTTTCGGTTATCTTCCGCCCAATTTTCTATTTTTTGTATTTCGGATGTTAGCAAATCGCCATTGCGTAGCTCCACTTTATCGGCCAATTCATCTTGTTTTTTTGTCAACAAAGTAAAAATAGATTCAGTTACAGACTTTCCATCGTTTGCAATTTGCTGATTTACAGATGGAATTGTCAGCAATCGTTGCGCAAAATCATCGTCCAATGCGTTGCCTTGTTTGTCGGTGGCAGCTATCAATATATGTTCCTCGCTATCGTTGAGTGCACTAAACCGTGCTATCCGCACTGCCAACCAACCGGAATTATGGATGTTTTGCTGCACAATACTAATTTTGGAAGTATGGTGCGTGTAATCAAACGAAATTTCGGTGTAGGGTGTTGGCGTATTTTTGGCTTGTTGCAGCAGTTGCTCTGCCAATGGGTGCGTGGTGCGATAGTTTGCAGGAATTTTTACCGTTTCGTGAAGCATCGAATGAGTAAGCAACCACAATAACTTTTGATATTGCGTTAAGTTTTCGGTATGTTTCACTTTGCTAATACGCAGTTTGTTAATTACTTCCTCGTCGAAATGTTCGAGCAGCGATGCTTTTGTTTGCTGTATGGTTTCGGAAATTGACGTTTCCATTTCTTGTTCCAATTGGTTGAACGCCAAATCAATTTCGGCTGTAGTGCGGCATTTTTGATAAATACGTAGAATTCGCTTTTCGAAATCGAGGGTGTTTTCTATTGTCCCCAGCACCTCGTCGCTGGCATCGAATACGCCTTTGAACAATTCAAATTTGCTCTCCAATAATTCGTACACGCGTTGGTCGGCACGGTTATTTTTATTGATAAAGTTGATAACCACCACATCATATTTCTGTCCGTAACGGTGGCAACGTCCAATACGCTGCTCTACGCGTTGCGGATTCCAGGGCAAATCGTAATTTACCAACAAAGAGCAGAATTGCAGGTTTATACCTTCGGCAGCCGCTTCGGTAGCTATCATTATCTGCGCTTCGTTGCGGAAATAATCGACCAAAGCTTGTCGTTTGTTGGCGGTTGCCGATTCGGTCAGTTTGCCTGTTTCCTTGTTCGCTTTCAGCCAATTAGCAAAAACCTCTTTCGATTTCGGGTCAGTGTTGCTGCCATTAAATAAAACTGTTTTTCCGGCATAACCGTTTTCCTCCAGCAATTGATGAATATACTGTTGTGTTCGCGTGCTTTCGGTAAAAATCAATGCCTTTTGTGGCGCATTCATTTTACGCATATTGTCGAAACCCAACTCCAGTGCCCGAAGTAGACAATCGCCTTTGCTGTTGGTGCTTATGCTCAATGCCAATTGATGGATGGTTTCCAATTCTGCTATTTCTGCTTCAATGGCTTCAATTTCATCGGCTGTATATTCTTTTGCGGCTTTCGTTTCTGTTTCTTCGCTATTTGTTTCGTCTTCCTCTTCATCATCTAGCCATTCTTCGGCATAATCGTCCAATTCTTC